>ERZ791641.633-NODE-633-length-27679-cov-4.565125_pt1 | contig 27679 bp, 28 predicted proteins | sample MGYA00510055_ERZ791641 | MGnify/ENA primary metagenome ERZ791641 (study PRJEB30046, sample SAMN00715226) | human gut metagenome | study: EMG produced TPA metagenomics assembly of the A metagenome-wide association study of gut microbiota in type 2... | reverse complement strand
TATTGTGAAGATCCCCGGTAAGAGCGATGAGAACGCACAGCCTTTTTTACATGCGCTAATTGCGCAGACGGATAAAACGGTGCCTGCGCAATAATCTTAAATCCCCGCCCCCTGGCTAAAATGCTCTTCCCCAAACACCCCGGTGGAAAGGTAGCGATCGCCACGATCGCAGATGATCGCCACCACCACCGCACCAGGGTTAGCTTTTGCCACCCGCAGTGCTCCGGCAACCGCGCCGCCGGAGCTGACGCCACAGAATATTCCTTCCCGCACCGCCAGTTCGCGCATGGTGTTTTCCGCATCGCGCTGATGAATATCCAGCACCTCATCCACCAGAGAAGCGTTGAAAATCCCCGGCAGATATTCCGCAGGCCAGCGGCGAATGCCGGGAATGCTACTGCCCTCTTCCGGCTGCAGGCCAACAATGGTCACCGGTTTGGATTGTTCGCGCATAAAGCGTGAAACGCCGGTGATAGTGCCGGTTGTTCCCATGCTGGAGACAAAATGGGTAATGCGCCCGCCAGTTTGCTGCCAGATTTCCGGCCCGGTAGTGGTGTAATGGGCGTAAGGGTTATCGGGATTATTGAACTGATCGAGCAGCTTTCCTTCACCACGATTAGCCATCTCCAGCGCCAGATCGCGCGCACCTTCCATGCCCTGCTCTTTGGTGACAAGAATCAGTTCCGCACCATAAGCACGCATCGCCGCACGGCGTTCCTGGCTCATGTTGTCGGGCATCAGCAATTTCATGCGATAGCCTTTAAGCGCGGCAATCATTGCCAGCGCAATGCCGGTGTTACCACTGGTGGCTTCGATTAAGACATCACCCGGTTTAATTTCCCCGCGCTTTTCCGCCTCGACGATCATCGAAAGCGCCGCACGATCTTTTACCGAACCTGCCGGGTTATTGCCTTCCAGTTTTAACCACACTTCACTGCCGTTATTCGGCCCCATTCGCTGCAACTTCACCAGAGGCGTATTGCCTATTGTTTGTTCTAATGTACTCACGATCTCTATCCATACGTGGTGTTGCCTGATGCGACGCTTGCGCGTCTTATCAGGCCTACAGGTTACAAACCTTGCCATTAAAAAGCCCGGATCGCGGGAAGCGCCTCCGGGCGTTTAACATTCACTCAACCTATCAGGCGCTTTGTGCGAGAGCAAGTTCCTCATCGCGGGTTTCGATACGCTCGTCGCCGTTATACAGCCGCGCATGTTGCAGACCAACGAATAAACGCTCGCCACGCTGCGGGGCATCGTCGCCATGCATCACGACCGTCAGCGGTTCGTTGTACCACCCCAGCGGCTGCACCACTAATTGGGTGTAGTGACCTTTCGGGCTGGCTTCCAGTACCTGTACCGGCAGCGGCGAATCGAGGCTGGTACGGCGGCTGATATCCACTTCCCAAGGGCGCAGGAAGAGATCCACCGGCCCCTGATACGCAGGTGTGTAGCCCAGCGGCCAGCGATGCGCGCCAACATGGAACTGCCCGCCGCGAATGGTTCCCTGCAGGCGGTTCACTTCGCCCATAAATTCGAGCACAAAACGGGTCGCCGGTTCGCGCCATACCTGATCCGGCGCGTCAGCCTGTTCAATATTGCCCTGGCTCATCACAACTACACGATCAGCTACTTCGGTCGCTTCTTCCTGATCGTGGGTCACAAAAACGCTGGTGAATTTTAGTTCTTCATGGAGTTGACGCAGCCAGCGACGCAGCTCTTTACGCACCTGCGCATCCAGCGCGCCAAACGGTTCATCAAGCAGCAGAATTTGCGGTTCCACAGCCAGCGCGCGCGCCAGCGCCACGCGCTGTTTCTGGCCGCCGGAAAGCTGCGCCGGATAACGATCCGCCAGATGGGCAAGCTGGACCATTTCCAGCAATTTTGTCACTTTCGCTTTGATGGCTGCGGCATTCGGGCGCTCGCGACGCGGCAGCACCGTCAGGCCAAAAGCGATATTGTCGAACACCGTCATATGGCGGAACAGCGCGTAATGCTGGAACACGAAACCGACTTTACGATCACGTGCGTGCAGGCGGCTCACGTCGGTGCCGTGGAAGCGAATATGCCCGCTGGTTTGATGCTCCAGCCCGGCGATAATGCGCAGCAGCGTGGTTTTCCCGGAACCGGACGGCCCCAGCAACGCGACCATCTGACCTGAAGGAATATCCAGTGAGATATCGTTCAGCACCTGGGTGCGACCAAACGACTTCTTAATATTGGCAATCTCAATGCTCATGATGTTCCTCCTGCTGTGCGCGTTTTTCCTGATTCTCCAGGCGCCACTGCAACATACTTTTTAAAAACAGGGTGATAATCGCCATCAGCGTTAACAGCGCCGCAGCGGTAAAGGAGCCGACGGTGTTGTAGTCCTGCTCCAGCAATTCAATCTGTAACGGCAGCGACAGGGTTTCGCCGCGAATCGAGCCGGAAACCACCGACACTGCGCCAAACTCGCCAATCGCGCGGGCGTTGGTCAGCACCACGCCATAAAGCAGCGCCCAGCGAATGTTCGGCAATGTGACGCGGCGAAACATCTGCCAGCCAGACGCGCCAAGCAAAATTGCCGCTTCGTCTTCCTGGCTGCCCTGGCTTAACATCACCGGCACCAGCTCGCGCACCACAAACGGACACGTCACGAAGATCGTGACCAGCACCATTCCGGGCCAAGAGAACATAATTTGCAGATTATGTTCATCCAGCCAACCGCCCAGCGGGCCGTTAGAGCCGTAGAACAGCAGATACACCAGACCGGCAACCACTGGCGATACGGCAAAAGGAATGTCCAGTAGCGTCAGCAGTAACTGGCGTCCGGGGAAGTTAAAGCGCGTCACCAGCCAGGCCAGCAGAATGCCGAACACCAGGTTCACCGGTACGGCAATCAGCGCAATCATCACCGTCAGCCAAATCGCGTGCAACATGTCCGGATCGGCCAGATTCTGTAAAACCGGCATCAGCCCCTTGCTGAATGCCTGCACGAAGATGTAAATCATCGGCACCAGCAGGATGAACGCCGAAACCAGCATCCCGATGCCAATTAGAAACCATTTGCCCCAGTTAATCGGGCGCGCGTCATAACGCTTCAATTGTGTCACTTCCGCCATTAATGACCTACCACACGCCGACCAAAGCGACTTTGCAGAGTGTTAATTGAGAACAGCAGTATCAGGGATGCCGCGAGGATCACCGAAGCAATCGCGCTCGCCGCCGGGTAATCAAACTCCTGCAAGCGCACAAAAATCATCAGCGACGTCACTTCCGTCTTCCACGCGATATTTCCGGCGATAAAAATCACCGCGCCAAATTCACCAAGACTACGGGTAAACGACAGCGCCACGCCCGCCACCAGCGCCGGAGAAAGCTCCGGCAGCACCACTTTGCAGAAACTCTGCCAGCGCGTTGCACCAAGTGTTTCCGCCGCTTCTTCATATTCCGGGCCTAACTCTTCCAGCACCGGCTGCACGGTACGTACCACAAACGGAATGCTGGTAAAGGCCATCGCCACCGCAATCCCCAGCCAGGTATAGGTGACTTTGATATCAAACTTCGCCAGCCATTCACCGTAAAAACCGTTTACAGAAAAGAGCGAGGCCAGCGTTAAACCGGCGACTGCCGTTGGCAGCGCAAAGGGTAAATCCATCAGCGCATCAAGCAGCGTGCGGCCAGGGAAGCGATAACGAGTTAAGATCCACGCCATCAGCAGACCGAAAACGCCGTTAAAAATCGATGCCACAAACGCCGACAGCAGCGTCACTTTGTAGGCTGCGACCACCTGCGGGTTGGTGATCACCTCCCAGTACTGCGCCCAGCTCATCTGGGCCAGCTGCATCACCAGCGCGCTGAGCGGTAATAACAGAATCAGAGAGTGGCAGCAGCAAAATCAGGCAAACAAACAGCAGACTGGTGCCGAGGCTTAAGGTAAAGCCCGGCAGCACGCGTCTTGAAGAAACCGCAAACATTAATTACGCCCCGCCGCTAACAGCTTGTCTAACTCGCCGCCGCTGGTGAAGTGGGTTTTCATCACTTCCGGCCAGGAGCCAAATTTGTCTTCCACGCGGAACAGCTCGGTCTGCGGGAATTTATCTTTCAGTTTGTCCATGACTTCCGGGTTATTCACGCGGTAGTAATAGTCGGTGATGATGGTTTGCGCCTGCGGGCTGTAGAGCCAGTTCAGGTAGGCTTTGGCGGCTTTTTCCGTACCGTTGGCCTGCACGTTTTTATCGACCCACGCCACCGGGAATTCCGCCAGAATGTTGGTTTTCGGAATCACCACTTCAAAGCCCTGCGCTTCATACTGTTTGCGGATGTTGTTCACTTCCGACTCGAAGCTGATCAGCACATCGCCCAGGCCGCGCTCGGCAAAAGTGGTGGTCGCGCCACGACCGCCAGTATCGAACACTTCAACGTTTTTCAGGAACTGGGTCATAAACTGTTCGGTTTTGGCTTTGTCGCCACCGTCAGCTTTATCCGCTGCGCCCCATGCCGCCAGATAGGTATAACGCGCGTTACCCGACGTTTTCGGGTTTGGGAAAATCAGCTTCACGTCGGAGCGCACCAGGTCGTTCCAGTCGTGGATATTCTTCGGGTTGCCCTTACGCACCAGGAAGCCCATGGTGGAGTAGAACGGCGAGCTATTATTCGGCAGGCGCGACTGCCAGTCCGCCGGGATAAGCTTGCCTTTATCGTGCAGAATTTGTACGTCGGTCACCTGGTTATAAGTGACAACGTCTGCTTTTAAGCCCTGCAAAATTGCCAGCGCCTGTTTTGATGACCCGGCATGAGATTGTTTTATCGTCAGTTTGTCGCCGCCGTTATCTTTGGCCCATTGTTGCTCAAACGGCGGGTTCAGGGCGGCAAACAGCTCGCGGGAGACGTCATAAGAACTGTTCAGCAGTTCCGTTGCCTGTACATGGCCCGCCAGCAGCAGAGAAGCGACCAGCGCGAGTGAGTTCTTTTTCAGTAAGTTAACGGCCATTGCGCACCCTTATAAATTTAATGACTTTCTAATAGCCATCATATTTATAACGGACGTGAAAGGAGTAACGGTTTTATATACCGTTTGGTGATTTGGAAGTTGAAAAGGGAATAAGACGAAATCCTCCCCACAAATGCAGGGAGGAAACAGAGGTGAATCAGATACCGACGCTAACCGTCTCCGGCAGTGTGCTGCCGCCATCAATCACATTCTGTGTACCGGTTAAATAGCTGGATTCATCCGATGCGAGGAAGGCCGCCAGTTCGCCGACTTCCAGCGGATCGGCGAGGCGACGCATCGGGATTGCTTTCGCCATTTCAGTCAGCACCGACTCTGGATCTTCCGGGTTCGACTGGCGGGCAATGCTTTCCGCCATTGGTGTGCGCACGTATCCCGGGCAAATGGCGTTAACGCGAATACCAGACTGCGCGTACTCCACCGCCAGCGATTTTGTCAGGCCAACAATCGCCGCTTTCGTTAAGGCGTACGCCGTTTCGCCAGGATCGGCCACCATATCACCAGTGACTGAAGACATCATCACAATGCGACCATCTTTGCGGGCAATCATCTCCGGCAGCACCGCCTTCGTGACGTTCCATACACCTTTAATATTGATGTCAATATGGAAATCGCGATCGTCATCGCTCATATCGAGGAAACTGCCCAGACGACAAACGCCTGCGTTATTCACCAGGATATCAATGCGCCCTTCTTTTTCCTTCGCGCGTTTGATAGCTGCGGCTACCGACGCCGGGTCACGCACATCGGCGACAACCGCCGTACAGCGATGACCACGACCACACAGTTCGTCCGCCAGCTTTTCGATCTCAGGGGAGATATCCAGCAAGATTAGGTTTGCGCCATGACGCGCAAAAGTTCTGGCAATTCCTTCGCCAATTCCCTGCAATGCGCCCGTAATCAGTGCTGTCTTGCCCGTGAGTTTACCCATTTTAATGCTCTCCTTGTTAATACAGAGCGTTACACTCCATTCCCTCTGAAAATACAGGATAAACAAAATATTGCTGCGGATCAGCTCACTAATTCAGGAAAATCTCAATCCAGTCGCTGCTTTATGCATCATTTCAGGCGTTGTGTTAGCTCACTGCTGCGCTGAATCATTTTCAATGACTCCACATCATTGAGTTGCACAAGACCAACAAACAGTAAATCGGTAACAGAATTTTGCGCCGTGCGGGTAGACATCGACGAGCTACGCCATTCGGTTTCACCGGAAACGGTATCGAGCGTGAAATGCGCCAGCCGCCGCAGCGGAGAGTCAGCCAGAGAAGTAATGGCAATCACCGTTGCCCCCTGCTTTCGTGCCGCTTCTGCGCACAAGACAATCTCTTTTTTACTGCCGCTGTAAGAGATAGCGATTTGTACATCGCCTTTTTTCAACGCCTGGGAAACGGTAGCTTGTACGTGCGTGTCGGCTTCGCAGGCCACGCGATAGCCAATTTTCATCAGTTTGAACGACAGATCGCGCCCCACCAGCGCCGATCCGCCCAGGCCCGTTATCTGGATAAACGGTGCTTTACTGATGACCTCAATGATTTTTTGCAGCCGCGCGTAGTCGAACAACGCACAGGTTTGCTCCAGCGCCAGCTCTTTTTCGCGATTCAATTTGCGGGCAATCACTTCCAGCGAATCATCACTGGTAATCGAACTGTGCAGGTGCAGCGCCGTGGCATTCGTTTTCTCCCGGCTGGCACTGTATTCGCCTATTAACGCCATACGCAATTCAGTAAATCCTTGCGCGCCGAGCTTCTGGGCAAATTTCACAATACTCGACTGGCTGATGCCGAGCTGTTTCGCCATCTTGCGCGAAGAGACGGATTTCAGCTCACTCACGTTGGCCCGCAGAAAGTCAGCAATTTTTTGCTCGTTCTCGGTAAATTCACTTTCCGCATTGCGTATTTTCGTCAGGTACAACATCTTCCACTCTCCTGGGCTGGCAGCAAAAATTCCGCTTAAGTTCTTATGACGCTCTTCACACTCTGCGAGTGTAGACTCAATGATTCCTTTAAGCCTGTCAATTCGGGATATATGATTCCATACATCTGCAATTATTTGATCGTAAATAGTAAGGTCACCACCGATGCAATTTGAAAAGATGATTACTGAAGGCTCGAACACCGCCTCGGCTGAAATTGACCGCGTATCGACGCTGGAAATGTGCCGGATTATCAACGATGAAGATAAAACCGTACCGCTTGCCGTTGAGCGCGTACTGCCGGATATCGCCGCGGCGATCGATGTTATCCACGCCCAGGTAAGCGGCGGCGGGCGTCTGATTTACCTCGGTGCGGGAACATCCGGTCGTCTGGGGATTCTGGATGCCAGCGAATGTCCGCCCACCTACGGCGTGAAACCGGGTCTGGTGGTTGGTTTGATTGCTGGCGGCGAATATGCCATTCAGCACGCGGTGGAAGGCGCGGAAGATAGCCGGGAAGGCGGTGTTAATGATCTGAAAAATATTAATTTAACGGCACAGGATGTGGTGGTTGGCATTGCTGCCAGCGGTCGCACGCCGTATGTGATTGCCGGACTGGAATACGCACGCCAGCTCGGCTGCCGCACAGTGGGAATTTCCTGTAATCCGGGGAGCGCCGTTTCAACCACCGCTGAGTTTGCCATTACACCGATTGTAGGTGCCGAAGTTGTTACCGGTTCTTCGCGGATGAAAGCAGGTACAGCGCAGAAACTGGTGCTCAATATGCTTTCCACCGGGCTGATGATTAAATCCGGCAAAGTGTTCGGCAACCTGATGGTCGATGTGGTCGCCACCAACGAAAAACTGCATGTGCGCCAGGTCAATATTGTTAAAAACGCCACCGGATGTAGCGCAGAGCAAGCGGAAGCGGCGTTAATTGCTTGCGAGCGCAACTGTAAAACGGCCATTGTGATGGTGCTGAAAAATCTCGATGCCGCAGAAGCTAAAAAACGCCTGGATCAACACGGCGGCTTTATTCGTCAGGTTTTAGACAAGGAATAACCCATGGCCAAAGAGATCAGCAGTGAACTTCTGAACACCATTCTTACCCGTGTCGGCGGACCGGGAAATATCGCCAGTTGTGGTAACTGTATGACGCGCCTGCGTCTGGGTGTACATGACAGTTCACTGGTTGATCCCAATATCAAAACGCTGGAAGGCGTGAAGGGCGTCATTTTGACCAGCGACCAGGTGCAGGTCGTTTTTGGGCCTGGTAAAGCGCATCGTGCCGCAAAAGCGATGAGCGAGCTGCTGGGCGAGGCACCGGTACAGGATGCCGCAGAAATCGCCGCCCAGAACAAACGTCAGTTAAAAGCCAAACAAACCTCCGGCGTGCAACAATTTCTCGCCAAATTCGCCACCATCTTCACGCCGCTGATCCCCGGTTTTATTGCCGCCGGTCTGCTGCTGGGGATAGCGACGTTAATTGCCACGGTGATGCACGTTCCGGCAGATGCTCAGGGAACACTACCCGATGCGCTGAATTTTATGAAGGTGTTCAGCAAAGGTTTGTTCACTTTCCTGGTGATTCTGGTGGGCTATAACGCCGCCCAGGCATTTGGCGGCACGGGCGTAAATGGCGCAATTATCGCCGCGCTCTTTTTGCTCGGTTATAACCCCGCAGCGACCACCGGTTACTACGCCGGTTTTCACGATTTCTTTGGTCTGCCCATCGATCCGCGCGGCAATATTATCGGCGTGCTGATTGCCGCGTGGGCCTGCGCCCGCATTGAAGGCATGGTGCGCCGCTTTATGCCGGACGATCTCGACATGCTGCTGACCTCGTTAATCACCCTGCTGATCACCGCTACGCTTGCGTACCTGATCATTATGCCGCTGGGTGGCTGGTTATTCGAAGGTATGTCATGGCTGTTTATGCACCTGAACAGTAATCCGTTCGGTTGTGCGGTTTTAGCCGGGCTGTTCCTGATCGCCGTGGTATTTGGCGTGCATCAGGGCTTTATTCCTGTTTACCTCGCGTTAATGGACAGCCAGGGATTCAACAGCTTATTTCCCATCCTTTCAATGGCAGGCGCGGGCCAGGTGGGCGCGGCGCTGGCACTCTACTGGCGGGCGCAACCGCACAGTGCATTACGCAGTCAGGTACGCGGGGCGATTATTCCCGGCCTGCTGGGCGTTGGTGAACCGCTGATTTACGGTGTCACCCTGCCCCGCATGAAGCCGTTTGTTACCGCCTGTTTAGGCGGCGCGGCGGGCGGTTTGTTTATCGGCCTGATAGCCTGGTGGGGTCTGCCGATGGGCTTAAACAGCGCCTTTGGGCCGTCTGGTCTGGTAGCGCTGCCGCTGATGACTTCCGCACAAGGCATCCTTCCGGCCATGGCGGTTTATGCTGGCGGGATTCTGGTGGCATGGGTTTGCGGGTTTATTTTCACCACGCTCTTTGGCTGCCGTAACGTCAATCTGGACTGATATCATGAAACGGACAATGCTCTATCTTTCTCTGCTGGCTGTTAGTTGTAGCGTCAGCGCCGCAAAATACCCTGTTCTGACAGAAAGCTCGCCAGAGAAAGCAGGGTTTAACGTCGAACGGCTTAACCAGATGGATCGCTGGATTAGCCAGCAAGTTGATGTCGGTTATCCCGGCGTAAACCTGCTGATCATTAAAGATAATCAGATTGTGTATCGCAAAGCCTGGGGAGCGGCGAAAAAGTACGATGGCAGCGTGTTGATGGAACAGCCTGTCAAAGCCACCACCGGGACGCTGTATGACCTGGCCTCAAACACCAAAATGTACGCCACGAACTTCGCCCTGCAAAAGCTGATGAGCGAAGGCAAACTGCATCCTGACGATCGGATTGCGAAATATATTCCGGGGTTTGCCGATAGTCCAAATGACACCATTAAAGGCAAAAACACCCTGCGGATTTCTGACCTGCTGCATCACAGCGGCGGTTTCCCGGCAGATCCGCAATACCCGAATAAAGCGGTCGCGGGCGCGTTATATTACCAGGATAAAGGCCAGACGCTGGAGATGATCAAGCGCACGCCGCTAGAGTATCAGCCCGGCAGCAAGCATATTTACAGTGATGTCGATTATATGCTGCTTGGATTTATCGTCGAGTCGGTCACCGGTCAGCCGCTTGACCGCTATGTTGAAGAGTCGATTTATCGCCCGCTCGGCCTGACACATACGGTATTTAACCCGCTGCTGAAAGGCTTTAAACCGCAACAAATTGCCGCCACGGAATTGAACGGCAATACCCGCGATGGCGTGATCCATTTCCCGAATATCCGCACCTCCACTCTCTGGGGTCAGGTGCACGATGAAAAAGCCTTTTATTCGATGGGCGGCGTTTCCGGGCACGCAGGTTTGTTTTCCAATACCGGCGATATTGCGGTGTTAATGCAAACGATGCTGAACGGCGGGGGCTATGGTGATGTGCAGCTGTTCAATGCGGAAACGGTGAAGATGTTCACCACCAGCTCTAAGGAAGATGCCACTTTTGGCCTCGGCTGGCGCGTGAATGGTAATGCCACCATGACGCCGACGTTTGGCACGCTGGCAAGCCCGCAAACCTACGGTCACACTGGCTGGACCGGAACGGTGACCGTTATCGATCCGGTGAATCATATGACGATTGTGATGTTAAGCAACAAGCCACATTCGCCGGTTGCCGATCCGCAAAAGAATCCCAATATGTTCGAAAGCGGTCAGTTGCCGATTGCAACTTATGGTTGGGTAGTTGATCAGGTGTATGCGGCGTTAAAGCAGAAGTAATAAAAAGGCCAGTCAGTAATGTTACTGGCTGGTCTGAGAGTGCTGACAAACGCAAAACTGCCTGATGCGCTACGCTTATCAGGCCTACGTGGAGCCCACAATATATTGAATTAGCACGATTTCGTAGGCCGGATAAGGCGTTCACGCCGCATCCGGCGTGTACAACGCGCACTTGGTCAACAATCTGAGGCCAGTCAGTAATGTTACTGCCTGGCCTTTAATCAATGAATCAGAAACGCTTACAGCGCCATCAACTTGTCCAGCGACGGTGCGAAATAATAGCCGCCGGTTACCGGTTTGGTGAAACGCAACATCGCATCACGCTTACCATCGGTATCGCCAAACATGCTCAGCAGTTGCTGCTCAATGTTATGCAGACGCGCGCAGTAGGCGCAGAAGTACAGACCGTGAGTGCCACTGGCAGTGCCGTACGGCAGGCTCTGGCGAACAATCTTCAGCCCTTTGCCATCTTCTTTCAGATCAACGCGGGTGAGGTGAGAGGTTTCCGGACGTTCGTCGCCGTCGATCTCTTCGTTATCTTCTTTGGTGCGCCCGATCATCATCTCCTGATCGTGAACGCTCATCCGGTTGAGCTGCTTCAGATTGTGCTCCCAACGCTGCACAAACACATAGCTGCCGCCCGCATCCACGCCGTCTTTGATAACCGCCACTTCGCGGCGCGTCTCTTCACCCGCCGGGTTTTCAGTACCGTCAACGAAGCCGCTCAGGTCACGCTCTTCAACCCAACGGAAGCCGTGGATCTCTTCTTTCACTTCAATGCAGTCACCAAAGGCTTCCATCGCCGCCTGGGCGACAGAGAAGTTTACGTCGTGACGCAGAGAAAGAATGTGGATCAACACATCGAACTGGGTCGTCGGCGCAAGGCCTTTACCGTAGCCCGGAAAATCTTTCAGCTCTTCTGCCCCAACGCCGCCGCTCAGAGCGCGCCAGGTGTTGTTACCAAAGGCAACCACCGCACCAAGATGCGCGTCCGGGAATTTCGCTTCAAAAGTTGCCAGTTTGTCGGCAAATGTTTTACTGGCCGCACGCAGGGCGTCAACTTCCCCTTTCACGTTGGCTTCGATCCAAATCGCCGCGCGGCAATGTTCTGGCAAAATGCCACTCTGAACCTGAGACATTGTTCCTCCTGAAAATAATAATGCCACGCAATCCGTGGCATTGTTGAGCGCTATTTTACGTGTTTTTTCGCGGCGGCGGTTTGTTCAGACGCAAATTAACGCCGCCAGATAATTTTACTGACTTTCCAGTTTTTCAGGGTATCGTCCGAAGGCATTAACCCTTCAGGACCACGCCATTCCCCGCTGAACTGGTAGCTAATATGTTGACTGCCTTCGGCTTTACATTCGACGGCACGATTATCATCACCATCAGCTTTTTGGCAATTGCCAAATGCTTTGCTGTAAAGGTCGCTAAACGGTGTACCGATTTTAACACCGGTGTCAGCAGGAATATCGCTATCCAGCACGTCAATGCGACTGATCGTGCCTTGATCGCCGTTAATCACCATCGCCACGTTGTCGCCCTTCATCACTTCAAAAAAGCGCACCACGTTGCCGTTCGCAGTTTTCATTCCGCTGCGCAGGCGATAATCGCCATCAAGCGCATCGGCAATGGCTTGTTCTTGCAGTGGTGTGGACGCCGTTAATTCACCCACGCCCTGCTCGCTCACTTTGGTGGACGATCCAAACCAGTTCCACGGGTTAGCGGCAGACCAGTTAACTGACGACATCGTGGAACAGCCGGTCAGCATCAATGGCATAGCGCATAACATTAAACGCAGCGATTTCATGTCACTTCCTTTGGTTATTCAATAACGTTGCTTGGAGTGCAAATTCACCAAAAAGTGCCGTTATTCTTTTTCTTCATTAAAACAAGCGCGTAAACGTCGATTGGTCAGCAGCCAGATTAACGCCACAATATCCGCCACTACCAGCGCCAGACCGATACCGCTAACGGATTCACCGTTCAGCCACAGCCACGGTTGCCAGCAAAGTAAAACCACCTGCGCCAACAGCAACAGAAAATAGAGTACACGCCAGGTGCGAGGAAACGTAGCCCGCCGACCGCTCAACAAAAACGCCAGCACCGCCGGAATGCCAGGAATAAGCCCCAGCCAGAAATTATCGTGATCGGGATAAAACAGATTTAGCAGCGCAGTACCCTGCTCGCGCGACGCACCGGCAATGACAAACAGCACCCAGGTTCGCGCCTGAAGCAATAGCACAAGCCAGAAGAGCAAGGGTAAACGCAGGCGACCGTGCGCATCATAATGGACAGGATGAAACTCAGTACTCTTCATCTTCAATCAAACGCTTACCCAGACTCAGCACGTCGGCGTGTTCATATCCCAGGCGTTCATACATTCCGAGCACCATGTCGTTATCTTCCGGCACGTTGATCTGAATTTTCGGGCAGCCGCGAGCAATCAGCTTTTTCTCCAGCCGGTTAAGCAACGCATTGGCAATCCCACGCCCACGAAACTCAGGATGCACGCCAAGATAATAAGCAGACCCGCGATGCCCGTCATAACCACCCATCACCGTTCCGACCACTTCACCGTTCACCTCAGCGACCAAAAACAAACTGACGTCATGGTTCATCTTACGCTCGATGTCCATTTCCGGATCGTTCCACGGACGCAGCAAGTCGCAACGCTCCCAAAGGGTGATGACCTCTTCGAAATCTTCCTGGCGAAATACGCGTATCTCCATGGTATTCGTTACCTTTTTGCGGGTTAAAAGGCTGATTATGGCGTGAACGGTCGAATTAGCCAATATCTGACGAAAATCGGTTGAAAAAGTGGCATAATGGGGAGTTGTCAACTATTGAAATGAAAAGTAAAACAATTCTCAACAGCAAACCGTCGTAACGGATTACGCGATACGATATAACATCTGGAACTTTATTATTACAACTCAGGCCGTATGAGCACTTTTAAACCACTAAAAACACTCACTTCGCGCCGCCAGGTGCTGAAAGCCGGTTTGGCTGCCCTGACGTTGTCAGGAATGTCGCAAGCCATCGCCAAAGACGAACTTTTAAAAACCAGCAACGGACACAGCAAGCCGAAAGCCAAAAAATCTGGCGGCAAACGTGTCGTTGTTCTCGATCCAGGTCACGGCGGAATTGATACCGGAGCGATCGGACGCAACGGTTCGAAAGAAAAACATGTGGTGCTGGCGATTGCTAAAAACGTCCGTTCCATTTTGCGTAATCATGGGATTGATGCGCGTTTAACGCGTTCTGGCGATACGTTTATCCCACTTTACGATCGCGTTGAAATCGCCCATAAACATGGCGCAGATCTGTTTATGTCAATTCATGCCGATGGCTTTACCAACCCGAAAGCTGCCGGTGCTTCGGTATTTGCCCTCTCTAACCGTGGGGCAAGTAGCGCAATGGCGAAATACCTGTCTGAACGCGAAAACCGCGCCGATGAAGTTGCCGGTAAAAAGGCGACTGACAAGGATCACCTATTGCAACAAGTGCTGTTTGATCTGGTGCAAACAGATACCATTAAAAATAGTCTGACGCTCGGCTCGCATATTCTGAAGAAGATTAAGCCGGTGCATAAACTGCACAGCCGCAACACCGAACAAGCGGCATTTGTGGTGTTGAAATCACCGTCGGTTCCTTCGGTGCTGGTGGAAACCTCGTTTATCACCAACCCGGAAGAAGAACGGCTGTTAGGCACGGCGGCGTTTCGTCAGAAAATCGCCACAGCGATTGCTGAAGGCGTGATCAGTTATTTCCACTGGTTCGACAACCAGAAAGCACATTCGAAAAAGCGATAAGTTATGAAACCCGACGCACACCAGGTTAAACAGTTTCTGCTCAACCTTCAGGATACGATTTGTCAGCAGCTGACCGCCGTCGATGGCGCAGAATTTGTCGAAGATAGTTGGCAGCGCGAAGCTGGCGGCGGCGGGCGTAGTCGGGTGTTGCGTAATGGTGGTGTTTTCGAACAGGCAGGCGTCAACTTTTCGCATGTCCACGGTGAGGCGATGCCTGCTTCCGCCACCGCTCATCGCCCGGAACTTGCCGGGCGCAGTTTCGAGGCGATGGGCGTTTCACTGGTAGTGCATCCGCATAACCCGTATGTTCCCACCAGCCACGCGAATGTGCGGTTTTTTATTGCCGAAAAACCGGGTGCCGATCCCGTCTGGTGGTTTGGCGGTGGCTTCGACTTAACCCCATTCTATGGTTTTGAAGAAGATGCTATTCACTGGCATCGCACCGCCCGTGACCTGTGCCTGCCATTTGGCGAAGACGTTTATCCCCGTTACAAAAAGTGGTGCGACGAATACTTCTACCTCAAACATCGCAACGAACAGCGCGGTATTGGCGGGCTGTTCTTTGATGATCTGAACACGCCAGATTTCGACCGCTGTTTTGCCTTTATGCAGGCGGTAGGCAAAGGCTACACCGACGCTTATTTACCAATTGTCGAGCGACGGAAAGCGATGGCCTACGGCGAGCGCGAGCGCAATTTCCAGTTATATCGTCGCGGTCGTTATGTCGAGTTCAATCTGGTCTGGGATCGCGGCACGCTGTTTGGCCTGCAAACTGGCGGGCGCACCGAGTCTATCCTGATGTCAATGCCGCCACTGGTACGCTGGGAATATGATTATCAGCCAAAAGATGGCAGCCCAGAAGCGGCGTTAAGTGAGTTTATTAAGGTCAGGGATTGGGTGTAACTCCCTCACCCCCACTCCCGCATCCGCTGATGCAGCGTCAGTGACGGCTTCTCGGAAAACAGCTGCTGGTAATCCGTGGCAAATTGCCCCAGATGCCAGAATCCCCACTGCATGGCGGCGTCTTTTACCGTCATACTTTGCGACCACGGACTTATCAGTTCGCGGCGTACGGCGTTCAGGCGAATGCGTTTCAGCCACGCGTTCGGGCCAATGCCTAAAATAGCGTGAAACGCGTTTTGTAGCGTGCGGCGGCTGACATGCAGTTGATTACACAAATCCAGCACCGTCACCGGTTCGGACATGTTTTCCAGCACATATTCACGGGCGCGGGAAAGCAATCGACGGTAACTCTGATGACTGATGCTTTCCGCCGTCACCATTGGTTGCGCTTCTTCCAGCATGGCCCCCATCGCCATTAGCAAATTATCCCCCAGCACTTTTCGCACTGCAGGCTGATGGAGATTTTCCGGATTCTCGCAAAACGTCGCCAGCGCCTGTTGGACAAAGCCCCACAGCGCGGCTTTATGCTGCCCTTTCACTTCCAGCGCCGACTGGTTACGCAACATATGTAATACCCGATCCGGGTTATGCAAAAAGTTAGCCTGCCGGGTGATGACATCTTCAGAAAGCACCACGCCCAGGATCGTGTAATCATCCGGCGTGCTCAGTTCAAATTCAGTGCCACCAGGGCGGGTGGCGATTTCCGCGCTTCCCAGACATTGCGAACCGATAAATCCCTGCTCACCGCGCGTCGCCGGAATGCCAAACCAGAACGAGTTCGGCCAGACCAGGCACGACTGACGCAGCGCCAGACCGGTGTATTCACGAAAAACCTGAATATCATCGAGTAGAATTTCCGTAAATTCACCATGAAACTTGCCCGGATGCAGCTGATCGTAAATCTGCTGCCAGGCGGTAATCGTTAAAGCATGTTCATAGACATCCGTTGTCTGTCGTTGATGAACATTATCCACTTCGACCTTCGGCGTGAGCTTCAGGTTTTCGGGTAAGGGTTCATGATAAAGATGGTGCAAATTGGCTGTACGGGTCTTTTTCATGATGTTAATGCCGGGTGTTGTAGGACACCCGGCACCTCCGACAGGTTAATGGGGCTTGAGACGATAACGACTACTGCGTTTACGTAACGTCCCGGCAGAAAAGAGCTGTTCGAGCGCATTTCTGGCTTTTTCCAGCGGCCAGCCAAAGTGGGCAGCCACTTCTCCTGCCGTCATTCCCTGACGTACTGATGTTAACAGCGCCAACAACTCGTCAGCAGATTCCGCGACGATAACTGGCGCGTCGGGTTCCCTTACGGGTTGCTTCGGCTGGCGGTTAAAGCCAGTAACCAGCCACTGGGTGTCATCGTCTGGCCGACCGATCTCCTTGCGGCTGATGACACGCCCGGTACGCATCGCGGCAGCACAACCTGCGTCCAGCGCCGCACGACACGCCGCCAGATCGCCTTCCACCACCAGCGTTAAGCGACCAGGGTCAAGCACTTCGTGACTGAGCAGACGAACGTTAGCTGCTTTGAGCATGGCATCCGCTGCATCTATCGCGGCGACCATGCCGTCCACTTCCAGCAATCCCAGTGCATTGATCATCGGCAACCTCCGTTACGCACGCTGGATTGGATTACGCGCGATTTCCAGCACTGCATCGGTAAAGGCGTTACAGGCTGCTTTACACGCGGCCTGGCTACCGGTTAAAAATGCTGCCGAGTAGTTGGTTTCAGACGGTGGCGGGACATAGGTCACCAGCTGTACGTCGGCAGATTTCAACGCTGCATCAATGCCGTAGGTCGCTTCCAGCGGCGGTGCCACCAGATACGCCATCGGATCGCCAAGCGTGATCCCGGCGGTTGATGAGAGATAAGAACCGGTACGCGAAACTACATGTGCCAGGAAGGCGGTGTTTTCTGCGTCATTGGCCCACTGGAAAGCTGCGCCATTTTCAATATGTGCAACCATCGCATCCAGACCGGCACGCACTTCCGCCGGGTTTGGCCCACCAAGCATAATCAGCACTTCACCGGCAGTCGGTGACGGGCCGTGTGCCGCTCCCGCATACAGCGAGCGACCATATACCACTTCGACCATCGCTTGTTTGGTCGCTTCGTCAGCCGCAATGTAGGTGACGTCGTCAGAATCGGCAGAAATCAGCCCGAGGCTACGAATATGCGGCGGCAATTTTAGTTCACGCGCAAATTCAGCGTTAACGGAGGCAATCACCCGCATGGCGGTTACCGACGGTCGAATCAAATCTAAAGCTGGCATGATGCCTCCTTATCGGGTCATGTTGATGCCGGATGCTTTCTGCTCCAGCATACGTTTCGCCAAATCCACAATGACGGCTGCGGCTTCAACCGGCGGCGTGCCGCCCTGGTGAATGTTAGAGATACAGGTGCGATCGGCCTCAACGGTGGTCGCCATACGCGGCGAGTAAACGGCGTAGCAGGAGAGGCTTTCTGACTGCCCTAACCCCGGACGTTCCCCCACCAGCAGGATCACCACTTTCGCGCCGAGGATCTCACCGATCTGATCTTCAATCTTCACGCGACCATAACGAACAAAGAATGGCGTGCCGACTTTCAGCCCGGCCTGTTTCAGGCCCGCCATCAGCGGCGGCAGGATCTCTTCGTAGTTGACGGTGATGGCATCAGTTGACAGGCCATCAGAAATAACGACCTGTACGTCCGGATTAGCAACACACTGTGCTTTCAGCGCTTCAACAGCTTCTGCACACAGGCGGCGGCCCATATCCGGGCGAGTCAGGTAGAGATTTTTGTCGCTAATTTCAGAGCGTACTTCCAGCAAGCCCTGCGCTTTCACCCACTCTTCCGGCACTTCTTTCAGTACGGTATCTTTCGAACGAGAGTGATCGGCCAGGAAACGCAGCAGCGCCTGGGTACGTGGACGCGGACCGGCACGACCGGTACAAACGCGGGCCACGGTGCTGCGGCGCAGTTCTGTTAATACGTCTGCGCGATGCGGGTTTTCAACACCAATCCACGCTTTTGCTTCAGCGGAACCTAAATCCAGCGCACAGCTTTCCGAGGTCACCGGTGCCGCACAGTTGGTGGTGGCGCACTTTGCTTCTGACGGCGCGGGGGCCGTTTGTCCCATTGACGCCATCACGCTGCGTACAATTTCTTCAATCTGTTTTTGATCCATGATGTGTTATCTCCGCGTCATCAGAAGAACAGTGACGGATCGCCCGCCCGTTTGGTCAGGCGACCGTTTGCCATAATGCCCATGCTTTCCAGCCAGCGTTCAAACTCCGGTGACGGACGCAGGTTGAGTAACTGACGCACAGTGGCGGTATCGTGGAATGCGGTGGTCTGGTAGTTGAGCATGATGTCATCACCCAGCGGCATCCCCATGATGTAGTTGCAGCCTGCGGTGGCGAGCAGGATCATCAGGTTTTCGTTGAGGTTCTGGTCAGCGTCAGCGTGGTTGGTGTAGCAGCAGTCACAGCCCATAGAGATGCCGCTCAGCTTGCCCATAAAGTGATCTTCTAAGCCAGCACGGATAATCTGGCGGTCGTTGTAGAGATACTCCGGCCCAATAAAGCCGACCACGGTGTTGACGATAAACGGATCGTAATGACGCGCCAGCCCATAGTTACGTGCTTCCATCGTCACCTGGTCAGCGCCGAAGTTAGCGCCAGCGGATAGCGCAGAGCCTTGTCCGGTTTCGAAGTAGAGGCAGTTTTCCCCGGCGATACGATTGAACTCTGCGCCCACTGCGCGCGCTTCGTCGAGCATCGCCAGTTCCACGCCAAACTCTTTCAGCCCTTTTTCGCTGCCACAGATACTCTGGAAAATCAGTCCGCCAGGCGCGCCGCGACGAATCGCTTCGATCTGGGTGGTGACGTGCGCCAGTACGCAGCCCTGAGTTGGGATGTTGAATTTGTCGATCACGCCATAAATGGTATCCAGCACGCGGCTTAAGTTTTCCACGTCGTCAGTTACCGGGTTAACGCCGATCACCGCATCGCCCACCCCAAAGGAAAGCCCTTCATAGATTTGCGCAGCGATACTTTGCACGTCGTCACGGGTATCGTTCGGCTGCAAACGGGCGCTAAAGGTGCCCGGAATACCGATGGTGGTATTGGCCTTTTTGATTACCGGCATTTTCTTCGCGCCGTAGATCAGGTCCGCGTTGGAGCAAATCTTCGCTACCGCCGCGACCACTTCCGAGGTCAGCCCTTTGCGGGTAAAGGCAATGTCGTCCACGCTGGTTTCATCGCTCAGCACATACTCACGCAGTTCGCTGATGCTCCAGTTTTTAATCTGGTTGTAGGCCGTTTCGTTAACGTCGTCCTGAATCAGCCGCGTCACGCAGTCATCTTCATAGGCAATCACCGGATTATTGCGGATGTCCGCTACGGTCATTTCCGACAACACCTGCTTTGCCGCCACGCGCTCCTGTGAGCTTGCCGCTGCAACGCCCGCCAGCACATCCCCCGAACGCAGTTCGTTGGCTTTAGCCAGCACCTCTTTTACATCCTTAAACTGATATACATTGCCGAACAATGTGGTCTTTAGTTTCATAAGTCGTTCCCTCAGGAAGAAGTGATGAGTAACATTTTTCACAGCCTGCAAACAATTCTATTTCATCGTTAGCCCTTGTCCTGTAAGGTAATTGGCTTAACACGCCCGCTATTCATCCTGCCGAACGCAACCGAACGCGCCGGATACATGAGCGGGGTTATCGAGTCGTTAGATCGAGGTATCCGGTTTTAAGCAAGACACCACTGACAGCAAAGGGCATAGAGGCCGCCCAGCCGAAGGACAAGCCCTACAAACTCACCGATTCACTAACACCTGGCCTGTTCTTGCTGGTCCATCCCAATGGCAGCAAATACTGGCGATTCCGGTACTGGATAGACAAGAAAGAGCGATTACAGGCCATCGGGGTATATCCGCTGATTAGCCTCAAGGAAGCCCGCAAACGCGCCACAGAGAGCCGTTTACTGATAGCCCAGGGAATTGACCCAATGGAAGAAGCACGCAAGGAGAAAGCCATTGATGCGCTCAACATGGCGGCAAGTTTTAAGACCGTGGCGGAGGACTGGCTGACTACTAGGGTGAGCGGTTGGTCAGAGTCCTACACGAAACAGGTCAGGACGGCGCTGAAAAATGACGTTTACCCCGTGCTGGGTAAGCGTTCAATCGTCGATATAACCGCCCGTGATGTTCTGGCATTGCTTCAGAAGAAAGAGCGCACCGCGCCGGAGGCGGCCCATAAGTTACGCCAGCGTATCGGGGAGATCTTCAAATTTGCCGTTATCACCGAACTGGTTAACCGGAATCCGGTTGCAGATCTGGATACGGCATTGAAAGCCAGACGCCCAGGCCATAACGCATGGATACAAATTAGTGAAATTCCGGCCTTCTACAAAGCCCTTGAGAGAGCCGGGAGCGTACAGATTCAGACGGCAATACGCTTGCTTATATTGACGGCATTAAGAACGGCAGAATTGCGAAAAATGCGGTGGGAATGGGTAGATCTGAGCACGGCAACAATCACCCTACCCGCTGAAGTCATGAAGGCCCGCCGACCGCACGTAGTCCCGTTATCCCGGCAAGCGGTCGAGCTATTACAGGACCAGTTTACCCGCAGCGGGTACAGTGCTTTCGTCTTTCCGGGCCGATTCATGGATAAGCCATTGTCAGCAAGTGCCATCCTTAAAGCCCTGGAGCGTATCGGGTACAAGTCGATCGCCACTGGTCATGGTTGGCGGACCACCTTTTCAACGGCGCTTAATGAGTCTGGCAGATACTCACCAGACTGGATCGAAATCCAATTGGCCCACGTTCCGAAAGGTGTGCGCGGTGTATATAACCAGGCCGCCTACCTGAAGCAACGGCGGGTAATGATGCAGGACTACGCGGACGCTATTGTTCTGATATTGGCTGGTGACGGTAATCCGCTGGAACCGTGAACTATAAGGCCGGATTCGTCCGGCTTTTCTTTCGCTAATTATTCCATTATTCCAATTAAGTGGAATAAATTATTCAATATCAAGAACTTAAATCCATGTTTGCAACGAAAGATCCAGAGTTCGAAAATAGGATCAACACAAATAAAAGCCCCCGGCATGTTGCAGCATTCCGGGGGCGGTATGAGAAACAAGCTAAAGGAGAATTTCTCATGTCTGATATGCTAGCAGTAGAACAAGAAACAAACAATGATGTTCGTCAATTTTTAAATAAAATTAACGAGTTACGGAATAAAGCACCCAAAAACGAAGAGACTAAACACGAAGAACACACGCCAGATCATTACGAGGCAAAACAGCAGGAGCAAGCCTGGCGTGGCAACCTGCGCTACCTGGATACATTAAACCGACTTGATGAGGTATTGCCTCGCAAACTGTACGAAAGGTGGGAGAAAGAACATACAGTCAACGACGAGGCCGTGCTACGCGCCCTTTGCTACTTTGCTGGTACTGGCAAAAACTCACAGTTGGGATGGTGCAGGGTTGGCAGGGGAACAATCGACAAGCGAGCCAGGCTATCAAAAAACACGGTTAAAAAATGCCTCGATCGTCTGGTCCACCACTTCAAACTGGTTGAGCGTACTGAAGGCTATATACCCGGATCGGCAGAAAGGGAATGCAACGAGTACCAGCTATTATTCAAGCCGTACAACATGAAATAACGGAATCAGGCGGGCAATGTTCCCGCCTTTTCTTTGCCTTAATTCCATGAATTCAGGTGGGTCAAAAGTTGCCGTTAAGGTGGGTCAAAAGTTGCCGTTAAGGTGGATCAAAAGTTGCCGAGTAAGAATTCTACTATTAAGAATTCTAGGCGACGGGAGTTTTTTAGCCTCCCGGTCGGTCATAGAGAGTCGCCTAGAGTTAAAACAGAAGAATTGTTTCGCCGCCTGATAGGTCGGCTGGTTGAGAGCATTAACCATGCTGATTAGCGCAATCATTTCCAGCAAGCTGGAAACGCCCATTCACTCACGCACAACCTGAACAGCAGACCAACAGAACATCATGGCGATTCGTTCATGGGTAGCGCGGTATATCTCAAATGTGACGCCTCTTGTTGCTGGACCTTCGGAAAACACCATGGAGACGAAAGTATTCAATCTGGTCTGGCAGCAGGGAGAGCTTCGCTTCGCTCGTCTCCTGGGGCCAATGCTCAATGAAACGACGTAAGGCACGGAGCGCTCACCATAGGCAGACACATAAACATCTGAGAGCGCACCTTCTATCGCGCTACGCGCTCAATAAAAACCAACGACACCGCCATCCTGCCTGACCGATGTTTTTAACCAGCGTATACAGAGAAACAGACAATAGCATGAAATCAGCGTATATCCAGGTGCAGACGGCACTATCACACAACGCACAGCAGGCTTAAGTGACCACTCAGGAAACTTTATCCCCGCCACCGACTAACGCAAACCGTCCTGACCGCGCCAAATTCGAAAGGAATGCTACCTTAAACGCGATTAACACACATAAGCGCCACACTTACTTACCTGAAAACTTCACAGCGTCACAGCGCGTTTTAGACACGTTAAAATCGATGCGATTTCATTAAATTTTTTTCACTCGCCTGAATGGTGGCAATCAGGACTGATTGCAACATTGCCCCGCCTCGATACTGAGCGCATAATAAATACATACATTAAGCGGAAACGTCATTAACAGATTTGGAAAAACAATGGGTTACACATCATGCGCATATCAAAGCAGCAACGCCAAATCCTCGACTATCTGGCAGAAAACGAATCAATCACAGCACGCCAGGCGGCAGATCTCGTTTATGGCGGCAACGTTACCCGCGTACAGGTCGATGCAGCCCGCCGTTCACTGATGGCGCTGGTCAGCAATGGGCTAATCATGAAACAAGGCCGCGCTTTCGTAGCTGAAAGACATATCAATCACGCTTATAGCCAGGACGTTGAAGAGTTGCGCCGTCAGATCCTTTGGGTATTCAGCAAAGAGGGGCAGGACTATCTCATTTCTGAGCGTCCAAATTACGCCGCCAAAGAGTTAACAGTAAGCGGATTGTCGTGCGCACTGGATTATCTTGTCGGTGAAGGTTGCGTTACTTACAAGCAGCTATGGCACGCCCTGAACACGCTTGTAGAAGATGGTTTACTCATTGCCACGCGTGAGAATATCGAATACTGGATAATGCCGCGTTCAGGTCGCCGCAATCATGCGCGGTATATTTCAGGCAACAAATACAGAACGCCTGACTTTAATCCGACACAGGAAGATCGGGACCGTGCCGAAATGATGTGCAGGGAACGGGAGAAAAGATTCATGGACAAGTTGTTTTCGATGCGGTGAACACAAGCGGGCGCAATGCCCGTTTTTTATTGCCTTATTCCACGTCAGACGAATCAATCTAATCACACCTGAGCAAATGCATTGCCAAAAATTTAGGCTGTCAGAATGCGTTTTAGCGCGTTTTAAGGGCATCGAATTTTAATTAATTTTGATGCGGTGATTTGCGGGCAAAAAAAATCCAGCCGGAGAGGGCTGGAAATAGAGACATATCGTTGTAGTTATTAACAGATCACATTTTGAGGCTGAGTATTTACCTCACTAATATTATCGCGCCGTTATGGTGATTGTGCAAATCATCTCTTCCAATCACAAAAACGTCATATTCGACAATGAAGCCGTGTTTGAACACGTAGGACAATGGGAATAAAATAATTACATAGGGTTTTTCTCTTGGCCTATTTTTTCATTCAGCGGCGGTTGTTTTTCTCCATATTTCCAGCCGCCGCTCCTTTTCGAAGAGGTGATGAAAATGAACGACTTTCCCGAATTGATAAGCTGCGAACAAGTCGCTCGACTTTTTTGTGTAAGCAAGCGCACGATTCTCAGGTGGGTAGATAAAATCCCCGGCTTTCCAATCCCTGTAAGTCCTGAAGGAACCCCGCTCCGCTTTATTCGCAGCGAAATTCTCGAGTATTTCTACAGAGGGCACAACCATAAATAACGAAATAAAATCCCATCACATTTTGAGGTAAACATCATGACCAATATCGAAAGATTAGAACGCTGTGCCGATATTATGCGGCGCAGATGGATTTATGACCCTGAAGCGGGTTTATTGTTTAGCCGTGAAACAAAAGACGTTATCAAAGGCAGCATGACCAATAAAGGGCATTTGGTTGTAACGGTACATGAAGGTAAATTCAAAGTGACACTCACCTATCAGAAAGCCTGCTATGTATACACATACGGCGCTTATGACGAGACATTATATGAAGTGCACCACGTTAATTTGAACAAACAGGATAACCGCATCAAGAATATTCGCCTGATGCCGAAAGAAAAGCACCGCCGGATACATAAAAACGTCCGCAAACTTATTCGGCTGGGCCACACACAATGGCTTCAACCGCAATTAATTGAACAATCACTATAAACACAGGAGTAAATACCATGCATTCATTAGACAGTTATTTTCAGCGCACGACAGCCCCTAAATCAGCTGCCCAGGAACGCCGTGAGGAATTCCATGAGAAAGTGATGCGTTCTGCTGATTATATTGCGGACAAGTTCGTGGAAACGGTTCGTCCACTTGTTGATGAAGTAGCTGATAAACTTCAGTCTGAAATGCCGGAAGATATGGAAGGCACTGCAAAGCGGCGACTCATTTGCGAATTAAGTCGTCGTTTTGGCGTGTCAATAAGCGCTTTTAAATAATCGAAAAAAGGGGGGAAAGATAATGGACGCATTTGAGGTACTGGCAAATAAAGGCGCGGAACTGGTAGCACAGCGTGATAAAACCGCCAACGAAGGGGAACGCGCACTGCTAAATGGACAGATTAAAGCGATCCGTATGGCCCAGTTTAAATTAATCAGCAATGAAGTTATCGAAACAATTAAACCGCAGATCCCACAAATCGTTGCTGACGCTATTAAAGCCGCCGGACTGGAGAAACGCATTGCCGGGCTAAAAACGAACGCAGAGAAAATGGAGATGCACAAACAGAGCGGTGCTCCGAATCCCGATGAGTACTTCTCACCGGATGTTGAGTTTATGGCGCAGGTTGAGGAACGTCTGGGTAGCTGTCTCACCGAGGAACAGCGTCGCTATTTTGATGGAGTGGATAGTTCGGCAGGTATTGACCTGAACTCGTATTTCGGTCGTGAAATTGAGCATTTTGATGCCGCCCCGTCTATGCCGGAGCCAGAAACAGAAATGGCCGCCGATCCTGAAGCTGAGCAACGGAAACGCGTATTCAATGCGATAGGGATTCGGTACTGATCGGATAAAAGAAAGCCGGGAATTACCCCGGCTGACTTAACAATGTGACCAATGAACAAATCGGACAAGACAAACAGGATAAGCAGTCTCGAAACAATGTTCGGGAACTATATTAGCACAAGTCCGGAGAAAATCATCATGTTGGCACTACGCATCATGCAGGGCATCGCTAAGACCCTCGCAGAACATGTCTTAGACCTGAAACATTCGCCACTGAGCAAACAGGCCATGAAGCGCCAAACGCTTCGTCTGTGGGCTGAATATTCGCTTGGAACTATCAATAAGCTCATCAATATGAAGTCGAAAGATAATGGCAGTGTCCATGAGTGTAACAGCGAAGAAAAGGAATTTGTGAAACGCCTGAAGTTAATCCGCGCCGATATTCACTCACAACTGGCCTCTTGTGGTTGCGATATTGATGACTAACAGCGTGCTAACGGGGGGTTAATCGCCCCTTAGCGATAGCTTAGCTAACTGTTAGTGAGCCTTAGCGACATCTTAGCGACAGTTTAACCGGGGGTAAATGTGGAGACTGAAGATAAAGAAATCAATAACTTGCCTGTAAATGGCAACAGGTTAGCGAGAAAAAGGGCCAAATATACCATCGCGCTGGCGGAAGAAATTTGTTTGTTGGTAGCGGAAGGCCATAGCCTACGTGAGATCGCGAAGATGCCAGACATGCCATCGTTACGCACTTTAATGCGGTGGCAATATGAACATCCAGATTTCAGAGAGCACATCGGTATTTTTAAGTGGATTCACGCCCAGGACGCAGCAGAGCAAGCTGTTGAAGCTATCAGAGATGTAGATCTGGAAGCGGAAGACGCGCCACTGAAATTAAAACAGGCTGAGGCATTAGCCCGCACTTTGTTAGGTCGTGCCAAATTGCTTGAGAGCAAAAACAATCCATTCAACGGGGGTGACAAATGAGCTTTATGGGTAAGCATACTCAAAGCGATGCAGCCAGCTACTGAGCTTGGTCGTGTTGAGTTAGAAAAATACATTGATGCGCTACTCCGCTACAGCAACGAGGTGCTAACAGCAGAAGAGCGTCAAACGGCGTTAAACGAGGCACTGAATGCTGGGGCGTCTGCGGCAGCAATTGCCACTGGCGAAATGCTGATTAAACAGGAGCAGATCAAGCAAGAGAAGCTAAAAGGCAATGAGAACGCTGCGCTTGATATGGCGCTGGCTGAGGGCAAGTTAACGAAGGCGGATCACGATAGGCTTGTCCAGATGCGAGAAGAAACAAAGGAATTGGAGGAGAACAAACGCAAGGAAGAAGAGAACGCCAGGGAGAAAGAACGAGCAGCCAAACAGGCAGAAAGCGCGGCGAAACAGGCGGCGAAACAGGCGCAACGCGAACTTGAACAGCTTCAGAAACGCGGGCAAGGTGTAGCTGACAAGTACAACGTAGAGGGCGCAGCACAGCGTAAACTAAAAGAAGACCAGGAAGCGCTAAATGCAGCAATGGAAGCTGGCAAAATCAGCACAGAACAATATAACGCAGCGTGGGCCGGACTCCTGAGAACGGAGGCGCAACGCAAACAGCAAGCCGGATGGGATAATCTTGTCAGCCGGGAAGATAAGCTAAAAGGCCGTGTTGACCCAATCCAGCAGGTGATGAACGAATGGAATGTTCGCAAGCAAATGATGCTCGATTTAGGCGTCACTGAGGCAACCATGCGGCAAGCAGAGATCGACCACAAAGAACGAATTCTTAACCTTCAGTGGCAGCAATGGCAGGCGCAAAGCGATACTAACGCGCTTGTAGGTAACATGATTGATGGCCTCGCTTCCGGTGCTGGTAGCGCATTTACCGGACTGCTTAACGGATCTCAATCGTTCCAGGAATCACTTGCTAACATCGGAACGACCATTATCAACCAGGTTGTTGGAAGCCTTGCGCAGATGGGGGCGGAATACGTTAAACAGCTTGTTATGGGTGAGGTTGCGCAGAAATCAGCCTCCGCATCAGCTACTGCAACGGCAGCGG
>ERZ791641.606-NODE-606-length-28906-cov-3.658105_pt1 | contig 28906 bp, 29 predicted proteins | sample MGYA00510055_ERZ791641 | MGnify/ENA primary metagenome ERZ791641 (study PRJEB30046, sample SAMN00715226) | human gut metagenome | study: EMG produced TPA metagenomics assembly of the A metagenome-wide association study of gut microbiota in type 2... | reverse complement strand
GAGCATTTGGAAACCTATCATAGGAATATGATAAGGCGCTGGGTGCTTAGCCTACATAAGACCGTCCGGAAGTTCCACGGAATAGCCGGTGTGGTTACACAAGAGCTTAATGACGTGATTGATTCCCCTATTGTGAAGGAGGCCATCATCAACAACTCGGATGTGAAGATTCTGCTTGACCAGACCAAGTTCAAGGACAGGTATGAGGATATTGCAGCCATTCTGGGACTCACTGACATACAGCGTCAGCAGATTTTCACCATCAATGCACTGAACAACCACGAGGGAAGAAGCTACTTCAAGGAGGTGTGGATTTGCCGGGGACAGCACTCGGATGTGTACGGCGTGGAGGAAGCACCGGAATGTTACTGGGCATATACTACAGAACGTACCGAGAAGGAGGCACTGAAGATTTATCTTGCCCGGTACGGTACGCTGCAGGAGGCCATCACCCGTATCGAGGAAGACCGCAAGGCGGATGGAGGGCTTCTGTATCTGGAGTTTGCAAGAAAAGTCAACCAACATCAAAAAGTTATGTCACTATGGTAAGAACAGTATTAAGAATCATATCGGTTATAATGCTTTCTGCATTTGTCTGCATTAATGCACATGCTGCCTGGAGAATCGTATTCGACCGCAACTGTCTGAAGATTGTCATGGCAAATACCGCTTCACAGAAGCTTATCGAGGAACAGCACAACCAGCGTGTGGATACCATTGCAGCCAAGAAACAGAAGGTGGAACTCTATACGGTAAGCATGGCTACCATGAAGGAACTCTACAAGCTGAGCATGGAGAACATATCCGGCTTCGGGACTGAAAGTCTTTATTATAAGGAAATAGGCCTGTGCGCTCTGGATATTCTGCGAAATGTTCCGGTACTTGTAAGCACGGTAAATAGGGCCAAATTTTCAAACAGGCTGCTCTGTCTGAACGAACTCGGCAACCTTGTAGCGGAAACCCAGCAGCTGGTCGGCAACTTCGTCAATATCGTTAACAATGCCAGAATTCCCAATCCTTTGCAAGGACAGGCCACTGCCGAAAAAAAGGATGACGGCTACAACCTGCTGGACAGGTATGAAAGGCTGACACTGGCCAACAGCATCTATACTGACCTGAACAGGATACGCTACAAGGTGGAAGGGATGGTTCTGATGGCACAGTATGCCACTGCAAACGACCTCTTCTTTGCCATTGACCCTGAAGGATGGGCAAATGTGGTAACCATGAAGAATCATGTGGGAAATCTTGTACAGGACTGGAACGGACTGGTTGCTTCAAATTATTAACCTTTCATATGTATGAATTTGTCATGAAAATCAGGAATATAAGTATCATATCAGCCGGTATTATAATGCTGTTGCTGCCTGTAAATGCTTCTGCTTTCATAATACCCAAAGACCTGCCGACCATCGAAGCACTCATAGCCCTGCACAAGGCCATAAAGAAGGACGAGGACGAGGCTCTGACAAGGGTGGCCACAAGCTATGGCGAGCAGTCGCTCATTGAGAAGGGTGCGGAAAAGTTCAATGATGTCCGGACCACTCTGGATACAAGGCTGAACAATGCCTATTCGTACCTGGTGCTGGCCGGTGCCATTTCTTCAACGGCCAACTCACTGTATCAGCTGGTAACGGAATACAAGGACTTTACCGGTAATTCTTTCAGTCATGTATCGAAGAAGCCTTTCGTGGCCTGGTATTATGCCGATGCCAACGTGGCAATATCAAGGGAGATACAACACTGCTACAGACTGTATGCAACCGTGGCCGCTTCGGGTATAAACCTGATGAAGGCTTCCATGGATGAGAAACTGAATCTGGTAATGACACTGAAGGCTTCCATCGACAGGGCAAGGTACATCATAGACAATGCCAATCTGTACTGTTTCCTTGTCACGGACTGCGGATGGAAGCCGGACTATATCTGGGAGATACTGAACTCCAATGTGAAGAATGAGATAGCTGAGCGTGTAATCAACAAATGGAATCAGGGATATGCAGGTTAGAATTATGTTATTGTGCCTGTTCTGTATGGCAGTTTCAGGTACAGTTACTGTTGCCAATGCCCAAAGCATAGTCAGTGACAGTGAAAAGCAGAAGCAGTGGAAGTCAATGGAGAACGGTCCGTGGGATTTTGCTCCGGACTGGTATTACTTTTTCCTGCACAAGAAATATTCCGGTGCGGAAATGTACTGGAAATGGGACTGGTTCAATTCCGGATTCCGTGTCCGTTTCAAGGAACCCAAATCTGATGTGAAACGTATCATGCCAGTACGTGTGACTGCCGAAGAGACGCAGAGGCAGAAAATCAGGAAAGTGGAGAGTGAGCGCAAATATATCGAGGAACTGTATAAGGAAGAACTGGCAAGGGAGGCTGACAGAAATGTTGACCTGATGTATGCCACTTACAAGGACGAGTTCAACCGTATGCAGGACTGTATCACGGACGGACTTCTCTACTGTATGCAGAAGAGTGACGGCAAGCTCCGCTATCAGGTGGACGAGCTGAGCCGCCAGAATGAAATACTCTGTGCGGATATAGCCTATATACACAAAACCGGTGTCGGCTATGGACTGGAGAACGCCAAGCGGCAGAAGGCATACGAGGAAGCCAAATTCAGGATGGCAGAACTGGTCAACAGGACTGCACACCTTTGTGCCGTTGCCGCTACACACTATTAAAAAAGAAGTAAAAACAAATAACATTTTAAGATATGGATTTATTGTTTATTCCGCTGACAATAGGACTTCCGGCTATTGACGAAAGTCTGGAAAAACTGCTGACGGCCATGGAGACATTTCCCAATGTGGCCGTTCTCGGTGATGCCGTTTCAATGGCAAAGGCTCTCGGTCTGTGTCTGGCCCTGTGTGTCGGTTCATACGAATGCTGGATGATGATGCTCGGAAGGCGTGGTATGGATGTCATGAAGCTGTTGCGCATCATCGGCATTTCCCTGTGTATTTCATCCTCTTCATGGATATGCTCGGCTCTGCAGGTTCCGGGAAAGAGTCTGGAATCCGCTACATGGGCTATGGCCAAGGCAAAGAACAAGGAAGTGGCGGCCTTCGAGCTGAAGGTGGCACAGAAACAGAGTGAATATCTTGACAGGCTGAGAACCGTGCAGGACTCCATTGCCACGGCAAAGCAGGTGGCTGAAATCGGTCAGGATGCTGCCTGGTGGGACAAGCTGATATATAATGTGGAGAATCTGGGCTCGACCATCAACAACTACGCCCAGAGGGCTGCCGTGGCGGCTGAGACGAAGGTCAGTGAATGGATAAACGATGTCATACGTTTTGTCGGGGAACTGATTTTCCAGATGTCGTATTACGGGATGCTCGTGGCACAGAGGATTTTCATGGCCATCATGATGATATTCTGTCCGATCATGTTTGCCCTCTCGCTGGCACCGCCATGGAACTCGGCCTGGAGCCAGTGGATGTCCAAGTTCCTTTCCCTTTCGTTATGGGGATTCGTGACCTATATGTGTATCTATTATATAGACTTCATCCTTCTTTATAACCTGCAGCAGGATCTGGTGGCATACGACCATCTGCTTCATGGCTCAGTAAACTCCTGGGAACAGATCGGCGCACTGGGACTGCAGGGAATAGGCTCCAACTGTATGTATGCCATGGGGATGCTCGTGGGTGCCTATATCATACGCTTCGTTCCTGAAGTGGCTTCATGGCTGATTCCGGGAGGTGTAAGTTCGGGTACGGGTTCCGTTGCCGGTTCGGCTGCAATGGGCATCACTTCGGCTGCAGGTGGTATGGCCGGAAGTATGGCAGGTTCTGCCATGAAAGGAACAGGTTCGGCTGTCAGGTCATTAGTCAAATAACTTTAAATCTTTTTACAATATGCTTATTGAATCCCTTGCACAGAAAACCAGACTGGCCATGATGACGGTATTTGCGGTAATCGGAGGCTGCACCGTCATCTGTGCCTTTACCATCTGGTGCTGTATTTCCCTTGTCAACGAGGAAAGGCAGCAGATTTATGTACTTGACGGAGACATTCCGTTTCTTGCCGAGCGTGCACGGCTGGAAGCCAACTTCACTATGGAGGCCAAGGCGCACATACAGCTGTTCCACCAGTATTTCTTCAACCTGCCGCCCGACAACGACTATATCAAATGGACGGTAGGGAAAGCGATGTATATGGCTGACGGGACTGCGCTGAAACAGAAACAGGCCATGGACGAGAACGGTTTCTATTCGGACATCATTTCCTCTTCGGCTGTCTGCACCATCATGTGCGACTCCATTCAGTTTGACGAACATGAACGGAAGTTTACCTATTACGGTACGCAACTTATCAAGCGCAGGACCAGGGACATCAGACGCTCGATGGTGACAACAGGTTACATCGAGTCCGTACCGAGGACAAGGAACAATCCCCACGGTCTGCTCATTACCGGCTGGAGGACTCTTGAAAACAAGGATTTGGACTATTGATATACTGATATTATGAAATCATTCAGAAAAAAGATACAGGAAAGCCGTCTGAAAACGCATCTGCTTGTCAGGTCGTGGTTGCAGCCAAGGCTGGGTGTCATCGGTACAAGATACCGTCTGTCCGCAAGGATAAGACTGGCCAACAGATGGGCGGCAAAGCATCCGAAAGTTACATTCGCAGGTGTAACAGGAACACTGCTTCTGCTACTTGTAAGTACCGTAGCCATAGATTCCGGCAACGGGAAACAGAGTGAGCCGGATGTCAGTTCGATAGCCGCAATGGAACCGGTGTTTCAGGGATTCCGTACCATTCAGGCAAACAAGGACATTCACCGCAGTGCATTGACGGACATGACGGTGAAGGGACAGTTACTGCATCATGAACTGGACTCCATGATTGCCATACCTGTAAAGAGCCGTGAGGATTCCTTGCGGATCATCCTCAAATACCGACAGCTGGAAAATATAGTCAAATCCATTAAAAACAATGATAACCCATGATTAAGATTAATTTCAAACAGCCCAAGTATATCTTTCCGCTGGTCATATTCGTTCCGCTGTGCGCACTGGTATACTTTGTGATGCAGACCTTCTCTGGCGGTGAGGAGACTTCCGGAACGGTAGCTACAGACCGTATCAACATGGAACTTCCCCAGGCCAATGCTGAGGAAGCCGGAGACAAGATGTATGAGATGTCCAGACGTTTCGGTGACGAGGATGCTTTCACAGCCGTAAGCGGTATCGGGGAGGAAGAACAGAAGAAGGAGGAACTGGAACACGGCTACAGCGAGGAAGAACTGAACCGACTGGATGCTGCTGAAGCTGAAAGACAGCGGCAGCAGAGGGAACTTGAAGAACTGGAGCGTTCCCTTGCAGAATCAAGAAAGCATATCAATGCATATGCTTACGGGAACGGTCCTTCAGGAAACAGTGAAACGGATTACGGAGGTATGGGCTATTCCTCACAGGACGAGTTTGCACGTGACCTTGAAGAGATTCAGCGGAGGAGTTATGAACGGCAGAAGGCCATTGAAAGCGGACTGGGTATCAAAGACCCGGAAGCCGAGGAAGCGGAAAAAAAGCACAGGGCTGATTCCATAGCTAAAGTACGTCAGGAGGAAAGGGAACGCAACCGTCCGAGTCTGGTAATCAAGTCTGATGATACCAATGCCGACAGGTTCAATACTGTTACTGCTCCGGATGAATTTGCCGAGAACAAGCTGATACGTGCCATGATTGACCAGACTACAAAGGCGCATGAAGGCACACGGCTTCATACAGGAAGTGGATGAAGTGCTCGAAAGAGTGATAAGGGTAATATAATAACAGGTCCTTCTTGGCAACGTAGTTGAAGATAGATTCTTTTTCGTCGAGGATGGTCAGCTTCATTGGCTTCGGCTTTTCGAGGCTGTGAAGAGATTTGTTCGGGTTGGGAAGATGACGCAGGTCTTCAAGATTCAGGTGCTTGTCGCCGGGGACAAGTTCATCAAGGTCAAGCTGTCCGTTTTTGACAATGACGGTATGGAAGGCTTCTATGTTCCTGAATCGGCATTCCGTGATTTCATGAAGGATGCTGGTTCCAATACGGTACAGCAGAATATCAGTTTTGAATCCAGTGACGGTTACGGTACCGGTATTTCTACTGAGGCCATTGCCCTTCAGTCACTGCAGAACATGTATAACTCTGCAACTTCTGCCATATCTTCCAATATCAGAAAGAACAAGGCGAAAATCAAATACAATACTATTGTTTATCTGATAAATTCGGAGGATGCACGCTGATATATCTGAATACAGTAAAGAAAATTATAGTAACATTTTAATATTTCAATATGAAAACCAGAATTATTCTGATAATATGCCTTATCACAGGCATAGCCGTACATCTGTCGGCTAATGAGAAGATATACATCAACCGGGAAGTGACCACGCACATTGTCATGCCGGAGAACATCAAAATGGTGGATATTTCCACTACTAAAATTATAGGCAACCAGTGTACAGACAATATCGTCCGTATCAAACCTTATCTGGAGAATGATTCCATATCATCTGAGGGTTACAGCGAAAATGAACTGCTGGGTACACTCACCATCATCGGTGAGCGTCATATCGCCCAGTATGACATCCTCTATACCGAATCACCGGAATATGCTTCTACCATCTACAATGTATCCTACAATGAGACACAGTCCTATATCAATCCGGAAGTTTCCATGCCGATGGCTGAGATTGCACGATATGCCTGGGCTGTCTATGGAAGCAAGAGAAAGTTCAACCAGATTGTATCAAATAAAAACGGAATCAGGGCATACATCAACAATATCTATTCCATCGGTGACTATTTCTTTCTGGACTATACACTGAAAAACAAGACCAGGATTGCATACGACATCGAGGAGATAAGGGTAAAACTTACTGACAAAAAGGAGACAAAGGCAACCAACTCACAGACCATAGAGCTTACTCCGGTATTCTCCATGAACAGCACACGTAAGTTCAGGAAGGACTACAGGAATGTGCTCGTGCTTCCGAAGCTGACTTTCCCTGAAGAGAAGGTGCTCCGTCTGGAGATTTCCGAAAACCAGATAAGCGGACGTGTGGTGGTACTCACCATCGAGTATGAGGACATTCTCAATGCGGACGGTTTCGACTCGGATATTCTGGACGGTGCAGACTATTACCCCTACTATTATATTGATCATTCCATAAAAAGATAGGCCATGAAGAAGATTCTGTTCATTCTGTTTTGCTCGGTTGCATTCATCGGTGCATCGGCACAGACCGGAAAGGTTTCCGTCAATGCCGGATTCCTTTTTCCAAGTACACTGAATGCCACTTTGGGTTATGAGTATCCGCTTTCATACGGAAATGCGGTCGAAGTATATGGTGAGGTCGGGAATCACTGGCAGAAGCCGGTATGTCACAATTTCTGGAAAGGATATTTCTGGGATGGAGGTATGGTTTACAAGCACCGTCTGGCACGGTACAAGAACGGCATGATGCGTCTTCGTCTGGGGCCACAGTTCGGTGCGGTACAGAAAAAATTCTTCTTCGGGCTGGAGGCCGGATTTGAATACAGCTATGTGTTCCGCAGCGGACTGGAGTTCTCTGTCATACAGAAGAACAATGTGAACTTCCTGCATGGGGATACCTTCCGTAACGGTCTGCTGTTGGGTATAAAGATTCCTTTCTGACAATATAAATCTTACGGCGTATGGCATTTGAAGAGACAAGGGAACAGCAGCAAATGTACAACTACTTCAGGAGTTGCATCTATATCTTTCTGATTATTGAAATCATCATGAACCTGCCTGTTACGGCAGACAACAGGGTTACACAGTTCGTACTCGACCTGCTGGCACGCTTCAGGGTATTCAATTCAGTATCGGGATGCAAGGTGGCTGAACTGATATGTATCTGTATTGTCTGTATCGGCACAAAGGCTGAAAAGTCCCTGAAGTTCAATGTAAGGACAATGGTCATCTATCCGGTACTGGCTGGTCTGACACTTGTAGGGCTTTGTTTTGTATTCCACGGCATGAGTTTCGGATTCAGCTGGATGGGATTTCCGGCCAACCGTCTTCTGTATGCGGTCTGTTCGGTAGTGGGTACCATGCTGGTACATCAGGGACTGGACGGTATTGCCAAATATTACAACTACAAGGTTGGTGAGGACCGCTTCAACTTTGAGAACGAATCGTTCCAGCAGTCTGAAACGCTGGTCAGCAATGATTACTCGGTGAACATTCCGATGATATACTACTGGAAGAAAAAGATGCACAGGGGATGGATCAATATCATCAATCCGTTCCGTGGTACGATTGTTCTGGGTACACCGGGTTCCGGTAAGTCTTTCGGTATCATTGACCCGTTCATCAGGCAGCATTCAGCAAAGGGATTTGCCATGATGGTATATGACTTCAAGTTTCCGACACTTGCACAGACGCTTTTCTATCAGTACTGCAAGAACAGGAAAGCCGGTAAACTGCCTCAGAACTGCGGATTCCGTATAGTAAATTTTACCGATGTGGAATACTCCAACCGTATCAATCCGATTCAGCGGAAATATATCCCCGATTTGGCTGCCGCTTCTGAAACGGCGGCTACTCTTTTGGCCTCGCTCAACAAGGGAGGTGGAGAGAAGAAGGGCGGATCGGAAGCATTCTTCACTAATTCTGCGGAAAACTTTCTGGCTGCCATCATCTATTTCTTTGTAAACTTCCATCCGGTCGGATTCAGGAACGGCAGGAAACTGAAGCGTTTCATATCACTGGAGGGAAAGAAGTTGGAGATTGTCATACGCAACTGGGATGACTTCAATGCCATCGACAAGGACGGCAATGTGGTGCTTGATTTCGTGGATGAGAACGGCAATGACGTATCGACTGACGAGGACCGTATGTTTGTTGACCTGAACGGATACAGCTATAAGGACCGGACCGGCAGGAAGATTCTGATTCAGAGGTGCTGGTATGAGGACGAGCATGGCAATGAAGTGGAACCGGATACCGTAACCGGTGAGTTCTCGGACATGCCACATGTGCTTTCATTCCTCGGAAGGCCATACGACCAGGTATTCAATATCCTGATGCAGGATGACAGGATTGCTTCACTGATGGCTCCTTTCAAGAGTGCTTACGAGAACAAGGCCAATGACCAGCTGGAAGGTATGGTCGGTACGCTACGTGTGAATGCCGCACGCCTTGTATCTCCGGAAGCATACTGGGTATTCACCGGGGATGATTTCGACCTGAAGATTTCTGACAAGGCAAATCCGAGCTATCTGGTGATTGCCAATGACCCGGAAAAGGAACAGGTTATCGGTTCTCTAAATGCCCTGGTTCTGAACCGACTGATTACAAGGGTGAACTCAAAGGGTAACATCCCGGTGAGCATCATCGTGGACGAGCTTCCGACACTGTACTTTCACAAGATAGACCGTCTTATCGGTACGGCTCGTTCCAACAAGGTAGCAGTAACTTTAGGTTTCCAAGAGCTTCCACAGCTGGAAGCTGACTACGGCAAGGTCGGTATGCAGAAGATTATCACCACCTGCGGTAATATCTTCATGGGTGCAGCACGTAACAAGGAGACGCTGGAGTGGGCACAGAATGATGTGTTCGGAAAAGCAAAGCAGACCTCACGTTCCATTTCCATCAATGACCACAAGGTATCAACCACAATCTCTGAGAAGATGGACTTTCTGGTTCCTGCTGCCAAGATTGCGGATATGGCAACAGGCTGGCTGGCCGGACAGGCGGCACGTGACTTTACGGCTACCGATGACAGTATGCTTGACCATTTTGACATCGAACAGTCGGAAGAGTTCAGGACTACCAAGTATTTCTGCAAGACGCACTTTGACATGAAGAAGATTAAAGACGAAGAAAAGCACTACGTCCCTCTTCCTAAAATCTATGAGTTCAAAAACGACAAAGAGAAGGAAATCCTGCTCAACCGTAACTTCAAGCGTGTGAATCAGGAAGTGGAAGATATGGTAAAGGAACTTCTCGGCATCAGTTAAATATGTAATTTATGAATATGACCTTAAAACCGGCATTTGGACTTAGCGGCAGTGCCCTGAAAATCATTGCCATGATTTCTATGGTAATAGACCACATTGCTCTCTATCTGATGGAGTACGGTACCGTATTATACGAAACGATGCGCTGTATCGGGCGCATCGCTTTTCCTGTGTTTGCCTTCCTCATTGCTGAAGGGTTTATTCATACAAGAAGCAGGTACAGGTATTTCTTTACCCTGTTGGGCTTTGCCGTAATCAGTGAAATACCCTGGTATCTGCTGAATGGTACTGACGGGACACATAATGTGATGTTTACACTGGCTTTGGGTGTGCCCACACTGATAGTTCTTGAAAATCTTCTGCAACGTAGTTTGGTACTGGGGTTTATTTGGACAGTTGGCATGGCCGGACTCGCTTCATGGCTTGGAGTGGATTATGAGTGGAGAGGGATTCTTATTATTGTTATATTTTACCTTTTTAATGGATATGGTCAGTCTTTCCCATATAGTAGAGGTATGCAATTTTTTTGCACATTTGCTTTAATTATACACTATGGAGTAATTGGTGCTGTAATGGCTTGCATATTTCTATATCTGTATAATGGGAAAAGAGGATTTGTACAGGGAAGCATAGCCAAATATGAATTTTATGCTTTTTATCCTATTCATCTTTTACTTATGCATTTTATTTCCCGAGTATAATATTAATACTAATTTAATTATATTATCCCCATATCATGAAGTATATCATATTTCATTTTACTTAAAGGACGATCTAAGAATTTTGATGGATCCAATTCACTTCCAAAAAGCATCCTATAAACATCATATTGATTAAGCTTTCCTTTACTGTCTTTTAAAACATTTTCAAATAACTGCTTTAAGTATCCAGGAGGATAAGAATTACAGAAATTCATCAAATCTTTTATTTCTAAGTTACCATGCATGGAATATATTTCTTTCAGTTTCAAGTCTTTTACGGTTCTTTCCTCTTTGCTTCCAAGAGGAGTGTCAATCTCTACAGCCCATTGAAGAGTTTCTGTCGTTTTCGCTGTTACACGAAAAGTTAAATCCGGATGCCCAGATAAATGAATATAAGGATGAATATGAGTCGATAAATCAAATCTTATTGTATTTTTTAGAGAACTATTACAAATTGGACAACTTGGTATAAGATTAAACAAACTAAGTGACATTAATGGATAGTTAGACTTATCATACCAATGATCAAATTCCGGTCTTACTATTCTACTTCTTGCATTTGTACCTCCATCTACTTCCACTGTAAAAGCGTATAACCTATTACAATATGTACAGGTATTTCTACCAATTTTTTTTGCTAACCAATAAGCATCAGCTTTACTGCTATTGTTGAAAGTAAGTGAATACCCAAATATTTTCAACAACAGTTCTGGGTTTGGCCGCTTGTCTTGGTCAGTTATTGAATCAAAATCAGTTTGTATATTATCATTTAATTCTTTAAGAGCAATAGGTTCATTAATCAAAAGTTCTTTTAATTTGCTTGTATCTGGAGTATCAGAATTCCAATTCGGAAGAAGAACTTCTTTTGCTTCAGAACTTAATTCATAACATTCTCTATTTCCATTATTAGTTGTATTATAGCCATCTTTTACTCTTTTTACTAATGCTGGTAAAAAACGATTAGCATATTCTTCTTTAAGTATGGATGATGGTATTGGTAATTTTAACATGACAAATCATCTAGTTTTTTTAATTGATTCATTAAATCTTTTCTTTTTAATTCCCTCAGTTCCTTAACTAATGTTGGGAATGTGTTATTGTATTCTTTCATCAATATATTGAATAAAATAGGTTCATCAATAAGAAGAATACGATTCTTGATTATATCAGGTGATAAATCTAGATTAAAATATTTATAACTAAAACGCCCTTGGCCTTTTGATGTATAAGAATATATATATCTTTCCAAAAAAGAAAAACTATCTTCTCCATTTATAAACGGACAAAATTCTGTATTCGTTTCTTTCTGAGCCCATTGATGTACTTTCATAATAGCCATTAAATGACCTATTTCCCATTGTGCAAAGTAACCTAAAGAACTATTTTTTAAGAAAAAACTATCTTTTAACATTTCATGAATATTTGCTCCAAATGTCAGAAGATTACCTTCTGGAATAGAACTGTCCTTTTTTAAAGCCAACACATTAGTTTTAGGAATATCAGATAATACATACGGTGAATGAGTTACAACAATAAGATGAATACACTTTATGTTTTCTAAGGCAATTTCTTTTAAACTATTTAAAAAATATTGAACAAACTGCTGTTGTAATTCAGGGTGATAATATAATTCAATTTCTTCCAACACAACGCATATATTTTTATAGCAAATTCTATTATTATAACTTTTATCTTTATGTGCTGAATCTAAATTGTCCAAATGATACATTATTGAACTTATACTAAAAATTTGCTGTTTTTCTCCTGAACTTAATGTGTCAAAATCAATTTTTATATTATCATCATCTTTATCACAAAGAGTTATTTTAACTGACATAAAAGGAGGTGGAATAATGGCCTGAGATCTTATTTCGAAAAATAATTTAGGCAAATCTTTTAAATGGCGAAAATCTGATCCTTCTAACCATTTATTTGTCAATTCTGAAAATTTTATCCCCTTTTTAGAAGATATCTTATTCCCATTTTCATTCACGAGCTCAGGTAAATCATACACATTGCAGATTATATAACCTAAAACTTGGAATAATTTTCTTGTAATGTGAGAATTGTCTACAGATAACTCATTTACAAAATTTGAAATAAGTTCCTTTTCACAAGAATCACTCATAAAACAAGTTTCATCGTAGAATTTGCGGTGTTCTTTATATTGAAAAGATATTTTTAATGTTTTATAAACCAAATATTCTATTGCTTCATTAAAATAAGGTTTATTTGAAAAATCAAAAATATTAAAACCTATATGTTTTCCCCATTGCTCAACAATAATGTATTTTAAAAATTCATATCCTTTTAATGTTAAACTCTTATATTCAAGTTTTGAACATATTTTTTCGTAGTTATATTTAATTTCTGGATTGTAAATGTATTCTAAAGAATCAGCTATTAAATGTTCATTTATTATTCTATAATTTTCATGTTTTATATAAAGTCGTACTAATCTCTCTAAGGATAAATCTCGTTCATTATTGATATCAATGCATCCTTCTCTTCTAAATGGTGTTATAACTAGGGGTGTACTATATGCATCATTCTTATGAAACAAGCCGTGCAACCAACATTTTTCTTCAGTTGAGAAATATAAAGAACCATTATTTAATGCTAAAGCTTCTTTTGCATCACTATTACATTCATTTCTAAAATCATTTGTATTGTATGCATAAATTGATTGATTAGAAATAAGCGTATAAAAAAATGAATTGTATAACTCTTTTAGTCTCTCTTCTTCTAAAGCTTCTAATAACTCTTTTTGCTCAGTTTCATCCTTATTTTTTAAATTATTATATATCAGACTTTCGTCAGTAAATAAAATTCCATCTTCTTCTTGTTTTTCAGATTTAAATTCATAAAGTTTCACATTACAATTTTTCACCTTAAGGTGATAAGCATGATATTCAATAACAAACCAAAGGTCACCATCTATACCATCAATATAATGAAGTCTTTCAGCTGCCGGTCCAAGAAATTTTTCTCCTAAAGTAGAAGCTGCAAAATTATTAATCAATCGCATCATAAACTCGATTATGCTACTTTTTCCAGACCCATTTTGGCCTACAATTGCACTAATTTTAACATGAGGCATTCTATCTACTTTTTCAAAGTAACATTCATCATATAATGTATTTTGTAAAATCTGCTTTTTTGTAATCTTAATTGAGTTTTTAGATATAATATAACCTTCTATAAAATTGTAGATTACTCCAGATTTTAGCTTACGTTTTCCTACACTTTCGTCAGTATTACATCTAATTCCAACAATAGCAAAAGAATTCTCCTTTTCCAAAATAGAATCAAGTTTTATATCCATTACTATATTTTCAGTCGTTGAGTTTTCAGCAGAAAGTGGACCATATGCATTGTTGTAATCTTTTTTTACTATTTTATATAGTTTTTCCATTGTGTATTTCAAATATTGTCCATAAAATAATTATTGATTTTGTCTCTGTCATTGACAAGTGATAATAAAAGAGTTTTTATTACATTTATTTCACTTTTGCATTTATCAATCTTTTTAATCTGAATATTTAATTGATTGATTCTAGTTTTTATGTCTGACAAACTAATATTAATATGTAATCTTTGTTTTACATGCATAAGGAACCATATCATCTTAAATTTATTGGAATATAAATACCAATCTTTTTTATAGTAATATTTAGAATATAGTCGGTTATAAAGGGGATAATCCTCTTCACTTTTCAATTTTTCTAAGTTTCTCTCAAGATTGAGTAATATTAGATTTGTGTTTTCAATCTTAATATTTAATTGTGGAATAAAGTCTTTACATAGTTTCAAAAGTCTTGAAACATATGTTTCTGGATTAATCTGTATTGGTAATATCTTTATATTATCTATAAAATCTAATGAATATGCTATTTTCTTTGATTTAATAATCCAAAAATCATCACCAGAGACTGATGTATACCCACTTATATGAGACCGATTTATATATTCATCCACGAAATTAGCAGACGAGGCATTTAGAAACTTTTCCAACTCACTTACCATTATATTTAAATGATTAGTTAACCATTCAAAAATATGATTCTCATTATTAAAAACTACTGCATTGTAAAAGTAAATGCAATCATCCATGACGTTTGTCCAACTATTATAATTTACATCATATTCATAAGTACACCTTACAACACTTGCATAGTTAGATCGTTTATATTTTACATAAAAGGAATAAGGAGCGAGCATTATGCCTTTATAAAAGTATTTTGAGTAGAAATAACTGCTCATTCCATATCCAAAGTTAGTGCTAATCAAAAAAGATACATCATCATTAAACCTCCAATCAATTGTTGTAAAACCACCTTTTCTATGTGAAATAGCTATTGGATTATATTTTTTCTTGACCTCACATGAAGTTTCTTCAAATTCAACAGCCTCACGACGTAACTGCTTTTCATATGAACTTAAATCTTTTTCATAAATAAATGGAAGACAACTAGAATATTGCTCATTCAAACTTATGGAATAATTATGATATTCACATAATCTATATAATGGAATGTTCGAAATATTTCTTATATATTCAGATACTTTATTTAAAGTTTTATTGGATTCATTTTTTACAATAGCATATATATAACCCATAATGTTATAATTAAAAAATTGAATAGTTATAAATAAGATAGAGTATCTCACAAAGATATTAAATAATTATTTATAAACCATTGTATATGAATATCTATATATTAATTATTTCATCGAACATTTTTAATATACGTATAAGAGAACTGATATAATTTAAGTCTTCTGCATATCCAATCTCATCAAGCCAAAGCAGATAGTTTCCACCTTTATACTTGTATTGCACTTTAGTATAATAAGCCCTTACACTTTCCGTCCAATGATTGAATTCATAGTATTTCCCTGTACGAGGATTGGTAAGACCGAAAAGATTATGCTTGTTCCGGCACACTGATGAACGGAACCATCCGGTCTCCAGTATAGCCTGGGCCAATACTATTTTGGGATATAGGATTCCGTTTCTTATGATTTCTTTATAAAGGTTGGGGATAGTAAGTTCAGGGAGTTGATTTTCTACTTTTATAATGTCATCTACATTCTTTTGCTGTTCTCTTTTCAGGGATGCTTTCCTGTCACTATTTTGGCTGTTTCCTTCTGATTCTTTATGATTATCCGATCTGACAGTCAGGGTATCCTTTACCATCATCTTATTCTTTTTCCCTTCTGTAACATCCTTTCCAGCACGGTTATAAGACTCTTTTCGTCTTTCTGTTGGCAGAATTTCCGTATTTCTGGTTATCGTATAGAACTGTGCCGATACGCTTACCGGCAGTAGCATCAGAAACAGTGAAATCAGAATAGTGTTGCGCATTTCTTTTTCAGGGGATTGCCGTAAATACATTTGTGGCATTCAGGCGGTTAGAACCGCAAATATAACAGCTTAATTACAGTAATATGGAAATGCACAACAGAAATCAGTCCGATTTGTTGCCTTACGAAAAACTGGCAATACTGGGTATCGACCGTAAAAAAGCGGACAGCTTACCCATGGAAGTGAAGGAGAAGCTGATGGCAGGTGAAGTGACTCCCATCATGCAGGTATCCATCAACGCAAGGAACGGCAGCATCATCACCATGCCGATGAAGCTTCAGATGACTACAGACAAGAACGGTGCTCCGGCTCTGATTGCCTATCCGGTACGTGCAGAACTGGACCGGGAACGCAACAAGGTTCTCAACCTTACTCAGCAGGAGGCTGAACGTCTGGCCAGAGGTGAGGTAATTCAGAAGGCGGTCAACGTAAACGGTGAAAAGACTCAGCAATATCTCCAACTTGATCCGGAAACAAAATCCGTCATTCACAGGCGTGTCACAGACATCAAGCTGGAGCAACGTCTGAAGGACATGGAGAAGGTGAACGACATTGAACTGGGTATGCAGCAGAAGCAGCAGGTACGGGAGGGAAAACCTGTTGAGCTGAATGTGGGCGGCGAGAAGGTTTCAGTCGGCATTGACCTGAAGGAGCAGCAGGGATTCAAGCTTATCAAGGGAGACATGAAGGAATGGGAAAGACAGCATAAGCTCCGCTATGACGAGATTCATCCTGAATACCTCGGCCTTGTTATGACTGACAAGAACCGTTGGGAGTATCAGAAGGTGGTGGACAAACAGTCCGTTGAGCGTGCCATTTCCCTCTCTCCATCCCGAAAGGAAACAAAAGCAAACAGCCTTAAACTCTAATACTGATTCCTATGGCCAAAAAGACAGATTCAGATAATGATAACGGTATCATCCGGCAGTTCAACGAACTGAAGAAGAAGCATCCGGATGCCATGCTGCTGTTCAGACGGAACAGTTTCTATGAACTCTATAAGCAGGATGCCGTCAAGGCTGCCGCAGTGCTTGCCATCGAGATTACAGACAGGATTCAGCCTGACGACTACAAGAGACCGGTAAAGGTTGCATCATTCCCTCAATCAGCACTGGACGTTTATCTGCCCAGGTTGATACGTTCCAGAATCAGGGTCGCAATCTGTGATGCACTGGACAGTCCTTTGAAGAAGAAGGCCGGACAGGACAAGGCTGAGAATAATGACAGAACCATTCAAAACAGTACAGATATGGGAAAGAAGAAAAAGGAACAGGGTGCGCAGGAAGCCCCTGACAGAACAGTGGAGAACACTGTAGATGTAAAACCTGCAAGGGAAAAGAAGTCGAAGGCCAAAACTGAAACCAAAGCTGAGACCGGGACGGATAATGAGGTAAAGGCCGAAAAGAAGGACGGACAGAAAACGGAGACAGCCCAGGAACGAAAACCCCGTGAGCCGCAGATGGTGACTGCCAACGGTGAAAAGGTGACTCATGGTCATGCCTACCAGAGTACCACCAATCCTGCCGACTGGTACTTTACCGCAAAGATTGACGGACAGCAGCTCAAACCGCAGAAGATGGATGCAGCCGACCTTGCGGCCTATCAGAACAAGGAAATGACGGTGCCGCAACTCATGGAACGCTACTATCCGACAAAGCTGATGCCAAAGGTATCTGAGGAAGCCTTCCGTATGCCAATGGAGATTGCAGGACCGGACGGCTCCATAACCGTAAACAAGTTCAATGTCTATAAGGAGAAGGACGAGCAGCGTCCTGACTTTGGGAAATACAAGTTCTATGTTCAGGTTGGGGATACGAACATGTCTGCCGTGGCTTCACGCCAGGACCTGAATGCCTACTTTGACAGGGTGGCCACTCCAAACCAGCTTATTGAGAAGAACTTCGGGGAACGTCTGCATCTGAAATCCGCATACGAGAAGTATCAGCTTCCTGAAGGTGTTGACCCCAAGGGAGTGCGTGTGGCCAAGGACAGAAACGACAACAAATGGAAGGTGTCGGTTGACCTCGGAGACAAGGGACAAACTTCCCGGCATGAAATCTCCTTCGATGACGGCTATTCTCTTTTCAAGACCAAGACGGCTACAAGAGAACAGATTGCGGCCAAATATCTGAATACGGAAATAACCGGTATGCTTGCCGCCAATACCGCAAAGGTGGAGAAAACGGCTTCTATGAAAATGTAACATAATCAGAAAACTAAAATACAAGTTATATGTCAGCTAAAATGAATCATGAGGAGCTTGTGGAGCTTCTGCAGGAGGGCAAGATAGGTTTCCTCCGCTTTGTTATGGACAGTGAGAATGCAGATGATTATCTGGAGTGGTGCCGGTCACACGGTACGGACCCTTCGGATGAATCGGCTGAGTTTTATGTGGAACAGACGGACATCGAGCAGATGGACCGTCAGGTAATGGATGACGACAGCTATGGCATCTGGAACTGAATCTCAGGGAAACAGCGGACAGGCGGCCATAGACCGCTTCGCTGCAATGATGATTGAGCGTATGCAGCAGATGAAGGATACCGGATGGAAACAGGGATGGATTGGCGGCGCATCGGGTTATGCAGGACTGCCGCAGAATGTGGGTGGCCGAAACTATTCCGGTTCCAATTCCTTCTTTCTTCAGATGCATACCGCAGCCATGAACTACCAGCTTCCAGTATATCTGACCTTCAAACAGGCGCATAACCTGAAGGCTAATGTCCTGAAGGGTGAAAAGGCCTTCCCAGTGGTGTACTGGGATATGATGATAAAGGACAGTCACGGCAAGAGGATAAGCACGGAGGAATACCGTGCAATGAGCAAGGAAGAGAAGAAGGATATGGATGTCATTCCTTTCATCAAGTCATTCCCGGTGTACAATGTGGCACAGACCAATCTGGCAGAAGTGCAGCCGGAAAGGATGCAGAAGCTACTTGACAGGTTCAAGGTTCCGGAACTTCGGGATACGGAAGGTATGTACACCCATACCGCACTCGACCGTATGGTGGAGACGCAGCAATGGCTTTGTCCGATACGTGCCGACAAGCGTGAGAACGGTGCCTATTATTCTCCCTCAAAGGATATTGTGGTGCTGCCCATGAAGGCACAGTTCAATATCGGTGATTCTCCGGAAGAAACCTACCGTGGTGGAATGGAGTATTATTCTACCATGCTGCATGAAATGACACACTCCACCATGACACCGGAGCGTCTGAACAGGGAGATGGGCGGCAGGTTCGGTGATCCGAAATATGCCAAAGAAGAGCTGGTAGCAGAACTTACGGCTGCCATGATCAGCCATTCCATGGGCTTTGATTCCAGGATAACGGACAACTCTGCTGCCTATCTGGACTCGTGGATTGGTGTACTGAAACAGGAACCGAAGTTTATCGTATCGGTCATGGCTGACGTAAACAAGGCTTCCGACCTGATTCTTGACCATGTGGACAAACAGCGTCTGGCTCTCGGCGAGCAGCCTTATCTGGCAAAGAATGACCCGCTTACTTCAATAAGTGCTGACGAAGAGAAATCTTTCAAGAATGCGGCCATCGTCAAGACCCGTTCCGGAGACTATGCCATCCGTGCGTCATACGATGGTGTGGAGCTGGGGCTGAAAAAGGTTTCCAAGGAAACGGCCAAAACATTCTTCCAGCTTACGGACTGGAAGGACAAGGAGGCTTTTCTGAACATGACGGCACGGAAGACATACGAACCGGAGATTACCATGATGGGCATGAACCGGAAAGCCGGTACAGGACTTGGTATATGAAATTCTGTATAACATCTTAAATCGGAAAGCATGAGTGACTACAAGGTTAATTTCAGGGAAATGAAATCCTGTGTAGGGATTGATGACATTGCATATGCCCTGGGATACCGTCTGGACAGGAAGGCCGGTGTTGGACGTTACATCGAGCTGGTGCTCGGTGAAGGCGGTAACAGGAGGGATACGCTGATTGTCAGCCATCCCAACGACAAGGCAGCACAGACGTTCTTCCGGCGTGACGGTTCCAAGGGTGATGTGGTGACACTCATCCGTGAGAATCTTTCTTCCTTTACGGTATCAGGAAAGGATGAATGGCAGAAGATAGCCAAGGTCATGGCACGTTTCGCCAACATGCCTGAACCTGAATACAGGGAGGACAGGGAGTATGTAAAATCGGCAGGAAAATCATGCGTTGTGTTTGACGCTTCCAGATATGAGGTGAAGCCGGTTGATACCGAAAAAATACCGGGACTGTTCTTCCAGCGCGGACTGTCCAAAGCAACCGTAACTGCTCTTTCGCCCTTTATTTCCCTTATAAGGGACAGGAACAACGGGAAGTTTGAAGGTTACAATATCGGATTCCCATATACTGACGGAAAGGGAAATGAAGTCAGGGGGTATGAAATCAGAGGACATGGCGGTTACAAGTCGAAAGCTGCCGGTACGGATTCGTCATCTTCGGCATGGGTGGCTGTTCCTTCGGGTATCAGTCCGGACAATGTAAGAAGCGTGTTCTTCTGTGAATCTGCATTTGATGCCATGGCCTTCTACCAGATGAATCGGATACAGATTGGGGACAGTGCGGCTCTGGTTTCACTGGGTGGCACATTTTCCGACAGGCAGATAACCGGAGTCATGGAACGGTTTCCCAATGCACGTGCCTTCGATTGTTTTGACAACGACCTGGCCGGGAGGATATACGGACTGCGCATGATGGCTCTGCAGGAAGGTATTCAGATGAAGATAAGCAGGACTGACGGCGGCATCCGGATTGAAGCGAAGGGAAAGGTATTCGAGCCTGACATGGAGCATCCCCTACTGGCCCAGATTGCCAGGCAACTGAACATCCGGTACCGTATGGGACAGTGGCTTCCTCCAAAGGCTTTCAAGGACTGGAACGACTGTCTGCTGAACAGGCCGATGGAGCCGGTGATTTCACCACACAAAGAGGAACGTGAACTGAATCTGAGCGAACAAAGGAATAAAGGACGTAAAATCTGAATGATATGGACAAAATCAAGTTAAGAATAACGGTAGTGACTGCTTTGGCGGTTTTTCTGCTGAAAGGTACGGATACTTTTGCACAACAGACAGACCCGACTCTGACGGGTGCTGTCTTTGCACAGACTTCCACACTGAAGAATATCTATGACAAGCGTCAGAAGGCACACGAGAAAATCATTGCTGCCGAGACTGCCGTAACGGTTGCACTCGACAGGGTACACAGTGTGGAGAACAAGATGCTGGAATATCTTTCCAATGCACAGGGAGCCATGCAGAATCTCTATCAGATTAAGCGTGCCGGGGAACTGGTGGCCACGGAAATACCTCAGAACTGTAATCTACTGCTCAAATCAGTCGGCAGTAACCTGAAGGGAACGGCCATTGCTGCAATCGTCTCGGACGAGCTGGCTGATGCCGCAACCCAGATGGCTGCGCTTTATCCGTTCATGAAGCAGCTGGTGACTTCCGGAAGCTATGATACAGGCGGTTCTGACGGAGGCAAGGAGAAGCACAAGGTAAACCTGCTCAGTTCTTCCGAGCGGTACTACATAGCAAACGAGGTACTGACCAGACTGGAGGCTGTTAATACCGACCTCTTTATCCTGGCATGGCAGGTACGCACACTCTCATGGAACGACCTCTGGTTCTCTCTTGACCCGGAAGGATGGGCAAACGTGATGTCCGGCAAGAGCATCATAGGAGGAATCGTTGCGGACTGGAACCGGGGGTTCTCATTCAATTAATTCAAACATTGAAATTTATCAGGAATATGGATTCAGAAAAGAAGATTATAGGACGCTGTCCGTTCTGCGGCGGCAACGTGGTAAAAACCTGTAAGGGGTATCGCTGCGAAAACAACACAGGTGAGCATCCTTCTTGTGTGCTTAACATCAATGCCATCATCGGCAACCGAAAAATGAATGACGGAGAGATTGCCGAGTTTCTGGAGAAACGCCGTATCCTTCTGGACGGCTTTTCCACCAAGGAAGGAAAGACTTTCCCGACAGTGCTGGAACTTGCTGATGACGGTGCGGTCAATATGCAGTCTGTTATCGGCAGGTGTCCGCACTGCGGCGGCGAGGTACGTGTGGGAACAAGGGCTTTCAATTGCTCCAACTACAGCAATCAGGAAGCACCGTGTTCATTCGCCATCTGGAGGAATATAGGAGGCCATCAGCTGACACTGGAAGAGGCGAAGGAACTTTGTGAGAAGAACATTACTTCATCAGAACTGGAAATGTACCGGGAGGACGGTTCCATTTACCGCAAACGCCTCGGTCTTGCTCCGGACAAACTTCAAATCGTAAAGATATGAAACAGGGAAAGAAACTACTGATACTGCCTGCAGTGGCAGTTCTGCTCGGAATGGAAACCGGCTGTTCCGACAACAGGGAAAATAAGGCACAGGATATGGCCGAAAAGGCACTGATGGCTTCAGTGGACAATCCGGAATCCGTAAAGATTGTCGGAATCAGCAAACCGGATTCTGTATTTGGCCGTGAGTATGTTACCATGAAGGAGAAGATGGCTCTTTCTGTTGCCATGATGAAAATCAGCCGCAGGTTTATGGAGGATACGGATTTTGATAATCCGGATTCAGAAAGTCACGGAATGTCCGGACAGATGAAACGTCAGATGGATGCCATGACGGCACTTCGCTCTATGATGGTTTCCGGTGAACTGAAACCTATGGGTGATGAAAGCAGACAGGAACGCAAGCCGTTCAGCGGTTGGAAGGTAAAGATAGAGTATGAAGCCACTGATTCTGACGGACAGCCATACCGCTCTGAATACTGGTTCATTATGGACAAGGAAGCGCAATGTGTAATCAGGTCATTTGAAATTCCACTGTTATGAAACTGAAAAGATTTTTATTACCGATTCTGGCATGGAGTGGACTGATGCTCACTTCCTGTCATTGTGAGCATGAAGAAGATGACGGTCTTTTATCTTCCCTCCAAGTCGGCAATGTGGTTTGTTCGGACGGCAATATATTGTCCATGGACAAATTCAAGCAATCTGACAAAGAAGCTGTTGCCATAGTTTTCCATGTAAACCGTAGTGCTGAAGCTGACAATCTTGGTTATGCAGTTTACATTCATGATATTGAACCGCTGGCTTTTGCCGACAGTCTTGGGATTGACCAGGGTACTTCTGCATCATTGACTGACGAGGACGGAAATGAGAACACCTATTCTTTGTTCAATAACGATGAAGTCAAGTCACCGATGGCTATCAGGACTTTTGATTTGTGGAGTTATGGGCAATCGGCATATATTCCTTCTGTCCGGCAACTCTCTTATCTGTTCGCTGTCCGGCATCAGATTAATAAGTGTATAACCGAAGTCGGTGGAACTTCGATTAATCTGAATCCTGGTGAATGCTGGTTATGGTCTTCTACTGAAGTGGAAGGGCAAAAGGAGAATAAGGCCTGGCTTTACTCTATGCAGTCAGGAACTATTCAGGAGACACCGAAAGATCAACCTCATAAATCCAGGCCGATAATTTCTATATATACAACCAAATAAATAAAAGTCTAAATATAGTCATCTGTGAAGTTTCAGATACTATATTTAGACTTTCTTCTTAACAGACATTTATCAGTCACAATCAGGTTCAGCAGCCAACAAATGCTCACTCTCATAATCCTCATAAGGTTTTACCCTTCTGTCACTCAAAAAAATATGATTAAGCGTATACTCCAGTGATTTTAAAGTCTGTTCACGAAGTGCTGGTTTCAGTTGACATTCCCATACTGTTATGCAGTGCCATCCCATGGAAGCCAGCTCTTTTTGCTCTTTTATGTCACGCTCCTTATTTTTCTGGATTTTATTCTTCCAAAACTCAGAGTTTGTTTTGGGTAATACAAAATATTTGCATCCGTCATGGCCATGCCAAAAACAGCCGTTTACAAATATTACAGTTCTGTATTTCCGCAATACAAGATCAGGATGCCCCGGCAGACGAGGATGATTAAGCCGATAGCGAAAGCCTCGGCTGAACAAGAACTTACGGACCAGTAACTCCGGCTTGGTATTCTTACTACGAACTGCGGACATATTTTTATGTCGTTGTTCTCTAGTCAATCGGTCTGCCATAAATGATTATTTCAGTTTAATTATTTCCTTTAATTCTTCCACACTATAAGGTGGATTCCTCCTGTGAGTCATAGAATGACAATTGGAACAAAGTGGTACTAGATCTCGCTCAATATCTAAGTTATACCCTTCGCCCATTTTAGAAACAGGTGTTGTATGATGTACTTCTATAAATCCTTTTCCTATATCCCCATATACATCTTGAAAATTCATACCGCAGACAGCACAAGTATATCCTTTTTTATAAAGACATAGTTTTCGATTAATAGGGTTACGTTCGTATCTAATAGATTTAATTTCTTGAATGGTACCTTCAGTCTGAACAGCTTTTTGTAAGAACTCTTCCTCACTTATATCAGTTATAGTGAGAAGAGAGAATATTAATTCAAAGCTGTATCTTACCAATTCAACAAGAATAGACTCACATTCATTAACATTATCCGGTATAGGTATTTTAGTCATTTTAAAATCAAATGTTCTCCACGTAATTGGCCATTTATTTTCCAATAAATCAGATTTATTTACTGAATAACAAGATTTTAATCCTTTATCCACAAGCATCTGTTTATACGAAAAGAAAGTAGATTGCTTTTCTTCTGGTGCATGAGCCATTTCATTGAGAATATACCCACCGTGTTTTTGTGGGTATATTTCAATAACTAGCCTGATTTTATTGTGTATATAAACTTCTACACTGAAATACATCTGGTCTTCATTATAAGGAGAACACACATAATGTACCTCTCCATCTTTAAAGACAGGTTGTATTTCAAATGGCATTGAAAAGTAGTTCTCTAAATCTTGTTTTAGTTTAAGACACAGCTCTTCCATATTATTCTTCTATTGGGAGTTCAGGATCAGGTAAATCTGCTACAAGCCTCTTTAAAATTCTAGATACTGTATATCTCATATCTTCGTAGTTCTCGATTGATGACTGTGATACTGTCGTATTTTCAGCCTCTGCAAGTGCCCATAACAGATCATCAAGACCTTCAACAACTAAATTTTGAGCTAAATAAGGTCCATATATTTTTTTATAGAATGGATGGCTTTCATTGATATTAACAGCATGTTTTCCATCAGCAAGTGCTGGCTCCCATAATGCATTACCCTCAATGGTTTTAACTGGTATAACACGATTCTCCTGAGGATTTACATTATGAAGAATTGATATAGCTTTGGTAAACTTACCATTGCTATTAACTATTTCAGCACTTTCATCATCAATAGGAGTAATAGTTGAACCTTCTAGTTCGGGAGCTTTACTGTCAATATTTTGATTGGATGAGATGTGCGCACCTCTACCAGTATTATGAACATTTTTATTCTCCGTATCTCTGTATCTTTTTTCAGCTTCACGTCTGGGTGCTCCTAAAAATTTCATTATAAAGCTTGCCAATTCTCCTATTAGAAGAATACGGGACTTTTTAATATCGATACTAAGTAGTTCATCAAGTGTATAATCGAATGAAAAATCAACTCTCAGTAATGAATAGTGTGGTTCTTTCTTCAAAAGGCTGAACCAATCTCCACTGTGTATCAAACGATTTTCTCTATAAACATAAATTCCTTGAAAATCATTACTACCACGGGCAGATTTCTCAGCCTCTATGCTGGAATATTCTCCTTTTTTGGGAATAATATAAGCTGCAATATGGAATTTAAGCTGTGTACCATCTGGCATATCAACCGGTACATCTTCTTCCTGTAAGAGTTCTGTATTTTTCTCTTTAGTACAAAATGGATCCCATGGAGAAACTGATTGTGTATTTACTGTTATCTCAACATTTTGTGCACGGCTATCGTTTTTATCTAGATAGCGTTGAAATACCATAGACAGATGAAATCGAAGTTCTTCTAAGATTTTATTCAACCCATTTTGTGCATTCTTAAAATTCTTATAATTTTTCATCAGACGGTCTATCTTCTCCCAAACAAGAAGAGTACCAGAACTTCCTTCTGCTACCATATTCAACATATCCTCTTCATCTGAATCAATAACAGGAAATTGTAATAACCAAGAACCGTTATTTGCTATATAATCTAAATCCCACTGAACCTTCCTCAATTCTGAATCAGGTGAATTTCTGGAAATCAATGAGAATTGTTTGCAGAATGCTGTTGATGCAGTTTTCAGTCCTAATCCAAATTTACCTAAAGAATTTTTCTCTATTCGTTCTTTTGAACCGTATTTCATTGCATTCTTCAAACCGTCCAAATCCATTCCACAACCATTATCCGCAAAATAGACTTTAACTTGCATGTTTGGATCCATGTTTACTTCTATATTGATTTTTGTTGCATTTGCCGCAATTGAATTATCAACGATATCGGCAACTGCTGTATTAAAATTGTAACCAGTATCCCTTAATCCGTTTACAATTCTCTCAGGATCAGGAAGTAGCTCAAAATCATCTTCTGTTTTTTGTTGAACTGTCGTAATCATATATATGTTTTTTTAATTATTTTTTATTGAAGGTACTAATTCTAAAGCTCTAAGAATGTCTGCCTTATCTTGGCTCTTACCATCATTCCCTATAATTGCGTATGAAGCAATATCACGTTTCCTTTCAATCCTTTCATTTACAACCTCTTCTACTGTATCAGTGTAATATAATCTATAAACAAATACAGTCTTCTCTTGACCTCGTCTGTATGCACGTGCTGAGGACTGGTCTTCAAGAGAGGGATTCCACTCCAGATTATAGTGTATTACGTGATTCGCTCCTGTTATATTAAGTCCTGTTCCAGCTGCCCTCGGGTTAAGGACCAGCATTGCCGGTTCATCTAAATGATTGAATTTATCAACTATACACTGCCTGTCTTCTATTGGTGTCTCTCCATTTATAGACCATATTTTAATTCCAAACCTGACAGGTATATCCTCTTCAAATATTTCGAACATACGTTTATATGAAGTAAAAACAATTACTTTTTCTTTCCGACTTATAATTTCTTCAACAATTTCACAAAATCTTTGATACTTAACCGACACTACAGACGGATCATCTTTACAAGAACTATCCTTTACTGCATACGGGTGTGTACAATATATGCGTAGTTGTTGTAACATTCCAAGAGAAGGATTTTCTGTATCCATTCCATCCTTCAATGCTTCCAGATAATTACAATATTGTTGACACTCTATCTCCGACATTCGAAGAGGCTGTGTAGATACTATCTTCTCAGGCAAGTCTTTAGCTACATCTGAAACAAGTCTACGTACCATTAGTGCAGAGAGTATTGGCTCAATTTTCTTACCACCTTCAATGTCATCAGTAATGTTTTTCTTGAATGTATTAAGTGTGCCAAGCAAACCAGGCTGAATAAAGTCTACCAATGACCATATATCCGTTATATGATTTTCAAAAGGGGTTCCAGAAACCGCAAGGCTTCTTACTCTATTCAACTGCTTACAGGCTCTAGTTCTGGAACTGTCAGGGTTCTTTATACTTTGAGCTTCATCCAAAACAACCATTTTCCACTTAATCATATTAAGCATATGAATATCACTTATTACAGTAGTATAGGAAGTTATGATCACATCAAATTCAGAAAAATCCCGAAAATTGCTTATCCTGTAAGGCCCATAATGAACTATAACATTAAGTGACGGTGCAAACTTCTTACATTCCCTTTGCCAGTTAGTAAGAAGTGATATTGGTGCAACAACGATTATTGGGGTCATAAACTGACTTTTCAAATATAACATTTCAGTTATTACCTGCATAGTTTTCCCCAATCCCATTTCATCTCCAAGGATACATCCGTTATTTACTTCTAACATAGTCCTTATCCATGAATATCCAGATTCTTGATAAGGGAATAATGTGGCTTTAAGGTCCTTTGGTATACTTGAATCTGTAACTACTGGCTTATGTAAAACGGATTGCTCTACATGATTCTCAACAACATCTAAGTCACCAAATATACTTTGTTCAATAACGCTTAAATACTGTTTTAAATTAATACGCCCAGAAGATACTATTCCAGACTTTGTAATTATCTCCTGAATTATACTGCTTGTTTCTGTTATATAGAACCATATATTGTCACATATGCACTGATCTATAAGCAATCCATTTACAATATCTACAGTTATCTGTTTACCTTTACGAATAGCATAAACATTGAAATATATATCACCTTCGACACTGCTGGTCAACATGATTTTTGCAGCAGCTCCTATTTTAGAGAAACGAGTAGCCGGTAAATCTACTAAAGGGCTTTCACATTCTATTCCGTCTATTCTATTCATATCAGAGAAAGAATAAATCTCTGAAGCACTTAGATGGTAAATATTGTTACCATCCTTCAGCGCCAAATGGTTATCACATATAATCCAGTTTGCCTTCATAATTAACTCATAGATTGAAACCTTTCCAGACTTGCCGCACTTATAGAGATTCCTTTATTGGCTTTATAAATCTCGTTTGATTCACAAAGTTTAGTATCAGTTTGAGGCTCTGTTTTATATGGTTTTACAGTTATAGTTTTCTTTTTCAAGTCAATAGTAAAATTATCTGTATTATCTACCAACAACCTTAAAGAAAGAACACAGGAATAATACCATGCTATTGTTGCCAAATATCCAGCACTTGCATTCACTACATTCATTTGATTAAGAAGCGCAGAGAAATAAAAGTCATTTCTGTCCACAGTTTTATTTCCCGCCCACCAGGAATAATCACTTACAAATTTCCAAAGATATGTTGCAACTTTATGTTTATCATCATGTACATCAGAGTAATCATCATTA
>ERZ791641.593-NODE-593-length-29286-cov-3.588895_pt1 | contig 29286 bp, 33 predicted proteins | sample MGYA00510055_ERZ791641 | MGnify/ENA primary metagenome ERZ791641 (study PRJEB30046, sample SAMN00715226) | human gut metagenome | study: EMG produced TPA metagenomics assembly of the A metagenome-wide association study of gut microbiota in type 2... | reverse complement strand
GGAGGTAGACACAATGATAAAAGATATTTTCAAATCACTTAATTCAATTCATAGAGATTCTAACTTAACACTTGAAGAAAAGCACTTACTTATAATTCTAATCAAATATCATAATGTTGAAGAAGGTTACTCATATCCTACTTATGAAAATCTTTTAGAAGAGTGTTCTACCAATCGTAGAAGTAAGATTTCAAAGATTATTAAAGGATTAAAAGCAAAAGGATATATAGAAGTTGTTAAAGTTAAAGGTAACAAGAGTCACTATTACATTAAAAAGCATTTATTCTTTTTAGAAAGCATTGATTCTAACAAAAATCAAGATTCAACCAAAGCTCTTGTTGGAGAAATATCAGTTGAAGAAAAAAGTAAAAACGAAGAAAATACTATAAAATCAATTATAGTAAGTGATTTTAAAGAATCAGGACTACAAATGACAATAGATGATGTTGAAGAAGTGAAAGTTAAGCAACATCCTAATAACAGTAGAATAGCTAAAGAAACTAATATCAAATTAACACCTTTTTATTGTGAAGCATTTAGTCATGTAGATGAAACTGTACTAGAAATGGCACTAAGAGAAAAAGCTAAAACTGCAACTCTATTATTAAAGAAATGTATTAGATTATCTAAGCAGATAGGTTTGGAGTTTGCTAAAGAATTTATTAACAAGGTTTTAAAGTTTAAAGATTATAAAGATGAATATGATTTAGCTAGTGAAAACAATGAAGTCTATGTAGATTACATAGAAAGAAAAGTATCATTAGGGTTAATTTAAGATAAAAAGAAAAGAGCATATCAATAGATATACCCCAATCCCTAAGCAAGATAAAGTATATCATTGATTAGCTCTAAAGTAAAGGAGAAGAAAGAATGAATATACATATTTTACATTGGATAAAAGAAGATTTAGAAAAAGACGGAAAGAGATTAGAAGATTATACACTTATAGATATTCAATCATTACTTGAAGATTATAACAATAAGTACAATAGATAGTTAAGTTTGAGAAAAGGAGAGTAAGAATATGAAGAATGTAATAGTTGACCTAGGCAATATGGAGATTAAGTTTTCAGGAGATTTTAGAGGAAAATTTAGCTCTAAATACACTACTAGATTTGAAGTTAATCCTGATGTATATGAAAGAGTTGAGATAGATGGAGTTCAAACTCTAATTGGAGTAGGGGAGTTTGAGAGAGAGTTTAATAAGGTCGAGAAGAATATTTTGCCTCAAGTATTATATGCAATTAGTAAGGCTACAAAGGATAATGATATTAACTTATGTTTATTGCTTCCTTTGAATCAGTTGCCACAAAAGGAGCAGTTGATAGAGAGATTTAAAGGTAAGTCATTTAGATATATAGTAAATGGACAAGCTAGAACAACTAAAATAAATAAATGTGTAATTTTACCTGAGTCACAATCAGCATACTATAGTTTAGATAATCCTAGTCCTTATCAGTTGCTAATAGATATAGGTTCAAGAACAATAGGGTGGTGTATTTATGAAGATGGAAAGATGGTCAATAGTGGTACTGAAAGATTAGGAATATTTGATTTATACAATACAATAATGACTATTGAAAATGCAAAAGGAAATGATTTCCGAGTTGAGGATATAGAAGGGCAGATTAAACGAGGTAGAATTGAAGTAGAAGCTAAAGTTTATAAGGAGTTTCTAATTTCAATATTAAATAGAATCAAGTCTAGTGTGAATATAAAGAACTATGATTGTGTCTTTTTAGGGGGAGGAAGTATTGTCTTAGAATCTATAATAAGAAACATACCAAATGTAGAAATACATCCTAATCCAGTTTATGCAAATGTTATTGGTTGTGAAGTGGTATGTAAAAAGGCTTGGAGGTAGTTATGGAGATTAGATTTAAACTTAACCCAAAGAATGAAAAAGATAAGGTGATAATGGATGTGTTAGCTGGGGAATATTCTCCAACTGACACAATAAAGAACATATTATATAAAATTGGTACTGGTGGATATGGAGGGATTACAGTGTCGTTTGGAGGAAGTGTTGCTAATGTAAACATAAACTCAAATAAACAATACACTCCACTTGAATCCACAATAAGTAATGAAAAGGAAGAAGAGTTAACTCCAATATTTAACGATAATAGTAAAGCTTTGGATGAAGAAATGGCAAGTTTTTTTATTGATTAGTTAGTTTCAGGTTAAAAGTCTTGCTAAGACAATAGAAAAAAATTAAACATTATGTTACAATTTATATATAAATATAAAAAAAGAGGGGATAAGGTGATAAAATGGATTTTTCAGATAAGTTAAAACAGTTCTCAAAGAGAGCAGAAGCTATAAAGGGTAATTTAGCAACAGAGGAAGCAACTAAAACTGCATTAATAATGCCATTCTTTAGTTTATTAGATTATGATGTTTTTAATCCAATAGAATTTATACCTGAGTTTGTTGCTGATGTTGGAACAAAAAAAGGTGAAAAAGTGGACTATGCAATAATGAAAGATAATAAGCCAGTAATATTAGTTGAAGCTAAAGCAATTAATGATACATTAACAAAGCATGATGCACAGTTGTTTAGATATTTTACTGTTACTGAAGCTAAATTTGCAATTTTAACTAATGGAATAGTGTACAAGTTTTATACTGACTTAGAAGAAAAAAATAAAATGGATGAAAAGCCATTCTTAGAGATAAACATTTTAGATATGACAGATGCTCAAATGTCAGAATTAAAGAAGTTTACAAAAGATTCTTTTGATATAGACACTATATTCAATACTGCATCAGAGCTAAAGTATACAAACCTTATTAAAAGTCAGTTAACCAATCAATTAAATAATCCTAGTGATGATTTTGTAAGATTTCTAATAAATGATTTTTACAGTGGAGTTAAAACATCTAATGTAGTTGAAAAATTTAAGCCTATAGTTAAAAAGTCTTTCCAACAGTTTGTCAATGATTTTATGAATGACAAAATAAAAAGTATATTGGCAAACAATGAAGAAAAGCAAGATGAAGAAGTTGCTGAAGAGATAGAAGCAGTAGTAGAAATTGATACAAAAGATGTTGAGGAAAGTAGAATAGTTACAACTGAAGAAGAGATTCAAGGTATTAATATAGTCAAGAGCATTTTAGCTGAAATTGTGCCTATAGAAGATATAACTTATAAAGATGTAGAAAGATATTGTGGAATACTTTATAAAAATAATACTAGAAAGTGGATTTGTAGATTATACTTTAACTCAAGTAAAAAGAGTATAACAATAGCAGACGAAAACAAAAAAGAAGTAAGATATTATATTGATAACTTAAATGACATTTACAAATATAAAAATGAATTAGCAGAATCTTTAAATAGATATTTAGAGAAAGTTGAAGTTTAATTTTAAATAGATTAAGAAGTTTGGAAACCAGCTTCTTTTTGTTTTAAAGTTTAAAAGAGTGTCAATAATATCATCTATAGGGGGTGAGTAAGTGGAGGAATGTATTCTAATAACCACTATAGACGGTAACACTCATAGATTTTATAAAAAGCATATTGAAAACTATGAATCATTTAAAAATACTAGAGAGCTTGAAGAACTATTAAAAAATACAATATTAGTAATTGAAACAAACACTAGAAAGGTAAGCTTTATGGTAAGAAATATTATAAAATTTGAAGTTGTATAAAGATTTGTTGTATATGGTATAGTGTAGAAGTAAATGAATAATGTACTAGAATATTAGCTTAGTGAGTAATGAAAATGACTTGCAAAAAATGTAGATGTGAAGATTATTGCGAATACAAAGATTTGAGCACTGGAAAGTGGATTAGAGAGTGTCAAAACTGTAGTGAGATACTTCGTACTGAAGAAGATTGGGAAGTGGAGGAATAGCAGAACATATGAGTAAAATAATTGATTTACAAAGTTATAAAAACAAGGAAAGAGAAGATATTGAATATAAGGCTTATGAGCAATATGGAATAGTTAAAGTAAAAGATGGTTCATACATATATCCTGAAGTAGCTTTTGTAAGCAAGAGTGCTGAGTTAGGATTGTTTTTTGATGAAGAACTAAGTGGAATGAGTGTCGAAGAGCTACTAGAGAAAGAAGCAATAGATGAAATAAACAACATAGTACCAATGAAAGGGCAAAGTATAAAGATTATGCTCTATGAGAGCGAAGAAAATGATATGTTGACCTTTGATATTTTCAATGTAACTTTGAATAAAAATATATTCATTACAACTCCTATGAAGTTTAATGAGGTAAATAGAAAGATTTTTACTGCTATTGTTGCTGGAGCTATAAAGAAGGTAGAGGTAGATGTTACTTTCTTATTGCAGTTAAGTTTTGATGAAGTTGAAAAGCTGGTTTAGAAGAAACAATATATTAATATTTGAAGGTTATGCTTGTATAACCTTCTTTTTTTTAATAAATTTCAATTTTTATTTATTAAAAAATTTAACTGATTTGATATTATATTATAATTTGGTAAAATAAAACTTATAAAGATAAATTAGTAAAGGGTTAAAAAGTAATGAAAATAGGAAAAGTGAAGGTATATGGTATTATTTATAAAATAACGAATTTGATAAATGGAAAGATATATATTGGACAAACAATTCATGGTTTTAATAGGAGATATAAAAACAACTTAGAAGTATATACACAAAACTCTCATTTAAAAAATTCAATAAAAAAGTATGGTATTGATAAATTTGAAGTCAATAAGACTATTGATATTGCTTTTAGTAGAGTAGAATTAGATATTAAAGAGCAGATTTGGATTAGTTATTATAAGTCATATGATGAAAATTTAGGTTATAACAAAACAACTGGAGGAAAATCACCTAGTTTTACAAATGAAGTTAGATTAGAAATGTCAAAATCCAACAAGAAAAAATGGGAAAATGATGAATACAGAAAGAATTTAATAGTTAAACTTAGAGCAATAACAAGTAGTGAAAGTTATAGAGCCAATATGAGCAAAGCATTGAAAAATAGTCAAGCTCATAGAGAAGCTTGTGATAGTGAAGAATTTAAAGAAAAGCAAAGAAAGTTAAAATTAGAATTATGGCAAGATGAAGAATATAAGAAAAAAGTTCTAAAAGGTGTAAATGAATCATGGGATGAAAATAGAAAAGAATTAGCATCGGTTATAATGAAGAAAAGATATAAGAATGAAGATTATAGGGAGAATATTAGACAGAAATTTATAGAGAGATGGAATAATCCATATGAAGCAGAAAGATTAAAAAATAACATGAAAAAACTTTTTCTAATGGTTAATATTGAAACTAAAGAATCTATAGAGTTTTTAGGAAGAGAAGCTTTAGCTAATCATATTGGATTTTCAGTATCGTATGTAAAAAAAAGAATGATTAAAAGAATAGTGTATAATAAAAAATTTATTTTTATAAGAAAAGATAAGATGGAAGATAAAGAGATTATTGTTGATGGAGAATATTGGAGTTTTAAATAGAAGATGAATTTTATTTAGCGTTGGAATTAAATTGTAAAATATATTAATATTACATTATTAAACTGAGAGATAAATTAGAATTTACAAACTAGTTAAGAGGTAAGAGTGAAGAGTTAAGAGTTAATGAATAAATTCAGCAAAGCTGAATTTAAATATATATTATAAGAAATCCCCCTAGGGATTTCCACCTTCACTCTTCACTTTTCACTCTTCACTTTTTAGCTCTTAAGTAAATTCCAATTTAGCAGTTGGATTCTATGAACAATCTTAAATTATTGCCATTCAAATAGGATGTCAATTTGGACATCCTATTATGTTATGCTAATTTCAACACTATTTTAAAACAAAGCCATAACTATAATGAGATTTTAAATTTATAAATCAATTTTTTGTTTGTTTTTTTTATCTATTTGCTTTATGATTTTTTCTATAAAATCATAACAATCATCATTATAAGGAATAAATCTATATTTTTTATTTATTTTAAAGAAATTATATATTTCTTTAATTTTATCATTATTATCTAATTTTGAAAAATTATCATTATTAGAAAATTCTAAAATAGTAGATTCAAAAATATCATAATATAATTTAGAGTTTGATACTACAAGCTCTAATATTTTCTTTCCAAGTTCAATCAAGTCCATCTTTAATTTTATATCAAATTTCATAACAGCTTCATACCTTGGATTTAATATTTTTAATTCTTTTATATCTAAACCTACCCTTGGATGATGATATCTTAATGATATGTCAGGAAATTTATTAAGTTCGTTTAGAATGTAATAAAACATTAACTGTAGACTATTCCCGATTTCGTAGTTAGTGTTATTTAAACATTTTAAATCGTATAAAACTCCATTTATAACAAAATCACCATCTCCCTTTAAGAATTTATTTGTAAAGATTGGATTTATTATTATAATGTCATTACAAGTTAAAATTTGTTCCTTAATAACTGTCTTTTTAAATGCTTTATATAATTCAATTACATCTTCTTTAATTATCTTATATAACTCATAGTTTTCATTAGTTTCATTTCTGCATTTAACAACATCAAAACATTGTTCTTTGTCACACCTATAGTAGCTTTCCAATGCAGCAAAATCCATAGCCAAATCAGCTAGTTTTTCTATGTCTTCTAGATTGGTTGAATTAATTTTATCATATGCCTTGGCTAACCACTCTTTAGTATAAATTAAGTAGAACCATTTTGTTTTTTTAGTATTTCTATCATTTAAATTAGCTTCAAAACAATCTACCTTATCATTCTGATAATTCTCTCCTGAGTATTTCGCTAGATAAAATTCTATCAGTATACCTGTAGCTGTACCTGTAAAACTGCTATACTTCCACCTCCATTCTTTAGGTAGCTTATTTCTATGTTTTAATCTTCTAAAATCATCATTTGCAGAACTTATAAAACGAGATACATTGTCACTTATGATATCTTTTATTTTTCCCTCATATTCTGAATGTCCTGCTAAAATACCAGTTACTGTTTTAAAATAGTATTTTTCATAATCTTCACCCATAATTCCCTCCCTAAGGTACTATTTATAATATAACTTATGATGAACATTGACTAAGTTCAAAATATAGCACTTTATATATAATTCTTATTAATATTATAATATATTTTTGTAAAAGTTACTAATTTTGGTTTTTTAATTCTTGGAAATTTTGCATATAAACCATTTGGAAACTAAATTTAATACAATCATTAAATTATTGAAATTAATATATTGTGAGCAAAAGGCTAGAAGTACCAAAGTGTATTTTTAGCCTTTTTTATATTGAATAAAATTGAATTTTTATACTGAAATAATTGTAGATGAAAATATGATTTGAAAAAAGCTCCAGTGATGGAGTTTTTTTATTGAATAAAATTTGTTTTTCATTTTTAAAAGTTGGTGAGAAATCATCAACTTTTTTACGTTTTGATACCCTAAGATACGGATTAATGAAGAGAAGATATTTTTAACTCCCCGAAAAGTTCAGATTTTTTCACAATATATAGTGAAGGGGATAAAATTGAATAGTTTAAAAAGTGGTTATCAATGTTCGTGTTTTTTCACAATATATAGTGTAAGGGGTAAAAAAAATACATTATCAATCAATATACTACGGTCAAAAGTCTAAAAAAATTCACAATATATAGTGAAGGGGTATTTTTTAAACAATATTTTTTTAACCAGTTTGTATATACAAGTATATACAAAAAATAGAAAGGAGAAGATTTTTATGAAGAGCACAGTAATTACTTTAAGGGTTGAAGAATCTTTAAAAAAGGCTTTTAAAGACCAATGTGAAGCTAATGGACAAAATATGTCTAAGGTCATTGAACTAATGATTAAAAAAGCTATTGAAAAAAATAATAAGTAAAAAACTATAACAAAATCAAAACAAAAAAATTTAGAAGAAAGAAAGAGGTATTTAATTATGAAAAAGTTAAGAAGATTTGAAATGGCAGAAGTGGAAGTAAAAGTAGGAGCTTTTGGAAAGTATGATATTGAAGCAAAAGAAATAATAATCAATGAAAACCCAATGTTATTAATGATGTTTGAAGGACTAGGATTAAACATTGAAGAAGTAGAAAGAATTGACTGGATGGTAAAGGTTCAATTCAGCAGTAAACAAGAAGCTTTAAAGTTAAAAGACTTGCCATTAACTTTTAACGGAAATAGATATTATTTCTATCTTTCAAGTCCTTCAGACATGAAAAATTTAAAAGCTCTTTATGTTAGAGAAGATGTAGTAGGAATTGTTAAGCAATATGAATCAATAGTATCTTGTGGCTGGTTAGATTCTTTAGAAGGAAAAACTGGAGTTAACGTTAATAAAGATGTAACTGCAAGATTAAGCTTATTCTTAAGCTCAAGCTATCACACAAGCATAAAGCCTAACTACTTAGTTCTTCCTGAAGTTGAATATAAAACAATTCAAAGTATCAAAACTTTTGAAAATGGACAATTAGTTGTAAAAGAAGGGTATGAACATGACTCAGTATTTGCAGATGGTTGTGGTATTGCAACACCAGCTCTTATGAAAAGAGTAGCTAAGGAACTTAAATTAGGTTATGAGCCTTGCTTCTTAGGAGTTAGAAGTATCAAATTAGCTCTTAAAGGTTTATTAGTATCAATAGATTTTGTTAAGTATTTCAATGATATGTACAAAGGTGACACAGAAACTTTAAGAAAAGTAAACGGAGTTATTGAGGCTAGAGATATGTATGGTAACTGGATTAAAGTAGACAACAACACTATAATAGTTAATCCTTCAATGTGTAAATGGGCAAGTAAGATTAGCTTAGAAGAATATGAAGCTAAAAGACCTGAAGCTCTTAAAAATATCATGGATGCTCTTTTTGTAACTAAGGCTTCAAAGAAAGAACCAGCAGAGTATAAGAAAACAAGCTATCAATTATTATGCCAACTTGGACTTAATGCTCAAGATTACAATGAGCTAACTAAAGAAACTTATAACATATTAAGTGGAGTATTAAAAGGTGATGAAAATTACATATATCACTTCTTAGGAGCTATAGAAAGCGAAGAAGATGAAGAAGTAGAAATAGCAGATAGATTATCTTTATTATTAAGAGCTGACTTCGATAGATTCTATAGATTGCCTTGGGTTAGAAGAACCTTAGCTAACATGGTTGAAAGAAGTGTAAAAGAATTATGTTCAGGTAAATTCTATGTTAAAGGTGACTTTAAAACTATTGTTAATGCTCCATTAGGAATATTAAATTATGCTATGAATAGAGAAATAAATGATACTTTAGAAGCTAATGAGTTTTGGTGTAACACTGAAGATAAAAAAGTATTAGCTTGTAGATTCCCAATAGCATCATTCAGTGAAGTTGGAGCTATGGACTTTGTAGAAGATGATTTATACAACAAGTATTGTGGTCATTGGACTAAAGAATTATGTGTATTCAACAGTAGAGATATAAGAGCTAAGATTTTATCAGGTGCAGATAAAATATCATTGTCTGCCTAGTGTAGTGATACATTAGAAAACAACTCCTTTAACTGCTGGAAACCTAAGTCGTAAGATATGGCAATCAGCATCCAAGCTCCAAATATGGAGAAGGTTCACAGACTATCGAAAGCATAATATAGAAGAAAAATCTATATGAAGAAGCGAGTAGAGTACACTTTTAAGAGTGGAAATGGGGAGCATCTTAAAGTTGGTAATAGATTTTAAGATGAAGATATAGTCGGTACTATGTGAAAGCATAGAGAAATACGTATGATACAGATACAATATTCACAACTTCAAATAAACTAATGATAAATGCAATAATACCTCCAAAAGATGGACTTCACTTTATAGGAACTGAAGAAAATAAAGGAAACTTAGGAGAAGTAGCTTATAACTGGAACACTAGAACTTATGCAAATACTGCATACATGGGAAACATAATAGGCGAGGTGGCGATTATTAACAGTTGTATTTCAAATGTAGCTCAAGATTTAGGAGTTTATGTTGATGATAAGAATATAACTTATAAGAATCACTTCAATGGAACTATTCCAACTGATGAACAAAAGAAAGAATTTTGGAATTGGTTCTCTCAACAAGAAAGAACAATGAATCAATCTAGAGAGAGAGTTAAAGAAATAATTGCTAATCAATTCTATGAACTAGAAGAATCTATCTATAAAACAGTTGATATATCAATGATTGCAATAGATGCACCTAAAACTGGAATATTACCTGACTTAGAATATATCAAGACTTTAAAGAAGAACTATAAGAAACCATATTACTTTAAATTCCTTCCTGAGAAAGATATTAATGGATTTACACTTAATAGAACTGGAGAAAGTGTTCTTGAGAGCTATGCTAAGTGGGCAGAATTTAGTAATGAAAATTGGAAGGGAATATTATCAAGAGTTGAACATTACAAGAGAAATACAAGCTGGAAGAATCACGATATATTCAAAGAGTTATTCAAGATAAGCAATACTTATGATGTTGATGAAGCAATTGTAAATGAAGTACAAGCTATAATAGAGAATAGTTTCAATGATTATAATAAGCAAAGAAAAGAAAGAGATAAAAAATATATAGTTATGGTTCAAGAATACAATGAAGAACTAGGTGACTATATAGAAACAAATAAAGCTATGCTAGATGCTTCAGGAAAGCCTGTAAGAGCTTTAAGACACAATGATGACATAAGAACACTTATGACTAAAACAATGTGCTACAGAGCTGAAAGAGTAGCTATTGAAGTAGCTAATAAGTTCACTGGTGAAGAAGTATGTGTTGCTCTATTCAGAATGATGAATAAGAACACTGAAGGATTACAAAGATTTATATTTGATTTCTATTTCAAATATGTTCAAGCTATGCTTTCTATAGAATATCCTGAATATGAAGCTCTAGTTGAAACTTACAATGAAGAAGGTGTAGAAATTCTTGGAGTAAAATATGAAGTAAGCAAGAAAAAACTGAAAGAAGCCAACATTGGAAATAAGGAACTTAAGAGATTTGAATCTAAGAAAGATATACAATCTCAAAACATAGAATTTAAGTTTGGATTCTCTAAAGATGCAGTGGTTAACTTACAAGATTACATAACTTTAGAAGTTGTTGATAATGCTGATATATTTGTATTTGCTTCTACTGGTGAAAGAGTAGGTAAGGTTTATGTGTCAGGAGCTAACAATGGAGTTAATTTATATTCTTTAGCTGGTGCTAAGTTAATACTTGGAGAAGTAAAAGAAACTGCAAAATCATATAATGTAAGAATTAAAGGAATAGAAGTTTAAAAAGTTTAAGCTGGTGCTAATAGTACCAGCTTTTTACTTTTTAAAGGGTAGATTTCGGATTAATAGTAATGTAAAGCAACTAGTAAATAAATTTTTAATTGAAAAGGAGAGTTTTAAGTTATGCAAAAGAAAAATGTGACAAGTTTAATAGGCGAGGATTACTTAAAGTGGCAAAAAGGAGAACATATAATTTTAGATTGTGGAACTGGTACTGGAAAAACATACTTTGTTATCAGAACACTAGGATTATATTGTGCTTTTGAAGGAAAGAAGATTTTATATTTATGTAATAGAGCAAGACTAAGAGATAAGGTTTTAAGAGAAGTTAATAGTATGAGATTAGAAAAAGTAATAGATGTAATGACTTATCAATTGCTACAAGAAAATAACTATGATGAAGAAGAATTAATAGATTTAGTATTGGGATATGATTTCATTGTTTTAGATGAGTTTCATTATATAGAGAGTGATGCTTGGAATGGTAAAACTGATATAATTGAAAATCTTATAAGATATAATCTAGATAACACAAGTTTTATTTTTGCTTCAGCAACTGCTTTAAATATGTTCTCAGATTTAAAACGAAAAAAAATAGTAAAACAAAGCAGATATTATAGACTAAGTAGAGATTATGGTTATGTAAATAAAATAATGTTATTTAATGGGCAAGGTTCAGACTATGTTCAAGAGTTACTATGTAGCATTCCTGATTATGAAAAGGTAGTATATATATGCTCAAATAAAGAAAAGGGATATCAGCTTAAACAGTCATTAGGAGATAGAGCTTCATTTATTTGTACTGCAAAAGATTATAGAAATGAAAAAGAAGCTATAAAAATAATTGGAACTGAGATAGTAGATGGAGCAGAAAGAGAGCTAGTTAGTTTTGATTCACAAGTGTTAATAGCTACTTCAGTATTGGATGTAGGTGTAGATTTAATTGATAGAAGAATAAAACATATAGTTACAGATTTTGTTTTTATAGACTTGATAGAGCAATCTTTAGGAAGAAAAAGAGAATTAGATAGTAACGATACCTGTACTTTTCATATTAGAAATTTTGATAATAAATCAATAGCTGGAATTATAAATGGGAAAAAAGCAAGAATAGTTAATGCTACCAATATAGATAAAGGTGAGTTTGATGAATTAGAACTCAATAATAGAATTGTTGTAGGATTAGAAGATAGTAAAATGATTTATGATAATGTAGATTATGATTGGGTTGAAAAGAAGTATATTTTGAAGAAAGAGGTAAATAAGACTATGTTAAAAGCAGAAAGAAATATGGTAGATGAATTAGAAGTAATTAAAGAGTTAGGGTTTCAAAATTGCATAGGAATGAGATTTAGAGGATTAGAGGTTGAGGTTGTAGAAGAAGTTAAGGAAAGAACTAGATTAGATGAACTTGAGTTATACTTAAAAAATATAGTTGGGATAAGTTTAACAAAAGATAAACAAGAAGAGTTAGTCAAAATGGTTGGATTAAAAGATTCAAGAAATAGACTTCAAAAAAGTATATCGGTTTTAAATCCATATTTAGAAGAAAACTTTGGATATAAAATTGAAAATAAGAGAGTTAGAATTGAAGGGAAACAAATTACAGTGTGGATTTTAGTTGATATATTAGAAGTATTAGAGGTTATATAAATTAAAATGTGCAATTTCTTGGAAAGTCTATATAGTCTATATAGTAATTCCATAAAAATGCACATATAAACAAAAAAACTATGGAGCAGTGTGTTTTTTGGGTAGATAATTTTAGTAATATCTACCCATTATTTTTTTTTGTCTATTTTTAGAATTCAATAAGAAGCAATAGGAAGGTGTCGCCACTTCGTGGCTTGGCAGTGAGAGAGAACACTCTCTTTGAAAACTGTTAAAATTGTTCATTTTAAAGTTTTTAACTTCATAATTTAAAACACAGAGGGGTTAATTCTAATCCCTCAATCTCTTTATATTTGATTTTTAGTCTTATATGATGAATCCTATAATTTTCTTGACATATAGCTATCATCAATTCTTTATTTGCCATAATAAAAAAATGATATAAGACTAAAAATGAGATATAAAAACCCCTTGTGAAGATACAAGGTGAATCATTGAACGGTCAACCTAATAGGAGCTGGTAGAAAGAAATACTGGCTCTTTTTCATTTTACAAAAGATAAAGGAAAGGTGACAGAAACAATGATGAATAAAGAAGAAATAATTATGGAAATAGTTTATAGATTGATAGATTTAGTTAGAGAAGAGCAACCAATGAATGGTACTTTTGGTATAACGATAAGATTCAAAGGAAATCAATTTATGAATAGCTTAACAAAAAGAATAAGCTATTCTTTAGAATCAGAAAATGCTTTACTTGCAATAGATGATTTAAAGCAAACTATAATGTTAAGCATCATAAGAGCTTCACAATATTTCAATGAACAAGAGCTTCAAGAAATATTAGATGAGGGTTTTGATATGAGTAAACCAGTAGTTCAAAGATTTTATCAATGTGCTTGTAAACTTGCAAGATATGATATATATCTACTAACTTCAGTTAAGTATAGAAAAAAATCTGATGATGAATCGGAAGGATATTATACAACAAAATATTTAAGTGAATATGAAATTGATGTAGATGGTGATGATGCTACAAAGTTACTAGAGAATCTGATTCATATGAAAATGAGAAAGATGATGCCTAAGAAAACCAAGATAAATACTCCATTAGGTGTACTTATATATGAAACAGATTTAATAACTAAAGATATAAAGCAGAATAACGTAGATTTTCTGTTTGAAGGTGACAGAAATGATATGAGTAAAAGTGCTTATGATGCAAAGATACAAGCTCTTAAAGTATCAATAAGAAAAGGAATAGAGGCTTCAGGGTTAGATATTCAAAACATGAGTAGAAGAAAAGCTAGAGCTTATGCAATTGCTTATTCTATTTATCAGGTTTGTAATGGAAGTGAAACTGCAGATGGTGTTATTAAACTGATAGATAAGTTTAGAGAATTAGAGGAATATTTAGTAGATGAATATTCTAAAATTGGTTCTAATGAACTTGTTGAGTTATACAGAGGTACAATAGATAATGATTCTTTCATGGGATTAGTAACTAAGATAATATGCTATGCAAATGATATTTGTAAAAAATACAATTTTGAAATTGTGTACAAGTATAAGAGCATAGATATTGCAACTGAAGATGAAGTTTACTACTTTGACAAGACTCATATAAAGAAGAATTTAGGTATCAAAGATGTATATGTAATAACAAGAGTGTTATCAGGTGAAAGAAATCATTATAAAGGTTTGAAATTTGTAGAGATAGGATAGTCTTAAGACTATTTTATAAATATATATCTTAGTGTTGGAGATGTAAAAAAAGGAGATGAAAAGCTAACCTCCTATACAACACATCTATTTTTTTCTTTTGTTAAAGGCGTGTTTATTTCAGAACTCCTAAAAATTGAATATTGAATTATCTAAGATTTAGATACTCAGAAAGGCTAACTGAGATACCAAATAGCCTAGAAATTTAATTTTAAAGGAGAGTATTATGTCATGGAAAATAATGAAGAAATATTAACAAGAGCGAAAAGACTTAGAAATATCAGAGGATGTATTATAGCAGAAGTAGAAAATGGTAGGAGAGTTGAAGTTAATCCTGAGGTTATAACTAATTTCATTGATTACTTAAACAAGAACACATCTAAGAGCTTAGGGGTAGCAGATATATCTAAATTTCTACTTAGTAATCAACTTCTAAACTTATTAGTTATAGATGGATATGAGGTAAAGTTAAAGAATGACTAAGTATAAGAAGCAGTTACAAGAAGCTAATGAGAACAAAATGAAAAGAGTAGCATCATATAGTGATGGTATTTTAATCAAAGTATATGAAAATATTTGTGATACTGCCAATGATAATTTTGATTATCATCATGTTTCAAAAGTAGCTAATGGTTTAAGAAAAACTCATAAAGGGTATACATTTAAGTTTGTATAATTTATAGAGCTAACAATGTCGTGAGATATAGTTAGTTGTTAGATTATATTTTTCATTTTGCATCACTCCTTAATCATTGAAGCTTGATTAAATTCAGGCTTCTTTTTGATTTAAAGGAAAGTTAAGTGATAAGGAAAGTTTGCGTATCGACTTTTATATCCGACAAAATGGAGGGTATGAATTTCAAAATACTTTAGCTAGATAATGGCTTTCTCCAGCTATTACTAGATTAATTCTTAGTATTTTAGTTGGATGCCAGTTACAATGCTGGTATCTAGCTAAAGTATTTTGAGTGTTAAAATACTGAGAAATTAATAGTCGAAGGACTTTAAACTAAGGAGATAAAAAGAAAGATGAACAATCAATTAGAAATTTTTAAGAATGAAGAATTTGGAGAAGTTAGAGTATCTATTATAGATAATGAACCTTGGTTTGTTGGTAAAGATATTGCAGAAGTTTTAGGTTATTCAAGACCAACAAAAGCAATTCAAGACCATGTAGATGATGAAGATAAAGATGAAGTCCCAGTTCAGGATTCCATAGGTAGAATGCAAAAAACTCCAGTAATAAATGAAAGTGGACTTTATAGTTTAGTTCTTTCAAGTAAACTACCTGAAGCAAAGAAATTTAAAAGATGGGTAACTTCAGAAGTATTACCATCTATAAGAAAAAATGGAATGTTTGCAGTAGATGAACTACTAGATAATCCTGATTTACTTATTGCCACTGCTACTAAGTTAAAAGAAGAAAGAATAGCTAGGCTAGAAGCAGAGAAGAAAGCTTTATTAGCTGAAAAAGAAGCAAAATTCCAAAAGAATATTGTTGAAGGGTTGGCTGGTAGTATTGAATTAGCAGATAAACAAGCTAGAATTAATCAGATTATCAGAACTTCTAAAGAAAATCCTAGGGAAAAATATCGTAAGTTATATGATGAATTTAATAGAAAATATCATATGAATATTGATACTAGACATAAAAATGCGATAGCTAAAGGTGAGATTAAGAAAACTACTAGTAAGTTAACTTATATATGTGAGCATTTAGATATGGTAGATGAATTATATGAAGTTGTAGTAAAAGTATTTGCAACTGATGTAGATAGACTAGTTCAAGAAATGTATGAAGTAAGGAGTATATAAACATGAAAATGGTTATTGAAAGTGCAGAAGAAATATTTGATTTAGATTTAGATACTATAGGTTATTTTTTTGGAGAACTTGTTGCTAGAGATTCATTTAATCCTAATGAACTTTACAATGTTGAAGAAAAGGTATTAGATGAATTGGTGGATTTCTATTTAAAAGAAGCAATAAGTTGTGTTGTAGAAGAAAAAGATTATGATACTGCTAGAGATTTGGCAGAAACGAAAAATAAGTTGCTACAACTAAAAGAGAGAAAATTAGATGTAGTTAATATGTGGTAGATAGATGATGTGTTAATGTAATACATCATCTTTTTATATTACTGCTATTCCTTAATCATAACAGAATGGCACTCAGGAAAAAAGTTACTCCTTTGTTTATGAGCTATGGGTATTACCTATGGCTCTCTTATTATATTCAAAAGGAGAGAAGAAAAAGTATGAATAAATATGGATTTGTAACAAGAGCAATAACAAATGGTGAGAAGAAAGTTATTAGTTTTATAGCATTTCTATTGGCTTTGAATATGTTTATTTAGGTGATTATATGTACAAGTATTGTAGATATTGTATGGAAACAGTGGATATAAGGAATCATATTTGTCCAAGTAAACCTAAAACAAAAGTAGATTATAAAGCTAAAAAAGAAAATCAAAGTGATAAAACTGCTAGAGAAAATCGTTTCTATAGTTCGAGGGCATGGCAAACTATGAGGTTATCTGTACTTCTTAAAGCAAGGTATAAGTGTTGGGTAGCAGAGCAATTAGGTGAGATTACAGTGGCTAATCATGTACATCATATATGTTATCTCTCAGAAGCTTGGGATAGGAGATTGGACTTTGGTAACTTAATTCCAATCAGTGCTCATTATCACAAGCTTATACATAAGCTCAATATAAATTCAAAAGAAAAATTAGAAAAATTCATTGAAGATTTAAAAAGAGAAAAGGAAACTGGTGAATATAAAATTCTCAGTGAGCTTTAGAAAAATATTAATAGATACCCCCGATAAGGTTTGATTTAAATATGGGAAAACAAAGAGGACGAAAGGGCACTCTTTCTCACACTTTTTCCCGAAAACAGACTAAAAGGGGTACGTTGAAAAATAGGTGGAAGGAGGTATTAGTATTATGAGTAGACCACCGAAACCAACAAATTTGCTTAATTCAAATATGAGCAAAGAAGAAAAAGAAAAAAGAGAAAAAGGTGAGAAGAAGTTACAAGGTGATACTATTTTAGCTGATACTCCACCTGATAATCTAGATACTTTAGGCAGAAAGTATTATAGGTTAATTGTTAGAAATTTTCCTGAAGGTATATTAAATGTACTTGATGGATTTACAGTAGCAATAGTTGCAGATGCTTTAGCTAAAATGCATCAATGTCAAGAGATAATAAAATCAGAAGGTTTATTAACTACATATGTAAATAAAGCTGGAGCAGAAAATGTATCGGAACATAAAGCAGTAGCTATCTATAACAAATATGCTCAACTATATAATACTTATTCATCAAAGCTTGGAATGAACCCAAGTGATAGAGCACGACTTGCAATGCTTAATGTAAGTGATGAAGAAGAAGATGACTTATTGAAAGTTTTAAGAGGTGATTTCTAATGTTAATACCAAAAGATTTCACTGATTTAATTGGTTATAAATACTCTAAAGATGTTGTGTCAGGAAAGATTATATCTAATGAGTACGTAAAGAAAGAATGTGAAAAATACATAGATAGGCTTGAAAACAAACAATATCAAGATGATTTTGATTTTTATTTCAATATGCAAGAGATGAAAATTATCTATGGATTGTTACACTATACAAATTATGCAACGGGATTTTTTACTGGACAACCAATAATAAATCACATAGCTGGATTTCAGGCTATGATTATTGAAAATGTGTTCGGATGGTTTGCTAAAGATGGAAGCTCTCAAAAGATGATACAAGAGGTGATACTTCAAATTTCGAGGAAGAATGGAAAATCATTTTTATCAGCTTTAATAGAAATAATAATATTACTTCGTGCTCCTATGTTTGCTCAAACTGCAATAGCTGGGAAAACGAGGGAAATTTCTTCGCTTATTAAGAAGGAAATGGAAGCAATAATTCGTTCAAGTCCTAAGTTAGTAAAAATGTTCAAGATAACTAGAGAGAAGATTATGTGCAAACATAATGAAGCTACTTGTCATGCACTAAGTGGTGAAGCACAAAATCTATTAGGTAAATTATTAACTACTTATATTGTAGATGAAGTTGCTAACCAATTAACTCCTGATATTGTAGATGCACTTAAGTTATCTCAAATGTCAGTTAACTCTTCACGATTAGCAATTTATATCAGCACTGCTTTTGATAATGAGCAGAATGTATTTAAAGATATGGTTGATTGGTATAAAAAAGTTTTAGTTGGAGCTTTAGAGGATTCAGGAAACACTTTTGGATTGATATATGAATTAGATGCAGAAGATGATTATACGGATTCTACTAAATGGGAAAAAGCTTCACCGTTGCAGATGGCAAGTTGGAATAAGGATGGTCAAAAATTTCTTATGAATCAATTTAATCAAGCTATCGAGATTCCAGCTAAAATGAGGAATTTCAGAGTATTTATATTAAATCAATATCTACCATCTGCAAAAGTTGAGAGTTATATTCCTATTTCTTATATAAAGGAATGTGTAATACCTAGAAATGATTTTAGCTTCAAGGGTAAAAATGTATATGTTGGAATAGATGCTTCAATCTCAAGTGACAATACAAGTGTTAGTATAGTTTGTATTGATAAAGGAAAAATTTATGTAAAGTCTATGTGCTTCATTCCTGAAGGTAGAATCATGGAGAAATCAGTTAAAGAGAAATGTGATTATCGTAGGTTTATCCAAGAAGGCGATTGCATTGCTTGTGGTGATTTAACAATCAATTATAGTGTACTTGAGGATTATGTAGCTAATATCGAGAAATCATTTGGTTGTAAAGTTATGGGAGTTGCTTATGATAGATGGAATTTCTTATCGAGTGCTACAAAACTTGAATCTCAAGGATTAAGAATGATTGATACTCCAATGCACTCAAAAGTATTAAGTCCAATTTATAAACTATTGGAAGAGAAAGTATTAAATAAGGAGATATTCTTCTTAGAAAATGATTTATTATTAGATAATTTTGCAAATTGCAGATGTAAATATAGTGAAAATTTAGACAAGTATATTTCAAAGAAATCTAGTAATGGAAAGATTGATATGGTTATTAGTCTTGCATTAGCTCTGACTCAGCTTGAGGAAAAAGAACTTAGATACAAGAGAAAACAATTTATAAGTTACGACTTATAGAAGGAGGTGGAGATTATAAATATTAGAAGCTTATTTGGAATTAAAGAAAAGAGAGATAATAGTTCAATTTTTTCATCATCATTAAGTAGTTCAGCTACAAGTAATGTATATGTTACTAGTAAGAATGTAACAGAAATTCCTATGGTTAATAGTAATATAAATTATATTGCTGGTAGAATTGCACCTTTGAAAGTAAAGCTTTACAAAAAAGAGGATGGCAAAATAGTTGAGGTTAAAGATGAAAGAACTAAGCTTTTAAATAATGATTGTGGTGGAGTTATTTCTTCATATAACACAAAATTCAATATGATTAAAGATTATTTAATCCAAGGAAGAAGTCATATATACATTGATAGAAAAGGATTAAAGATTAACTCATTAAGATATGTTAATCCAAGTGATGTAATGATTATGGGGAATAATGACCCAATTTTCAAGGAAGTTCAGTATTCAGTGATGGGTAAACCTTACAAAGATTTTGAATTTATTACACTGGCTAATTCTGCTGATGGATGTACATTTAGTGGATTAATCAATCAGAATAGAACATTACTTGAATCTGCTATGTATATGCTAGTAAATAACAAAACTAGTGCTAAGAATAGCAATGCTCCAAAGGGGATAATTGAGTCGGATATTCCACTAGGACAAGAAGAACTTGATGCTCTTAAAGCTAGTTGGAGGAAATTTGTTAGTAATGGTACAGAGCAATCATTTGTGCTTAATCAGGGTTTACATTTCCAAAATGTAGGTGGAAATAATCAGCAGAATCAAATAGTAGAGCAACAAAATCTACTAGATAAACAAATTTGTGCATTATTTGGTACAAGTATTGAGCTTATAAATGGTACTGCTAGTGAAGAACAGGAGAAAGCCTTTATAAGAGCAAAGTTGATACCACTATTGGATAAGATTATAGAAGAATACAATAGAGTGCTTTTATTGGAAACTGAAAAAGATTCAATGTTCTTTGGATTTGACCTAACAGAGATTAGCAAAGATGCTTCAATGAAGGATAGGATGGAAGGTTACGAAGTAGCTCTTAAGAATAATATCATGGATATTAACACAGTAAGAGAATTAGAAAATCTACCAAGAATACCTAACCTTGATAATGTATTAAAGATGAACTTATCTGATGTTCTATTTAATGTATCGAATGGAAATTCAATGATATTAAATCTAGGAAAAACTGTTGACCTAGATGGAAATATAGAAGATGGTACTAAATCATCTGAAACTCTTCAGGAGTAGGGGGTGAGTATTATTAATACTGAGTACAGAATAAAAGATATGGAGCTTCAAAATAATGAAGATGGCTCATATAAAATAGGTGGTTATATCAATGTAACCAATAGAGAATCTGAAACCTTATACAATAAAAAGAATGGTAAGTATTTCAAGGAAATTATGACTAGTGGTGTATTTGAAGATGCTTTAGAAAGAGCTGAAGAAATACCATTATTACTAGAACATAATTGGGATGAAAAACTTGCTAGTACATCTCTAGGAGATTTAAAACTTAGAGAAGATAACATAGGGTTAAGATTTGAAGCAACTATTAAAGATGAATCATTATATCAAAAGATTAAAGCTGGAATTATCAATTCTTGTAGTTTTGGCTTTAAAGTTCTACGAGAAAGAGTTGAGTGTATCAATTCTAAGTTAGATAGAAGATTTGTTGATGCAATAGAGCTTCTAGAAGTATCTTTAGTGAAAAATCCAGCTTATGTTGGTTCTCTTTGTGAATCAAGAAGTTATGAGGATGAATTAGCTAAGATTAGAGAAGCTATAGCTGATTTACAAACTAAAGAAGCAGAATTAGTTGCTAAACTAGAGGATATTGAAGTTGAAGATAAAGATACTGAAATATCTAAAGAGGATAAAACTACAGAAGAAATCACTGAGGAAAAGAATGAAGCTGATACTGTAAATGAAGTTGAACCAACTGAAGAAGAAAAGGTTACTTCAGAAGAATTTGAAGATGAAGTCTTAGATAAAGAGATTGAAGAAGTAGTTGAAGAATTAAATAGTGATGAATTGAAAGAGAAGCTTAAGCTTTTCATAGATATTCATAAAGCAAAGATGTAAAAACACTTAGTCAATAAAAGGCTAGGTGTTTTTATATTATATTCAAAAAATTTCAATGGAGGTTGCTATGAATACAAAAGCAATGTTTGAAAAAAAGCAAATGCTTATTGCAGAACTTGAAGAGATTTTAAATGTTTCAGAAGTTGAAAATAGAAGCTTTAATGAAGCAGAACAAACAAAAATAGCTCAATTACAAGAAGAAATCAGAGCTATTGATAACAAATTACAAAATAAAAAAGTAGAAGAAAGAGGTAAAAATAACATGGTAGAATTAAGAAACTTATTAGTAGAAGGAAAAGAATTAGAAGTTAGAGCTGGAGAAGTTAATAATGCTAACATTGGTGTAGAAAAAGTTGAGTTCTTAGGTGGAGTAATTGATAAAGTTGCAGATGTATCTCCATTATTTGAAAGAGCAAATAAAATAAACACTACTTCAACTTCAGCATTAACAGTACAAGGAACTAAGTTACCAAAGTTCGTTAAAGTTGCAGAATTAGCAGAATATACTAAGGCACAAGCTACATTTGAAGAAAAAGTTTTAAAAGCTGATAAATATGGACTAGTTTGTGTTGTATCAGAAGAGTGTCTTGAAGATGCTGGATTTGATTTAGAAGGTGAAATCCAAAAGCAAATGGTTGAAGGTTTAGGATTAACTTTAAATGAAATTGTAGCTAAGAAATTAGAGGGTGCTGAAGGAGCTAAAACAGTAGAAATTTCAGCTATAGATGCAGATGCTTTAATTGATATGTATTATGGAATCAAACCAGCTTACAGAAATGGAGCAGTATGGGTTATTAGTCCTGAAATGGAAGTACAAATAGCAAAACTAAAAGATGCTAACGGACAACCTTTAATGGTTAGAACTTACGCTGATAAGCCAGTAATGACTATCATGGGTTGTGAAGTTATAGTTGATGAAAATGTTACTAAACCAATGTTTGTTAACTTATCAAAAGCTATCACTGTTGGTTTAAGACACAACATCAACATCAAGAGAGATGATTCTATAGGTTTCTTATCAGGAACAGTAGCATTTAGAGCTGATATAAGATTAGATGCCGTGACTACTGTAGAAGAAGCTATAGCTATTGGTAATGTTTCTATGGCTTTAAACTCAAGAGCTAAGAAATAGTTAAAACTAAAAAAACTAGGTTAGAGAGTTACATAATGTAGCTCTCTTTTTTAATATTATAAAAATTTAAGTGAGGTAATTAAAATTATGAGTAGAATAATCGGTGTAAGAGATTTACACATAGCAAAAATAACAAAAGATGATTTATCAGGTACTACTTATGAATCTCCAGTAGCAGTACCATCATTAATATCTATTGAGATAGCTGACAACACTGAAAATGTTACTTTCTATTCAGATGATGTAGTAGAACAAGTAATACCAGCATTTTCAGGTAAGGAAGTAACTATAGAGCTAGGTTACTTATCACATGAAATAGAAGCAATGATTTCAGGAAACTCTTATGAAAATGGTGTATTCACTCAAAGTAGTGATGCAGTAGCTTCAGAATATGCAATTATGTTCAGAGCACCACTTTCTAAAGGTGGATTCCAATATGTAACATTATACAAAGGTGTATTAAGTAGAAATGAAGCAACTTATCAAGGTAAGGAAGAATCAATAGAATCTTCAAATGTTACATTAACTGGAGTATTTATGCCATTAATATCAAATGGTAAAGTATCTGCTAGAGCAAACTCAACTGATGAAGGTGCAGAAGAGTTCACTAGTAAGTGGTTCACTGCAGTTCAAACTGAGTTTACTCCAGCTATGGCATTAGCAAAGAAAGTAAAATAATGAATTTGGGGATAGAGTTTTCTATCTCCTTTTTATAATGAGGTAGATAGTATGAGTTTATCAAAGAGATTTAAAGAGATTGTAGATAAAGAGAATCAATCAGAAACTAAAGCAAGAGAATTTGATGCTAATCAATTATTAGATATTGAGCTTGTTAAACAATTCTTAAGAATAGAAGATGATGAAGATGATTTATATCTAGAAACTATTGTTATACCATCTGCAATAGCCTATGCAGTTACTAGAACTGGAATACCAGTAGAAGAACTATCTAACTATAAAGATATTACTACTGCTTTACTATTACTTTGTAGTATGAATTATGATTTCAGAAATGGTATGACTTCAGGACAGTTAAAAGAGAATCCAATTATAACAACTATTTTAAACTCACACAGAAGAAATTTGTTATAAGAAGGTGATTGCAATGAAGTATGAAATAGGACAGTTCAGAAAGACTATCCATATTTTTAGAAAGAAAATGATAACTAATAATATGGGAATACAAGTAGCTCAATATGAAAAAATCTATTCTCTTAAAGCTGGATTACTTACTAGTTCAAGCAGAGAAAAAGAAGTGACATTAGCCAATAGTAATAGAGAGTTAACTTTGATTAAGTTAGTTTGTAGAAATAAAGAAGATATAACTGAAAAAGATTATGTTTTCTTCAATGATAAGGCTTACAACATTAGAAATATTCAAAGAGAATTTGGAAATCCATGTATGGAGCTACTATGTGAGGAAGTGGTGGAATAATGAGTTTAGATTTTGATATGAGCCAGTTAAAAAAGAAACTTGCTTCACTAGAGAAAAAAGTAGCAAATAAAGTTACTAGAGATAGTTTAAATGCTGGTGCTGATGAAATGCTTAAAGCTCAAAAAGCACAAGCTCCTAAAGATACTGGTAAGCTTAGAGATTCTTTAGAAAAATCTAAAGTTAAAACTAAAAAAGGTACTAAGAAAATTGATATAGGAACTATGAACGCTTCAGAAGAAGTTCAAAGATATGGTTACTATCAACATTATGGAAGTAGGGGAAAACTTGGTACGTTTTGGATGGATGAAGCTTATCAAAAAGGTATAGATAATTCTCTTGATGCAATTAAAGAAACAATAGCAAAAGGATTAAAGGAGTAGTTACTATGATTAACGAACAAATTCTATCAGCTCTTGCTCCTTTAAATGTTCCAATTTATTTCATGGAAGCAGAAGAAAATAATGATAGTATTTATATTATTTTTGGTACTACTGGTGTAGATGATAGCTTCTATGAAGATGATGATGCTACTGCAGAAGTTACTAGAGTAGCTATAACTCTTTGGTATAATGCAGAAGAAGCTATAGGAATTGGAGAAAAGATTAGAGAGCTAAAAAGAATTATGAAGAGTAATAACTTCATAAGATTATCAGAAAAGGATTTAAAAGACGGAAATTTCTTTGGAAGGAGCTTCTACTTTTCAAAATTACAATATGTAGAATAAAGGAGAACTTAGTTATGAAAAAGATTCTATTAAATGAAAAAGAATATAACATGGCTTTTAATTTTAAAGTTATGAAAAATATATGTAAAGAACTAGGATTGACAATGCCACAAGTAATGAATGGTGTTCAAGCAATGGACTTAGAAATAATTGGTGAAATATTATATCAAGGAATAAAAGTTAGACATGAAGATTTTGAAAGAGAAGTAATAGATGAATTATCTATTATGGAATTATTCTCAGCTTTTGAAAATTTAGGACAACTTCTAACTGAATCAATGCCTACTGATAAAAAAAAAGTAACAAAGAAGAAGTAATTGATTTAGAAGAAGATTGGAACTGGAGCTTTATGGAGTATATTTGGGTTAGCTTACTTAACAGAAGTGAAGTTTTGTTTTGGGAGTCAACTCCAAAGATTCTATTTGAGCAATATGACATTTACAAGAAAGTAAATGGATTAGAAGAGAAGAAAGAAGAAAAAGTCAAGGAAGTATATATTGACGAAATGATTTTTTAACTAAGTAAGGTAGGTGAAAGTGTTAATGTGCTTCATCTACCTTATTTTTTTTTAGTAGAAATTAAGTTTAAGAAAGGAACGATATTATGGCTAAAAGTCAAGAAACAGTAGCAGAGTTATTGGTAAGTCTTGGTTTAGATACTGGACAATTTGATAAAAGTTTACAAGAAGTTAATAGAAGTACAAAACAAATGGAAACTGCCTTTAATCAGGCAAAGAAAGCTTTAAGTTTATCAGAAAAAGGAATAGAAGATTATTCAAAAGCTATAAAAGCTGGACAAGATACAATAGAAAGCTATAATAAGAAAATGGTTGCTTTGGAAGAAGCACATAAAGAACAAAGGGAGAATATCAAGAAGCTTAAAGAAGAGTATGATTCTCTACCACAAAAGATAGAAGAAGCTAAGAAGAAGCTAGATGAAATGAAAGCTAGTGGTAATACTACTGCAGAAGAATTAGAGAAACAATCTAAAGTGATTCAGAGTCTAGAAGCTAAGTATAAGAATTTCAATAAGTCTATGAGTAATGCTGAAGCTAAAGCAAAAGGTTTAGAGAATCAAATGGCTACTCTTGGAAACAAGATTACTGCTACTGAAAATGATGTAGAATCTTTAAACAAAGAGCTTAGGCAAATTGACGAAGGCTTTAACATTGATAAGATAACCAAAGGCTTTAAAGATGCTAGTGAGAGTGCAGAGAAATTAAAAGATAAAATTGATGGAATAAAAGATGGTGCTGATAAACTTTCAGGAGCTGGAGCAGTTGCAGTAGGTGGAATGACAGGAGCATTTATCGAAGGAGATAATGCAGTAACTCATTTTAAAAATGCTTTAGGTGCTACAACTGAAGAAGCTGAAAAGTTGAAGGATATGGCAAGAGAAATATCAAATGATGGATTCAGCTTTGAAGATTCAGTAGAAACTCTTAAAGAATTAAAGTTAGCATTTGGAGATACTTTCAATGAGCAACAATTAGAAGATTTCACAAAAGGTATTGTAACTATAAATTCTACCTTTGGAACTGATACTAAAGAAGTAGTTAAAACTGCTATGAGCTTAATAAAGCAATTTGGTATTAGTGGTGAAGAAGCTTTTGATTTAATAGCTGATGGTTTTCAAAGTGGATTAGATTTCTCAGGGGAATTTTTAGATACACTTAATGAGTATGGAGTTCAATTTAAAGAAGCTGGATTTAGTGCTGATGAATTTCTAGCAATACTTAAAAAGGGTACTAAAGATGGTGTTTTCCAACTAGATTATCTTGCTGATGGTATAAAGGAGCTTGGAATAAACCTTCAAGAAGTTGGAGATTCTCAAGCAAAAGCTTTAGAAGGCATTGGATTAAGTGCGAAAGAAGTTACAGATGCAGTTAACAAAGGTGGGGATTCTGCTAAAGAAGCAACTTTAAAAGTAGTTCAAGCTCTATTAGGTATGGAAGATAAAACTAAGCAAAATGAATATGCAGTAGCACTATTCGGTAATAAATGGGAAGATGTAGGTTCTACTTTACTTACTACTTTAGGTGACTATGGTTCAGAATTAGTAAATGTTGATGGCACTATGAAAGAAATGTCAGATAACGTTGAAGATGGGGTTAGTGGTCAAATGCTTGGAGCTTGGAATGAGCTGAAAACTGCATTAGAACCATTTGGAGAAAAAGTTCTTGTTCCAATACTAGAAAAAGCAACTGAATTAGTTGAAAAGTTTACTGAATGGTTTAGTAACTTATCAGATAGTGAACAAGATTGGATAGCATGGGGAGCAGTTGCAATAGCTTGTATATCTCCGTTATTAGGGATGGCTTCAACTCTTATAGGATTATTTGGTGGTGTTACTGGAGCTATAGGTGGAGCTATAACAAAAATGGGAGGAATGAGTGGTACTTTCTCTAGTTTAGCTGGATTAATGAGTAACCCTTATGTACTAATAGGAGCTTTAGTAGCTCTTGCTGGAGCAATAGGTGAAAATGAAGGTTTAATACTTAAACTTCAAGAAAAGTTTGAGGGATTAGGTACTGTTGTTGGTGGAGTATGTGAATTTATTTCAGGAGTTTTACAATTAAATTTTGGTTCTGTTATAAATGGAATAATGTTATTGTTTGATTTAGTCGCTGCAATGCTTGATGGTGCTGGTGGAGATACCATGCAACAAGCTTGGGAAAGATATGAAGCTAGACAACTATTAACAGTTGAGGAAGGTATGTCAAAGATAGCTTTATCAACCACTAGAGGTATGCAACACTTAAGAAATCTTCAAGATACAGAGTTAACTATGATGAATCAATCATTAGATTTAGCAATGCAACAAGTACCATTAATAATGGATGGAAAGTATCAAGAAGCTTCTACTGCTTTAGCTAATAGTTTAACTACAATGAACAGTAATCAATTATTAGCATTAACCAACATGAATGATACTACTAGATATATGTTTGATGGTATTAAAGCTGGAATGAGTGTAGATGAAATAATTCCTATACTTAATACTAATTTTGAACAAATAAAGAATAGTGGTAGATTAAATACTGAAGAAATGGCAAGTTCAATTAGTTCTGCTATGGAAACAGTAAGAAGTCAGATGGATGTTAAGACGAGTGAAGGAGCTGGAGCAGTATCTACTAATATGGCTAATGCTCAAAGTGCTATCAATAATGCTACTGCTGGTATGGCTATTGATGCTTCAAGTGGTATGAGTAGTGTTGCAAGTAGTATGATTGATGAATCAGGGAAAATAGCTCCTGAGGTTGAGAAGAATCTTAAAACATCAACTACACTTATAACTAAATCTATGGATGATATGAAAAATGCTTCAGTTACTGCTATGACAGAAATGTCAACTCAATCAAAGAGTAAACTGGATGAAATTATAAGTAAGTCACAAGATTTAGTTAAAGCTTTCTCTAGTGCTCAATCAAGAATAGGTTCATATGTTAGTAATATAGCTAATAGTGTATCAAGTGCAAGGAGTAGAATAATTTCAGATTGGAATAGTGTCATTGGCACTTTGAATAGAAGTGTTAGTGGTAGTGTTACTATCAATAGGACAATTAGAACTAATGAAGCTAAAGCTCTAGTAGCTCCATTGGATGCTATGGCTAGTGTAGCTAGTATGCAATCATTAACTAGAGATATGGTCTATGGTGGAAGAATGTATCAACCATCAACAGTAGCTTCAACATCTAGCATAAAAGCTGAAAGTAACAATGTTGAAATGATTAACGCATTGAAAAATCAAAATGGCTTATTGATACAAATGCTAGAGGTATTAATGTCAGAAAGAACTGTTCAAGTAGATAATACTATAAACTTAGATGGTAGAGCCATAGCTAAGGGAACTGCAAAATTCATGGAAAAAGAAATAAATAACTTCAATAAAAGAAGTAGTAGAATAGCTGGATTAGCTTATTAATCACTGAGGGATATATGACTTTAGAGTTATATATCCTTTATTTTTTACATTTATTTTGTTGTCTATTGAGTATTACATAAAACAAAAGAGCTTAGACAAAAAATCTAAGCTCACACACAAAACAGAAAACAAACCATTTTGAAAGAAGGTCAAAATGATTTCATATTGACTATATCAGATTTTATAAATTTTGCAATTAATAAATAAAGGCTTTGTTTTAATAAACTGTTGAAATTTGATTAACCTCTATAAATATGGTTATA
>ERZ791641.581-NODE-581-length-30127-cov-4.408287_pt1 | contig 30127 bp, 27 predicted proteins | sample MGYA00510055_ERZ791641 | MGnify/ENA primary metagenome ERZ791641 (study PRJEB30046, sample SAMN00715226) | human gut metagenome | study: EMG produced TPA metagenomics assembly of the A metagenome-wide association study of gut microbiota in type 2... | reverse complement strand
CTATCTTAAATAATTTAGGGTTGGTTTATGAATTTGAGGGAGAAGGAAATGTTTATTCACAAAGTGTTACAGCAGGTAATAAAGTAGTTAAAGGAACAAAAGTTACTATAACGCTTAAGAAAGAATTTGAATATTAATAAGTATATTCTGAGGAAGGTAATATGAAAAGTAATGGAAAAAATATAAAAAAGGGAAATGTGAAGAAAAAAAGACGTGTAAAACGTAAGCGAAGATATAAAGCTGTGAATTTATATATACTTTGCTCTGTTATGGCTTTAGTTGCTATTGGAATAATTATGGTTTTTTCAGCAAGTTATTATGATGCCTTATATAAACATAAAGATGTTTTTTATTTCTTAGGTAAAGAATTGACATGGGCTCCTATTGGGATTGTTGCAATGATAGTAATGATGTTGGTTGATTATCATGTGTGGAAAAAGTTCACTGTACTCGGATATGGGATAACGATTGTGGCATTAGTTGCAGTATTATTGTTTGGAGAAAATATTAATGGTGCAACACGTTGGCTTAATATAGCAGGTATATCTTTCCAACCATCGGAGCTTGCAAAATATATAATTGTATTTTTCTTAGCAATGATGATTGAAAAGTATGGACAGGTAAAAAAGAATTGGATAGTTCCATTAATATACTTAGGAGCCGCAGGTGTATTTTCTATATTAGTTTTTATGGAGAATAATTTAAGTATTGCAGCTATAATAATGTTTGTAGCATTTATTATGGTTTTTGTATCAGGAATGAATGGAAAAGAAACAATTGCATTAATGGGAGCTGGTGGAGTTTTAGGTGCCATGGGAATTTTTAGTTCTGATTATAGAAGAGAAAGATTTATGAGTTTTACAAACCCATGGAAATATGCTAATGATGAAGGGTATCAATTAGTTCATTCACTTTATGCAATAGGATCAGGTGGATTGTTTGGAGTTGGACTTGGCAATTCTAAACAAAAGGCATTATATATGCCAGAACCACATAATGACTTTATATTTGCAATAATAGCAGAAGAGTTGGGGTTAGTTGGATGTATTATAATTATGGCAATTTTTGCTGTATTGATTATTGCAGGTATTGATGTTGCTATGAAGGCTAAAGACAAGTATGGAAAGCTATTGGCAGCAGGTATTATTTCAGTAATAGCAGTACAGGTAATAATTAATATAGCAGTTGTTACAGGAAGTATGCCAGTTACAGGGGTGCCTTTACCTTTTATAAGTTATGGTGGTACATCACTTGTATTTAACTTAGCTGCAGTAGGAGTATTACTTAATATATCAAGACAAACAAAAAGTCATAAAGATGAAATTCAAGAAAAAATAATTAAGAGTAAAATGAATGTTTAATAATTTAGAGGCTGCAAGTGTAGCCTCTTTTATTCAAAAAAATATGGTTAATATAGTAGAAGATATATTTTGATGGTTTTAATGGGGGGAAAATAATGGGTAGCAAATCAGGTGATTTAATTAGAAATACTATAATAATAGTTTTAAGTAGTATTATTTATGGAATAATTATTACTGGTTGTAGTGATAATACAAGTTTTAAAAGTACAGAATTAAACAATGTTTTTATTGATAATTTAAATATAGGAAGTTCTATACAAAATATTAATTTGAAAAAATATACAGAAAGTAATAGATATTCTGGTGACTATATGTGTAAATTTGAAGAACTTATAATTGATTCAGAAGATAATAAAGTTAAGTATTTATTTGGAAGATTTGATGAGAAGAGGATAGTTATATCTATAAATAATAAAAGAAATTTAAGCTATATATATGAAGTGTCAGAGATACTTGGATATAATTATAAAGAAAAGTGGAAAGATAGGGAACAGCAGTTAAAAGAATATATTTATTATGATAATATAAATGGTATAAAAGCTGAATTTATATATTCAGATTTTGATAGTAGTTTAGCTTGGGTTACTTTATCTAAGGTTAAAAATTATTAAATGTACATAATGGAAAATATTGTGTTGAAGATGATTAAGTTAGTTAGAGTAACGGGGGATGAGTATGTCAGGATATAGAAATTTGAGAGAGGTAAGATTAGTACCAATAGTTTTAATATTTTTAAATTTATTTGCTGTAGTAATTTTTTATTTAAAAAAAGCTGGGTTAAATTATAATTGGTTAAACGTAATTAATGAAACTGACTTCATTAATATAGGAACATTTTTATTATTATTTGTAGGATTTTTAATTTTGACTAATATTAAGGTAGAAGCTACTGAAGAAGTATCTGATTTTATAAATAAAAAATTAAGTTATATGAATTATTTAAATATTATCTATTTGATAATCGTTCTTATCGCTGTTAGGGATAAAATAGTAATGATGGCAGCATTTAATATAGAGGTATATTTATTAGCTATATATTTAACAACAAGAAATATGTATGCTGAAAGGCTTAGATATGTAAAGGGAGAATGTGAACATGTATTAAAAAAACAAGAAAGTAGCGTATGGTGGAGATGGAAAATATGGATTAATCCTTATGAAAAAGTAAAGTTTTCAGAAAGATTATCAGCAATTAAACTTTTTGATATCATTAGTATAATTATAGTTGCTTCTATATTTTCAAATAGATCTGTTGATGGAATAATATTTTTACTTCTTATAATTAGACCTATAGCTTTTATATTGGAATTAATAATTCCTGTACAAACATCTATTTGTGGTATATGTACAGATATAGTTGAAAAATCTGAAAGCAAAAGCTCTAGAATTTATTATGCAATTTATATAACTGATTACGAAAAGAAAAGAGAGTATATTCTTTATGTTAGAGATTATCCATATATTAGTAGTGGACAAAAAATAACGGTAGTGCATGGAGCCATATCTAAAAGAGCAATTTATGTAAAAGAGATGAATTTAGACATAAGATAAAAATTGCTTACTTAATGGGGAATTAAAATATAATTAAATAAAATAATGGAGTGAAGAGAGTATGAACATTTTTAGCTTATTAAATAATGATACATCAGAATTAAGTGAAGAGGAAAGAGAACTTGTAGAAAGTTTTAATGAAGCAATAAGAGAAAAACTGATAGAGGCATTAGCTGAATGTGAAATAAATGAATTAATAAATGAGTTAAATTATGATGAAAATGCTTTTAGAGAAAAACTAACAGATATTTTTATTAATGGAAAAAAGGGATATATTAAAATGCCTACTAAGACTTTGATAGATATATTTCTAGATAAAAAAGATGAAGGTGAATTTATAAATTTAATTGAAAGCTTAGGTGGTATATAAAATTGAATTGTTGGATTTTTATGTAAAATCATACTTCAAATTAAATGATACAAGTATGGATAAGTTAGAATTAGAAATTGGATGAATAATGAAGGATAACGTTAAAGGAAATTCAATAGAATTAATTAAAAAATAAATTAGTATTATAAGATAAAATAATAGTAAAATTTTATTAAAAGGCAATGGATAATAGGAGAATTCATTGCCTTTTTGGTATACTATAATAATATATGGTTGATAAGTGGTTAATATATTATTGTGTATACTTTAATTCTTAGCTTAAAGTTAAATATTTATTTTATAATTTTAGTTTTGTAATTAGTAGTTGTGTAATTAAGTTTAAATTGGAGGATTGGAATATGAAGATATTATTAATGAAGTTAGAATTAAGAGCTGAATGGGTTCATTCATTAAAAGAAAAAAGAATGGTAGTTTTAAGTTTGACTAAGAGGTTATCTAATAAATTTAATGTTTCTGTATCAGAAGTACAATATCAAGATATTCATCAACAAATAGGAATCGGTATTTGTGCAGTAGCAACTTCAAAGGATGTGTTGAGCGCATTACAAGAAAAAATACTTGATTTCGTGGAGGACAATACTGATGCTGAATTAATTAAAATAGAAGGTGATATTACAGAGTTCTAATTTATTCCATGAATCTATGAAAAAATTTCTAAAGGAATTATTGACAAAATAGACAAACTAATGTATATTAATATCAACAAAGCAAAACAATTAAATATTTGAATCTTATCCAGAGTGGTGGAGGGACTGGCCCTGTGAAACCCGGCAACCTGTTAATAGTTAAAACTTAACAGTTAATAGTTGAAATAAAAACAAAAATGTTTTTATTTTTTAGAAATTTAGTAAAATTTCATAAATAACTATTAATTATAAACTAAAAACTATTGACGTTGGTGCTAATTCCTGCAGTTTTATAACTGAGTGATGAGAGAGTAAATTAGTAGTGATTTTTATACGCGCTTGAGTTTATTCTCTAGCGCATTTTTTATTATCTAAAATTAGATGTTTAGTAATATGGAGGTGGACAACTATGATTAAAATGCAAAATGTGAAGAAAAGTTTTGGAAAAACAGAGGTATTAAAAGATATTTCTTTAAATATAAATCAAGGTGAAATTTATGGGCTTATAGGACATAGTGGAGCAGGAAAATCAACTCTTTTAAGATGTATAAATGCCTTAGAGGATTATAACGAAGGTTCAATTAAAGTTATGGACAAAGAGGTAAAACTTTTAAGTGAAAAGGGTAAAAGAGAATTAAGAAAAGAGTTAGGAATGATATTCCAAGGCTTTAATCTTTTAAGTAGAAAAAATGTGTTTCAAAATGTGGCATTACCATTAGAAGTATGGGGATATGATAAAGCATTTATAAATAAAAGAGTAAATGAACTTCTTGAGATAGTAGGACTTTCTGAAAAGGCTAAAAGCAAGCCGGCGGAATTAAGTGGTGGACAAAAGCAAAGGGTTGCAATAGCAAGAGCTTTAGCGTTAGAGCCAAAAATTCTTTTATGCGATGAAGCTACTTCAGCATTAGATCCAAAAACAACAAAGGATATACTTTCATTATTAGAAGATATAAATAAAAAATTAGGAATTACTATAGTAGTAGTTACACACCAAATGGAAGTTGTTAAGCAAATATGCCAAAAAGTTGCGTTACTTCAAGGAGGAGTACTTGTTGCAGAGGGAAAAGCTGAAGAAGTATTCCTAAGGCCAGAAGTATCATTGAAGAAATTTTTAGGAGAGTTAGATGATGATACTTTACCAAGAGAAGGAGTTAATATTAAATTGTTCTTCCCAAGTGATTCATCAGAAAATGCACTTATAACAAAAATGGCAAGAGAACTTAATATTGATTTTTCTATTGTAGGAGGAAAGCTAGAGAAATTTAGAGATAAAGTTTTAGGAACTTTAACTATAAACATAAATGAAAAGGATAGGGAAGAAGTAATGAAATATCTATCAGCTAAAGATATTATATTGGAGGTGTTATAAAATGGATAGTAAAATGATAAATATTATAATTGAAGCACTTGGACAAACTATTTATATGGTATTTTTCTCAACATTATTTGCAAGTGTTTTAGGCTTTATACTAGGGATAATAGTAACTGTTACATCTCCAACTGGATTAAGACCCAATATTTTTATATACAAGTCTTTAGATGTAATAATAAATGTACTTAGAAGTTTTCCATTTATAATCTTAATAGTTTTTATTATTCCATTAACAAGAGCTATTGTTGGTACACCAATTGGTGAAACGGCAGCAATAGTACCGTTAACAATAGCGGCAGCGCCATTTGTTGCAAGAATAATAGAATCAGCGCTTAAAGAAGTTGATCCAGGAGTAATTGAGGCAGCTAAATCATTTGGAGCTTCAAATCTTCAAATAATTTTTAAGGTAATGCTTAAAGAAGCAGTGCCAGCAATAATTTCAGGTTTAACATTAACTATAATTAATATAATAGGATATTCTGCAATGGCAGGTAGTGTTGGAGCAGGAGGATTAGGAAAGGTAGCAATAAGTTATGGATATCAAAGATATCAAACAGATGTAATGATTGTTACAGTTATTATTTTAATAATAATGGTTCAAGGACTTCAAAGTTTAGGAAACTATTTATATAAAAAATTAAGTTAATTAGTATATTTATAATAAATTTAGGGGGAATTCAAAATGAAAAAAAGAAGTATTTTAACAGCAATAATAGCAGGAATAGTATCAATTGGATTAATTGGGTGTGGAAATAGCGAAGGATCATCTAATGATAGTTCTTCAAATGGGGATGATAAAGTAATTAAGGTAGGGGTTTCACCAGTTCCACATGAAGAAATTATGGAAGTTGCAAAACCACTTTTAGAAGCAAAAGGATATACAGTAGAAATAGTTGAATTTACTGATTATGTATTACCAAATACAGCATTGGAATCAGGAGAAATAGATGCAAACTATTTCCAACATATAGCTTACTTAAATTCATTTAATGCAGATAATGGAACTCATTTAACTTATACAGCGGAAATTCATTTAGAACCAATGGGTGCTTTCTCAAAGAAATATAAGACAGTAGATGAAGTTGAGGAAGGAGCAGTGGTAGCAGTACCAGATGATCCATCAAATGAAGCAAGAGCATTAAGAGTTTTAGCTGCAGCAGGATTAATTGAGGTTAATGATGGTGAATTAATTACTACAGCAGATATTACTTCAAATCCTAAAAATTTAGAGTTTAAAGAGTTAGAAGCAGCAACTTTACCAAGAGTATTAGAAGATGTTGATATAGCTGTAATTAATGGTAACTATGCTTTAGAAGCTGGTCTTGATGTTAATAATGATGCATTTTATGCCGAAGATAAGAATGTTGAAAGCTTAAAAGAAAGAAGAAATGTTTTAGCAGTTAAAGAAGGTAATGAAAATAGTCAAAAGATAAAAGATTTAACAGAAGCTTTAACTTCTGATGAAGTTAGAGAATTCATAGAAGAAAAATATAAGGGGGCAGTTGTTCCAGTATTTTAATCATATAAAAGCAATAAATAAAAAAATATAATAATTACTTGGGGAATTAGTTATTATAAGGGGCTTAAATAGAGAAGAGGGATTTACAATTAATTTTGTAAGTCCCTTTTATAGTTTTTTATAAATGTTTAAATGGTATTTCAAATAGCAAGAATATGAAGACATGCTTTAAAAATACCAACAAATAAAGTATACTGTATATTATGTATAAATATAGAAAAATATTATGTAGATAATAGCACAAGTTTAAAAGGTTTAGTTAGAAGGGAGACAAGCTATGAATGTTTCAAGTATAAATGTAGGATTAACAGGAGAAGATTTAATAAGTATATATAATGATTTTGTAGCGATTAAAGAAATTAAAATTAGTAATATTGATGTAAAAGAGGACATAAGAATTTCAGGATCTTTTACGAAAGGATTAACAATAAACTTTGAAGTGAAAGTTAAGCTGAATTCTATGGAAAATGGATTGATTAATGGGGAGTTAACTGGATTTAAAATATTAAATATAGGAATACCTTCATTTATAAGAAAGACAATATTAAAATTTGCATTAAAATCGCTAAGTGATGTAGGAATTAATTATGATAAAGGAAAGGTTATTATTCAATATAAATATTTATTGAAAGATATACCATATGTAGATTTTGATATATATAGTATTTATTGTGCTTATGGAGTTTTTAATGTTGAACTTAGAAATGCTAAATTCTCTTTAGGAGGAGAATTAAAGAAAGAAATCGAATTGTTAAACTTTGAAAAGGAAAAAGTACCAGAGTTTAATGAAGAAGATATAAGTAAAACAGAAGATTCGTATACTAAAGGAAGAGAGAAGATAAAAGATAAGTTGCCAAATAATGCAAAGAAATATAGTGACTATATCTTTGTATTACCAGATATTGCAGCGTTAATATATAGATTACTTAAAGATAAAAGAGTAAGCATGAAAACAAAGTTAGTTATATCAGCAGCTGTAGCATACATTGCAGTGCCATGTGACATTATTCCAGATAAGGTGCCTTTTATAGGGAAAATAGATGATATTGCAATAGGCGTTTTTGCATTAAATGTTATAATGACAGATGTTCCATTAAATGTAGTATTAGAAAATTGGCAAGGTAAAAATGATATATTAATAGTGTTGAAAAACGTTATTGATTATGCAACTAATTTTACAGGAGCAAAAAATATTGATAGTATTTATAGGGTTATGGAAGAGGTTTTATCAGTATAAATAAAATATTTAATTTTTAAATTAAAATATAAAAATTGATAATTATAGAAAATATAATATGAATAAATAAGAAAGGATGATTGAACTTGAAGTATTATGCTGTTTACAGAGGTAAGTCAGGAGCACCTAAAATTTTTACTTCATGGGATGAATGTAAAAAAGAAGTAATAGGCTTTAAGGGAGCAATATATAAAAGTTTTCCAACGGAACAAGAAGCGGTGAATTTTATTTCTATAAATTCTAATGGGAAGTTAGGATTTAAAGATGATGCTGAAGCTACAGAAGATGAAAAGGGGCTATTTATTTATGTTGATGGTAGTTTTGCTGTTGATAAGGGAAATTTCTCTTATGGGTTAGTTGCTGTACAGGATGGAAAAATTATTTATGAAGATAAAGGTGAGGGTTTCGACAAAGAAGCAATTGCTTTAAGAAATGTATCAGGAGAAGTTCTTGGAGCAAAAATGGCTGTTGAATTCGCACTTAAAAATAATTTTAAAGAAGTAACAATAGCATATGATTATCAAGGTGTTGAATCCTGGGCTTTAGGAACTTGGAAAAGAAATAATAGAATAACTTCAGAATACAATGAATATATGCAAAATAAGATGAAAGAAATAAATGTGAAATTTAAAAAAATAAAGGGTCATAGTGGACATAAATATAATGATTTAGCAGATAAATTAGCTAAAGAAGCTTTAGGGATAATATAATTTCTACATTGTTAAGGAATATGTACTTATTTGACGAAATTAAGGACTATAATACTTTAAAAAATGATTATTTTATAATAAAAATACACATACTACTTTTAGAAATTAAAAAGAGAGGTGTTTTTTTTGGGAAAAATAATTAAAAGTTTAGCAATAGGAACTGTTTTTGGAGTAGCAATGGGAATGATGATTTTACCAGAGCTAGATAGAAAGACTCAAAGAAACATAAAAAAGACAAGTAGAAAAATTATGGGTGCTGCAGGAGATGCATACGATAATATTTTAGATTATATTTACTAATAAAAAAAAGGTTAAAACTGTTATAGAATTCTATAACAGTTTTTTTGAGTTATTTTAAATATAATTGAAATTAAAAGTCAAAAAATATATTTTTTTGGATTTCTTTATGTTATAATATAATTATTAATGAATGTGTAATTAATATAAATGTAGATAAAGGAAGAAAAAAGCTATGGAGATACTTACTTTAGGTGAAAAGATAAAAAGGCGAAGAAAAGAATTAGAAATGACACTTAAGGACTTAGCAGGAGACAGAATTACACCAGGACAAATTAGTTTAGTTGAGTCAGGAAGATCAAATCCTTCAATGGATTTATTAGAGTATTTAGCAAATGCGTTACAGACATCAGTAGAATATTTGATGGAGTCAGAAGAAACTCAGGCAGAGAAGATATGTGTATATTATGAACAAATGGCAGAGACATATATTTTAAATCAGGACTATATAAGTGCTGAAAAATACATAGAAAATGCATTGTATTATGCTGAAAAGTACGATTTAGAGTATAGGAAAGCAAAAAATTTATTTTTAAGAGCGAACATATGTAAAGCAAAGAATGAATTGGTATTAGCACAACAATTATATTTATCAGCAAATGTAATATTTATTAAGAGAAATAATTTTGAACAGGTAATAAATACTTTTTTAAATTTGGGGAAGATAACTTTAAGTTTAAAAGCATATCATTCGGCAACAAGTTATTTAAAACAAGCTGAAAAGGTATATTTAGATAATAATATTGGAAATGATTCTTTATTAGGTGAAATTTATTATGAAATGGCTGAAAGTTATTTTAAAATAGATGACATAAAAAAGGCGATAGATTATACGTTTTTAGCTAAGCAAAAATTTGAACAAGTTCAACATCGCGAAGAATATGGAAAAGCATTATTATTATTATCTCAAGAATATAATAAAAAAGGTGACTTAGTAAATGCAATAAAATACTCTAAGAAGACATTAGAAGTATATAGAGAATTAGAAGAAGAAAAAAATATTTCAGCAATTGAAAATAATCTAGGAAAGTTATTTTTTGAATTTGATAATATAGAAGAAGCATTTAGACATTATAATGTTGCAAAAGAAATACGTATGAGAAATAACGATACTAATGTAATAGAAACATTGATAAATATTTGTGAAGGATATATAAAAATCAAAGAAATTGATAAATGTGAAGAAGTATTAGAAGAAATAAAAACGTTAATAGATGGAACTGATGTTGAACAGATAATAGAACAAAATTTATTATGGTATAGAGTATATACTATTAAAGAAATGGCAGATGAAGCAGAACTTGTATTATTAGAAACATTTAATTTAGCTAAAGTAAATGGCTTAGAGAAAAGGGCAGCGGAGTTAGCTATACTTTTAGGCAGATACTACATAGGGATTAAGAAAGACTATGAAGCAGCTAAATACCTAGATGAAGGTGTTAAAATATTTAGAAATTTAGGCATACTAAATAACTAAACTGGGGGTAGCTATGGAGATATTATCAACAGGAGAAAAAATAAAAAGAGCAAGAGTTTATAAGGGCATTACTCTTAAGGAGTTGTGTAGGGATAGAATTTCTATTTCTAAAATGAGTTGCATTGAAAATGGTAAAATTAAAGCGGATGAAGAGTCACTTAAGTATATTGCTGAAAAGTTACAGATTGATTATAATTATTTAACCCAAGATGTATATGAGCAAATTAAATCAAATATAGAAAATATTAAAACAAATAATTATTCTTTAGAAAAATTAGATAAAATGATTGGCTATAATTTAGAATATTCATGTAAGCATAATTACAATGATTTAGCATTAGAGCTAATACATATTTTATTTGAAGTATATATACAAAATAATAAGTTAGAGAAAATACAGCTAATAATATCAAAATATTATGAGCTGTATCAAGGCTCTAAAGATAATGAAGAGATTATTATTTATTATAATGATATGGCAAGATTCTTTATGAAAACAGGTGAGTATCATGAAGCAATAAGTTATTACTCAAGAATAAGGGATGTTTTTGAAAAAGAGGAATTAAGTTATAATGATAAGTATATTTATGCGTGTTTTTATGAAGGGATTTGTTATAAAAATATCAATTTAATAGAAAAATCATACGATTGCTTAAAGAAAGTAATTAATTATACTGAGAAATTTAAAACAGATAAAGATAAAGGTGATTATTATCACAAATTTGCTATTGTTAATATATTATTATATAAGGTTGAAGCGGAAAAATATTTAAATATGGCGCTTCAATATAAAAAGAATGATTCTATTGAATTGGCAAGATTTAAAGAAAAAAATGGTGAAATTTATTTTAAGGTTTATCAAGTAGATAAAGCTATGGAGGAAATAAGAGAGGCTGTTAAAATATATCCTAGAGCTGAAAAACGTGGATGTGGAGAGTTCTTAATACAAGCTATATCAACTTTATATAAAAATGGGCAATTTGATGAAGCATTTAAATATACTGATGAAGCACTAGATTTAGCTATTAATATAGATGATGAAAAGTTAATAGAAAAAGCATATTATTTTAAAGGCATGGTGCATCAGAAAAGACATGAATATATTCAAGCTGAAATGTACATGAATTTAGCAACAGATTTTTTATTAAGATTTGCTAATAATGAGGAAAGATATATAAGATATAATGAAATGGCTGAGTTATATTATAATTTAAATGAGTTAAAAGACTCAATAAAATATTTCACTTTAGCAATACAGTTAGAGAAAAAGTTATAAAAATAAGAGGGAGAAAAATATTTTTCTCCCTCTTATTTTTATATTTATATATTAAACTTATAGAGCTCATAATAATTATTTAGTTGTCATGATGTAAAAGGTTTGACATCCATATCCAAAATGACCACTTTGTTTTAGTGTTATTTAATAAAGATGGATTAAAAAATAGTCCCCTCATAAAAAAAACGCCCCTTTGCTTTAAACTTTATATTATTAGTATATAGCAAAAAAATAAATATTGTATTCACGGTAATGCTTTAGATTTTGTACAATAAGTGTTAAATGAAGAAAAGGAAATTTTCTTTAAAAGCATAAAAACACCTAAAAAAGGTGTTTTTAGTACATTATTTAGTATTTTTAAGTACAATTAGTTTAGCACCATATCCTTTTAGTTCGGTTATAACATTTAAAACTGAACTTTTCTTTGAATATTTAAATTCTATTTTAGGATAGGAAGCTTTATGAAGTATTTCTTTTTCTTCCTTACTAAGTCTATCAGGAGAGCCCATAGAAAGCCAGTAATTATAAGAAGAGCCTGTTGTTTCATTAACTTCATAAGTTATTATCCTTGAAGAGCTTTTAATATTAACTATATTAAGTGAATATTTTCTCTCAAATGATTTTTTTACTCCACTTTTTTGGTAAATATTTTCATAACTTGCTAAAGTGTTAACATCATCATTGTGAGAATATAATAAAATTGCATAATAGTTGTCAGCTTTAGTTACTATATAGCCATCATCTAAAGAAATTATATCATTGCCAAGTTTACTGAAAAGATAATAAGCATAGTAAGAGGGTTTTCTAATTCCCATATCATTTACTATCCCAGGAGCACCAATAAATACCTCGTTAGTAATATTGATTTCCTTTTCTAAAACATCAAATGCCTTTAAAAAACTTAGTGAATTACCTTTGAAAAGCATATTGTGAATAATATAAGGTAACATATAGGCAGTATCATATATAGAGTTTAAGTGTGAACTAGAAGAAAAATCAGTAGTAGCTACATCTAGTTCATAGTTAATAGTTATAAACTCTCTTAGATTTTCTTTTATAGAAGATGATAAGCGGGAATCAAATTGAAATTTAAATTCATTTATATCCACTATATCTAATTCGTTAAAATAATCAATAAAACTACTTAGTATATTTTTATATTTTTCTAAAGAGTATTCAAGGTTATCTAGTAAAATTAAAGGCTTAAGAGAAATTGTTGATAAAAAGTCTAAAACACCTTTAGCTTTATTCCAGTTATAAAAATCTGAGTCTAAAAATACTCCCATATCACTATGGAACATTTTTTCAAGTCTTCCATATTCAAAATGAATTTCTTCTTGAATTTCTTCTAATATATCTTTATTATCTTCTATAAGTAAGTCAAATGATTCGCCTAAGTTGATACACTCTTTAAAGTTTTTTTCTAAAGGTTTAATAACTTTATCCATGTCTACGTGAATATTCCACAACTTATTTTCAAAGTTAAATCTGCTATAATTATCTAAACAATATGATAATGAATCTAAAGCGTCGGCTAATGAAAGTTCCGTATATTGTTTAGATGCTTCGTATTGCTTTTCAGTAGTTGCATTTTTCTTTCTATATTGAAGAGGAGTACACCCATAATAAGATTTAAAATTTTTATTGTAATAACGAACATGAGAAAATCCTATTTCATCTGAAATTTCTGATATACTCATATCACTATCTAATAATAACTTGATAGATTCTTCTATTCTTGTTAAGTTAATTAAATCTGTAAAGCTATAACCGGTTGCATATTTGATTTCATGAGAAAGATAATGTGGACTTAAAAATTCTTTCTTTGCAATTTCTTGTAAGGTTATATTATTGTTGTAGTTATTAAATATATATTTAGATATTCTATGATACCTATCTAATTGTTCTGTCTTTTCTTTAAGCTCCTCTTTTTCATGTGTTAGATAATGAAAATTATTAATAAGATGATAAAGTAATTTTATTAGTAGTTCTTCTATTTCCTCATCGTAATCTTCAAGTTTTTGTACATATTCACAAAGCGTTTCTGAAAGAAGTGTTTTTAATTCATCGTATTCCTCGCCATTTTGATTTTCATTAGCATTAGAATTTGTATAAAAAAATACATTATTTATATCTTTATAATATTTACCAAAAAAGTACGGATCTATATTAAAAATTAAAACTTTATTATCATCATCGCTTTTTATTTCATGTGACTCATCTGAATTTATAATTTCCACTTCCTTTTCGTTAAGCACAAAAGAGTCAGTATCTATTTTTATATGTAATGAACCCTTCAAAACATATATAATCTCAATAGAATTATGCCAGTGAGTTGGATAGTTCTTTATATTTAAGTAGGAGATTTTTATTGGTAAATCAAAAGGATAGTTTATATATTCTCTTCTCAAAAGTTCCACCTCAAATTTCTTATAAATTAATTCTGTAATTATTATAACAATAAGTTCCAATAAAAACAAAAAAAGAAATAGTAATAAGGTATAATTAGAGGAAAATAAGTTATAATTAGTATAGAAAAAATTATTAAAAAAAATAATCAAATTTACTTTGACTTTCTTTGACTTTTGTATTAAAATAAAATTAAAGTTAAGAATACTAATAAGAGGTGATTATAAATGAATGTTGAAAGAATGACATTAAGAGTACAACAAGCACTAAATGATGCAAATTTAATAGCAGTAAAATATAGTCATCAACAAATTGATGTAATTCATTTATTTGCTGCATTAGTAGAGGCTGATGACGGATTAATACCTAATATTTTCACTAAAATGGGAATTAATGTGAAGATGATGAGGGTTGATATAAAAAATGCTTTAGATAAAATGCCAAAAGTTATGGGAGAAGGAGCAAATAGCTCTGGAGTTTATATAACAAGACAAGTTGATGAAGTACTTGTAAAAGCAGATGAGTTAGCTAAAAAGTTTGGAGATTCTTATATTAGTGTAGAACATTTAATATTAGCAATAATGGATGTTGATAAAAGCGGACCTGCTAAACAAATTTTAAATAAATATAATATAAATAAAGATAATTTCATGAAGGTTTTATCGGAAGTTAGAGGAAGTCAAAAAGTTGATACTCAAGATCCAGAAGGAACTTATGATGCGCTTGCAAAGTATGGTACAAATTTAGTAGAGCTTGCTAAAAAGCATAAATTAGATCCTGTAATAGGAAGAGATGAAGAAATAAGAAGAACTATTAGAATTCTTTCAAGAAGAACTAAAAATAATCCAGTTTTAATTGGTGAACCAGGAGTAGGTAAAACTGCTATAGTAGAAGGATTAGCTGAAAGAATAGTAAGAGGAGATGTACCGGAAGGTTTAAAAGATAAAATTATTTTCTCATTAGATATGGGTTCACTTATAGCAGGAGCTAAATATAGAGGAGAATTTGAAGAAAGATTAAAGGCTGTATTAAAGGAAGTCCAAAATAGTGAAGGAAAGATTATATTATTTATAGATGAAATTCATACTATTGTTGGAGCAGGTAAAACAGATGGCGCAATGGATGCAGGTAATTTAATTAAGCCTTTACTTGCAAGAGGAGAATTGCATTGTATTGGTGCTACAACTTTTGATGAATATAGACAATATATTGAAAAAGATAAAGCACTTGAAAGAAGATTCCAACCTGTTATTGTTGATGAACCATCAGTTGAAGATGCAATTTCAATTTTAAGAGGATTAAAGGAAAGATTTGAGATTCATCATGGAATTAGAATTCATGATTCTGCAATAGTTGCAGCTGCTAAACTTTCAGATAGATATATTCAAGATAGATATTTACCAGATAAGGCAATCGATCTTATTGATGAAGCTGGGGCTATGATAAGAACTGAAATAGATTCATTACCAGCAGAACTTGATGCTATAAGAAGAAGAATAGTACAGTTAGAAATTGAGAAAGAAGCTTTAACAAGAGAAAAAGATGAGGGTTCTAAAAAGAAATTAGAAGCACTAGAAAAGGAATATTCAGAGTTAAAGGCTAAAAATGATGAAATGACAGCTAAGTTTGATAGAGAAAAAGGTGCTATTCTAAAATTAAAAGAATTAAAAGGTAAGCTTGATGAAGCAAGAGGTAATTTAGAAGCAGCTCAAAGACAATATGATTACAACAAAGCTGCAGAAATTCAATATGGTGAAATTCCAAGTCTTGAAGCAGCTATTAATCAAATGGAAGTAGAAGTAAAAGAAAACTATGAAGGTGCTTTATTAAAAGAAGAGGTTACTGAAGAAGAAGTTTCACAAGTTTTATCTAAATGGACTGGAATTCCAGTATCTAATTTACTTGAAGGAGAAAGAGAAAAATTATTAAGGCTTGAATCTGAAATGGAAAAGAGAGTAATAGGGCAAGAAGAAGCTATTAAATCTGTTACTTCATCAATTTTAAGAGCAAGGGCAGGTCTTAAAGATATTAATAGACCAATAGGTTCATTTATTTTCTTAGGTCCTACAGGAGTTGGTAAAACAGAACTTGCAAAAACTTTAGCAAGAAACCTATTTGATTCAGAAGAAAATATTATAAGAATTGATATGTCTGAATATATGGAGAAGCATTCTGTATCTAGATTAGTTGGAGCGCCTCCAGGATATGTTGGATATGAAGAAGGTGGTCAATTAACAGAAGCTGTTAGAAGAAAACCTTATAGTGTAATATTATTTGATGAAATAGAAAAAGCACATGAAGATGTATTTAATATGTTCTTACAAATACTTGATGATGGTAGACTTACAGATAACAAAGGTAAGACTGTAGATTTTAAAAATACAATAATAATTATGACTTCTAATATAGGAAGCAGTTACTTACTTGAAAATAAAGATGAGGATGGTATTGAACCACAAATCAGAGATCAAGTAATGAATGAAATGAAAATGAGATTCAAACCAGAATTCTTAAACAGAGTTGATGATATTATTATGTTTAAGCCATTATCTGAAAATGGAATTACTAAGATTATTGATATCTTTGTTAATGAAGTTGCCAACAGGTTAAAAGATAGAAATATATCATTAGATATTACACCGGCTGCTAAGCATATATTAGCAGTTGAAGGTTATGATCCAGTATATGGAGCAAGACCACTTAAGAGATATATTCAAAATACTTTAGAAAATAAGCTTGCAAGATTAATCATTGCTGGAGAAATTAATTATGGTTCACATGTTACTATTGATGGGGTTGATGATGAGATAATAATTAAATCTGAATAATATAAATTAAAAGGCTATGTCATAATAAAAATGGCATAGCCTTTGTTAATTATTCAAATTAATTCTTTTCTGTAATAGTTCTAGAACATAAAGGAAGTAAAATAATAAATGAAATTAAAATTATTATTGATGAAATAAGGAAAGGTAATTTGTTTCCTAAATCAAATATAAATCCTGCAAGTAAAGAACCAGTTACTTGTCCTACAGCTTTTGAGGAGTTGAAAATTCCCATGAGTGAACCGTAATTACCTTTAGAAAGTTTAGTTATTATACTTTGTTGTAAAGGAATATGAATGCTAGCAAAGGATGTAAATATAACTGCACAAGTTAAGAATAAAATAACATTATTTGATATAACCATAAGTGCTAAAGATATACTAATGCAAAAAGTAATAACTTTAAATATATTTATTTCTTTGAAAAATTTTGCAAGTAATGGAGTAAATATTAAGTTTATAATAAAGCCTAATACTCCTGTAAATGCCATAAATCCACCTATAAATGTTGGGGATAATTTTAGAACATCTTCTATATAATAATTAATGCTTGAATTATAGCTAGTTGATGCAAAGTAAAATGCTATTATAATTATGAGCATGATAATTAAATTCTTATTTAGAAATTGACTATAATTTACTTTTTCATGTTTTAAAGAATTAGAAATACTTATTTTTTCTTTAAGTGGTTCCTCTAAAAGCAAGAAAACTAAAATGCCTAAAATTACACAAAGTATAAATTGTGTAAAAAAAGTATATTTAAAGTTGTTATTACCAATTACACCACCTAATAATGAACCCATGGCTGAGCCTATTGTATTGGCAGCGGAATAGTATGTAATATATTTTACTCTATTTTCTTTTGTTGTTACATCAGTTAAATAAGCCATAGAAGTAGTTAAATAACTAACTACAAAAAATCCACCTGTAAATCTAAATATAAGTATTATAAAAGGATTTGTATTAAAACCAAATCCAAGCTGACTAATACCATAGCCTAGTGCACCTAATATTAAGAATTTAATTCTTCCTTTTTTATCAGATAAAGAACCCCAAAATGGTGAACCAATAAAATTTCCTATAGACATTGTTGCAAAGAATAATCCAAACATAAATGTTGGTAATCCAAGTTTATTTATGAACATAGGGGTAACTGGATGAGCCATGTTAAATGTAAGTGAACTAAATATAGTTAAAACTATAATAAAAATTAATGATTTATTTTTTGTTTTCATTATTCCTCCTTAAGTTATTGATTTAAATGATAAAATTTTTCATATTCTTATAGTATATATTTAAAATTAAGAAAATCAAATGTTTTTAATATAATAAAAAACCATAAAAAAACAAGTGTAAAATCTAAAAAAAGATGTACACTTGTAATAAAAAATATTGTAAAATGGAAAAAATAATTTAAAGGTTAAGGTAATTCATTGCCAGCTGCAAGATAAATATCATACCATTCCTGTCTAGATAAAACCACATTTGAAGCAGTACATATATCCTTTAATCTATTTTCGCTAGTTGTTCCAACAATAGTTTGTATTTTGGCTGGATGTCTAAGAATCCATGCAGTAGCGATTGCTGTTGAACTAACATTGTATTTTTCAGCTAATTCATTAAGCTTTTTATTAAGAACAGGGAATTTTGGATTATCTATAAAAACTCCTTCAAAGAATCCGTATTGATAAGGTGACCAAGCTTGAATATTTATATCTTTTAGACGGCAATATTCTAAAATAGATCCATCTCTATCAATTGAAGCTGAATTCTTCATATTAACATTTAATCCAGAATCAATAATTCCAGTATGCATAATACTAAATTGAAGTTGATTTATAGTAATTTTATTAGTTAAATATTTATTTAATAACTCTATTTGCATTGAATTATGGTTACTAACACCAAAATTTCTAACTTTACCTTCTTTATATAGTTTTTCAAAGGCTTCATTTACTTCTTCAGGTTCCATCAAAGTATCAGGTCTGTGTAGTAATAATATATCTAAATATTCAGTATTTAGTCTTTTTAAAATTCCATCTACAGAATTGATAATATATTCTTTAGAAAAGTCGTACATACCAGGTCTAATTGAACACTTTGATTGTATAATCATCTTTTCTCTTAATGAAGGGGTTAAAGATATAGCTTCACTAAATATTTCTTCAGATTTTCCTTTACCATAAATATCAGCATGATCAAAAAAGTTAATTCCACAATCTAAAGCTGTATTAATTAAATTATTTACAGTGTTTTTTTCTAAGTTTGCAATTCTCATACACCCTAATCCAATTTCAGATGCTTTTAAATTACCATTTGCCATAATTATTTCTTTCATAGTATAATCCTCTCAATCTATTAGTTAATCATTTACATTATACCATTTTCAATAATTACTAGTCTATTAAAAAAGATATTAAAAAATTTTTAAAAATAATGTTGACAAACGTCGACAAACATAATATACTAAACAGCGTAGTCGATGCGCGGGTATCGTATATCGGTAATACTCCAGCCTTCCAAGCTGGAAAGGTGGGTTCGATTCCCACTACCCGCTCCATTAGAAAAGACAATCGTTAAGATTGTCTTTTTTTTATTTAAAATCATTTTAAAGATGAATATAAATTTTTATAATTTCTAGGAGAATCACCAGTTGTTTTTTTAAACATTTGACTGAAATAAGATGAATTAGAAAAACCAACTATAGTAGATATATCTCTAATTGAATGATTTGTAGTTGTTAAAAGATTTTTAGCTTCTTCAATTCTTTTATTGATTAAATAATTAATAGGTGAGGTTCCCATTTGCTTTGTGAATAAATGAACTAAATGAAATTTATTCACATAACTCAAGTTTGATAAAGTATCTAAAGTAATATTTTCAGAATAGTGAGAGTCAATATAATTTTTAATTTTAACACATTCAATATTTAATTTTTCGGGATTAGTGGTAATAAGTAAATTAGACTTAGCTTTTCTAGATATATATATAATAAATAGAGTTAAGATACTTTTGCATGCCAATTCATAGTTAGAATCCTTATTTTCAACTTCGCGCACTAAATTATTTAAATAATTTAATATTTCAACTTTATCATTATTAAAATTCATTATTTTATAGTAAATAGGAGTTTCTACTTCAATACCTAAACAAGAAATATTATCATTGGCTAAAGCCAAGTTATTTATTCCAAACACAATATATTCTAATTGATCAAAAGAATTATTAGTAGATTTTTCTGTATGAGAACAGTTAGGATTAATAATAATTAAGTCACCCTCCTTTATAGAAACGATCACATCATCTATATCCATAAATCCATGCCCATGAGTTATGAAGAAAATTTCAGTAAATGGATGTGAATGAGATGTACTATGCCAATCATCACCATATTTAGATTTGCTTATATAAAGCAATTCAAAATCAATATCATATATGTTCTTTTCATTAACTGTATATCTTGTATTACTCATAAATCACCTCAAAATAATGCTTAATAGCTAAATTATAGCATTATTTATATTAAATAGAAAAGAATAAAATATATTTAGGATATATTGCGGAAATAGCAATATAACTAAAAAAATAAGCAATAAATTTGTTGTGTAAAAGTTTACAAATAAGTAAAATAAAATCAAGGGATGTAAGAAAAAGACAAGGGGAGTGGTTTTATTTGAAAAAGAATAGTAAATCTAAAAAACTATTTATAGCTTTATCAGTTATTCCATCATTTATTTTATTTTTTGTATTTATGATTATTCCAACTTTAAATGTATTTTGGATGTCATTATTTAAATGGGGTGGACTAACAAATAATAAGAAATTCGTAGGATTAAATAATTTTATTATATTGTTTAAAGATGAAAAGTTTATAAAATCATTTCAAAATACACTATTTTTAATAGTATTTGTAACTATTGTTACTTTAATATTAGCAATAGCATTAGCAGCAGTATTAATACGAAAGGATATTAAATTCAATAATTTATTTAGAATAATTTTTTACTTACCAAATATTTTATCCGTAGTTGTGATATCAGCAATATTTTCAGCAATTTTGGATCCAAATCAAGGAATATTAAACGCGACTTTAGATTTATTAAAGTTAGAAAATTGGAAACGAATGTGGCTTGGAAATCCAAGTACAGTAGTATGGTGTATTGCAGTAGCAATGATTTGGCAAGCTGTTGGTTATTATATGGTTATGTACATGTCAGCAATGAGTAGTATTCCGGAAAGTTTATACGAAGCGGCAGATTTAGAAGGAGCTTCAAAGTTTAAACAATTTTTTAGTATAACATTGCCTCTTGTATGGGGAACAATAAGAACTACATTAACATTCTTTATAATAAGTTGTATCAATTTAAGTTTCTTATTTGTAAAAGTAATGACTGGTGGAGGACCTGATGGAGCATCAGAATCTTTCTTAGGATATATGTATAAACAAGCTTATGGTAATTCATCATATGGGTATGGGATGGCAATAGGAGTTGTAATATTCTTATTTTCATTTGGATTATCATTAATAATTAGCAAAATAGCAGAAAGAGATGTAATTGAGTATTAGGGGGTGGTAATTGTGGAAAATATACCAGAAAGTAATTTAAATATAAATCCTGTAATTACAAAAAAGAATAAGAAAAAATCAACTAATAAATTAATGAAGGCTTTTATATATTTATGCTTAATACTATTTGCATTAAGTATATTAATACCATTAGGATGGTCGATACTTGCAGCATTTAAACATAAATCTGAATTTTATGGAAATCCATGGGCTCTACCAGAAGGACTTTATTTAGAAAACTTTAAAACTGCATTTATTAAATCGCATATGGGAGAATATTTTTTTAACTCTTTATTTGTAACTGCTTTGGCATTAGTAATTCTTTTAGTAATTTCAATTCCAGCAGCATATGTGTTATCAAGATTTAACTTTAAAAGTAAAAAGCTTTTAAATACTATATTTGCAGCAGGATTATTTATAAATGTTAACTATATTGTAGTGCCAATATTCTTATTAATATTAGATGCAGATAAAGCAATAAAACAAATATTTGCACTTCCATTATCAATGACTGTATTTTTAGATAACAAAATTGTACTAGCTCTGGTTTATGCTTCAACAGCACTACCATTTACTATTTATTTACTATCTAATTATTTAAAAACTTTACCAAGAGCTTATGAAGAAGCAGCGATGATAGATGGTTGTAGTTATTTGCAAACTTTAATTAAAGTAATAATACCAATGGCTAAGCCAAGTATTATAACTGTAATATTATTTCAATTTTTAGCTTTTTGGAATGAATATATTATAGCATTAACATTACTTCCTAATTCATCAAAAACCTTACCAGTTGGTTTATTGAATTTAATGCAAGTACAAAAAACAGCAACAGATTATGGTGCAATGTATGCTGGATTAGCTATAGTAATGATTCCAACAATAATACTTTATATTTTAGTGCAAAAACAATTAACTGAAGGAATGACAGTAGGCGGTATAAAAGAATAGGGGGAAATGATGATGAGTAAAGGAAGAGTTACGATACCAACAGATGATAATTTTATAAAAGAAACTATGGAAATAGCTGAAAAGTGGGGGGCTGATGGGATTAGAGATTGTGATGGATTTAAGCTACCAAAAGAAATAAAAGGATTGGCTGAAAGAATATATTCAACTTATTTCGTTGCTCGTGGAGATAATAAATGGGCAGAGGCTAATAAAGAAGAATTACAACAAACATATTTAATGACAAAGCATCATGTTGCAACTGAAGATAAGCTAGTAATAAAAATAATGGATGGATATTTTGAACAGCAGGTTCAACCAGATATTTATCATGATATAAAAGTTTGGTGGGAAGTAATTGATAGAACGAGCAATGAGGTTATAGATGCTTCCTTGTGGAAATATAATGAGAAAACTCAAGAAGTTATTATAGAAAATACAATTAAATGGCATGAATATACAGTAACATTTTTGGCTTATTGTATATGGGATCCAACCCAAATGTATAATCACATTACAAATAACTGGGGAAATAAACCACATGAAATGCCTTTTGATGCAAGAAAGCCAAAAACTAATAAATATATTTTTGAAGCTATGCATAAGTGGCTTGATGAACATAAAGAATCAAACATAGTTAGATTTACTACTTTCTTTTATCATTTTACTTTAGTGTTTAATGATTTAGCTAAAGAAAAGTTTGTAGATTGGTTTGGATATAGCTCAAGTGTAAGTCCAGAGTGTTTAGAAGAATTTAAAAAGGAAAAAGGTTATGCATTAAGGCCAGAGCATATTGTTGATCAAGGATATTATAATTCTTCATTTAGAGTTCCTTCTAGAGAATATTTAGATTATATTGATTTTCAACAAAAATTTGTTGCAGAAAATGTGAAAAAACTTGTAGATATTGTGCATGAGGATGGAAGGGAAGCTATGATGTTTTTAGGTGATAATTGGATCGGTACAGAGCCTTATGGAAAATATTTTTCTTCTATAGGAATAGATGGAATAGTTGGCTCTGTTGGTGGTGGAGCAACACTTAGAATGATTTCAGATATTCCAGGTGTCAAATATACAGAGGGTAGATTCTTACCATATTTCTTTCCAGATACATTTTATGAAGGGAATGATCCTACAATAGAAGCGAGAGAAAATTGGGTAACTGCAAGAAGAGCCTTAATGAGAAAACCTGTAGATAGAATTGGATATGGGGGATACTTATCATTAGCATATAAGTTTCCGAAGTTTGTTGATTATATTGAAAACGTTTGTGATGAATTTAGAGAAATATATGATAATATTGGAGGAAATAAGCCTTACTGCGGATTAAAGGTAGGAGTACTTAATTGTTGGGGAAAACTAAGAAGTTGGCAAACTCATATGGTTGCACATGCATTATGGTATAAGCAAATATATACTTACTTAGGAATAATAGAATCACTAAGTGGTATGAATTTTGATGTTGAATTTATAAGCTTTGATGATATCAAGGAAAACGGAATCTCAAGTGACATAGATGTGATAATTAATGCTGGAGATGCAGGAACTGCATTTAGCGGAGGCGATAAGTGGCTTGATAAAGAAATAATAAGTACTTTAAGAGAATGGATTTATAATGGTGGAGGTTTTGTTGGAGTAGGGGAACCTTCAGCAGTATTAGAAGGAGGACATTTCTTTCAATTAGCAGAAGCATTAGGCGTAGATAAAGAATTAGGATTCTCATTAAGTACAGATAAATATTTCAATACGCAACTTGATAAACATTTCATTACAGAAGATGTTATTGAAGAAATTGATTTTGGTGAAGGGCAAAAAAATATTTATTCAAAGAGTAAAGAAACAGAAATAATTTGTTATAGAAATGGAGATTTATTGATGTCTTCAAATGACTACGGAAAAGGAAGAGCAGTATATATTGCAGGACTTCCATATTCACTTCAAAATACCCGTATACTTATGAGAAGTTGTTTTTATGCATCACATAAGGAAAAGGAAATGAAAAAATGGTATGCAGATAATTTGAATTGTGAAGTATCAGCATATTTAGAAAGTAATAAATATGCTGTAATTAATAACTCCCATGAAAAGCAAAGTACAATTATATATGATGGAAGTGGCAATAAAATAAAATTTGAATTACAGCCAGGGGAAATTAAATGGAGCAAAATTAGTTAGTGTTTAGAAGTTAGTGGTTAATTAATGAATTGTGTTATAAAGGCTAAATTGAAAAGATAGCTCATAACTTCTAACTAAAAATTCATAACTACCTATAGGAGTGATTTTATGATTAAAAAAGTAATCTATAGTTTAGTATTTATAGTATCGGTATTCTTAGTTATAAAAGGAAATGCGATTCATGGATATAAGGGATTGTTTATTATGTTGGTAGGATTAACATGTTTGCTTGCAGAGTTATATTTATACAATAGAAAATATCAATAAAGGAGGGAGAGAATATATATGAAACCAATATTATTAATAATGGCAGCTGGATTAGGAAGTAGATATGGTGGATTAAAGCAGATAGACAAAATTGGACCAAATGGTGAGGTATTATTAGAGTTAGCTGTGCATGATGCTATAAAAGCAGGATTTGAAAAAATAGTATTTATTTTGAGAAAAGAAATTGAAGCTGAATTTAAGAATCTTATAGGAAATAAATTAGAGAAATATGCAGAAGTAAAATATGCAATTCAAGAAATAGAAAATCTCCCAAAGGGATATAAAGTTCCGAATGAAAGAACAAAACCGTGGGGAACTGGACAAGCTATATTGTGTGCAAGAGATATTGTGGATGCACCATTTGTAGTGATAAATGCAGATGATTTTTATGGGCAAGAGGCATTTAGAAAGATATATGAGTTTTTAATCAATAATAAAGATGAAAATACGTATGGAATGATAGGGTATAAGTTGAGTAATACACTTTCAGAAAATGGGCATGTTGCAAGAGGGGTTTGTAAGGTTAAAAGCGGATACTTAGAAGAAGTAGTTGAAAGGACAAAAATAATAAAAAAGGGGGAGGCAGCTTTTTATACAGAGGATGATGAAAATTGGGCAGAACTTGATTACAATTCAACTGTATCAATGAATATGTGGGCATTTAATACTAACATATTTGAAGAATTAGAAGTTGGATTCAAAAAATTCTTAGATACAGAGGTTAAATTAAATCCAAAGAAGAGTGAGTATTTTATACCTTCAGTTGTAAGTAATTTATTAAGTGAGAATAGAATATCTGTTAAGGTTATGGAATCAGGGGATAAATGGTATGGGGTAACTTATAAAGAAGATAAATACATTGTAAGACGTGCTATTGAAAATCTGATTAAGGAAGGGGTTTATCATAAGAATTTATGGGAGGAAATTAGGGCGAAATGTGTGACAAATGTTTAGATAAAACAGTAGAAGCGCTAAAAAAATTTAATTTCAAGGGAGATATTATAAGGGTAACACCATTTGGAAGTGGAATAATTAATGATACTTTCTTAGTTGTTTGTAATGATAAGGGTAGTAAAAATAAATATATTCTTCAGAGAATAAATAATTCAGTTTTTAAAAATGTTAATAAGTTAATGGAAAACTATTGTAATGTATGTGATTATCTAAAAGATATAATTTGCAAAAGAGGTGGGGATATAGATAGGCAGACTATTACTGTAGTTCTAACTAATGATGGCAAGAGTTTTTATTGTGATTCCAAGGGGAATTACTGGAGAGTTATTAAATTTATTAAGAACACAGTAACTTATGATGTTAGTGAATCAACAGGAGATTTCTACAAAGTAGGAAAAACATTTGGAGAGTTTCAAAATATGCTAATAGATTATAATGCAGAAAGTTTATATGAAACAATACCTAATTTTCATAATACAAAAGAAAGATATAAATCATTTATAAATGCTATTGAAAGAAATAAGGCAAATAGATTAGATAATGTAATAAATGAAGTTAACTTTATTATTGAAAGAAAGAGTGATACATCAATTTTAGTGGATTTACTTCAGAAAGGTAAATTACCATTAAGGGTAACACATAATGACACTAAAATTAGTAATATTCTTATGGATGCAAAAACCAAGGAAGGGATTTGTGTTATAGATTTAGATACTATAATGCCAGGACTTTCTTTATATGATTTTGGAGATGCTATTAGAAGTGGAGCAACACATGTTTCGGAGGATGAAAAGGATTTAAACAAAGTATTTATTGATTTAGAATTTTTTGAAGCATTTACAAAAGGTTTTTTAGAGGGGACAGCAAATAGTTTAACTGAAAAAGAAATTGAATTATTACCGATGGCAGTAAAAATAATTACATTAGAACAGGGAATTAGGTTTTTAACAGATTATTTAAATGGAGATGTTTATTATAAAACAAACTATAATGATCAAAATCTTGATAGGACTAGAACACAACTTAAACTTGTTAAGGATATAGAAGAAAAGTTAAATGAAATGAAAAATATAGTAAATAAATGTTTAAGTAATAATATAGTAGAGGTGTGATAGTATGATTAAATTTGGTACTGGTGGATTTAGAGCAATAATTGGAGAGGATTTTACAAAAGATAATGTTCAGCAATTAGCTAGAGCTGTGGCTAGAAAAATGAAAGATGAAAAGGTTGAAAATAAAACTATAGTTGTAGGATATGATAGAAGATTTTTATCAAAAGAAGCTACAATGTGGATATCAGAAGTTTTAGCATATGAGGGAATTAAAGTTTTGTTTATTCACAGAGGGGTGCCTACGCCATTAATTATGTTTGAAGTTAAAAGGTTAGGTTTAGACTATGGAATGGCAATAACTGCAAGTCATAATCCTGCACTTTATAATGGGGTAAAACTATTTACTAAGGGAGGAAAGGATGCAGATGAAATAGTAACAAATGATGTTGAAAATTATATTTCTAAATATGAAAATGAAGAGTTAAAATCAATAGATTTTGAAGAGGCTATAGAAAAAGAATTAATAATTTATGATAATCCATTTAATGAATATATAGACTGTATTTTATCTCAAATAAATGTAGAAGCAATTAGAAATGCACATTTAAGGGTTGTTTTAGATCCAATGTATGGTGTAAGTCAAACATCACTTAGAACTATACTTGCAACTGCAAGGTGTGAATTAGATGTTATTAATGAAAGACATGATACTTTATTTGGTGGAAAACTACCTACCCCAAATGCAGCTAATTTAAAATCTCTTCAAAATTATGTTATAGATAGAAAATATGATATTGGGATAGCTACTGATGGAGATGCAGATAGGCTTGGTGTAATAGATAATAACGGAAGGTTCCTACATCCAAATGATATTTTAGTTTTATTATATTATTATTTATTAAAATATAAGGGGTGGAATGGACCTGTTGTTAGAAACATTGCTACGACAGAACTTTTAGATAGAGTTGCACAAAGCTTTGGAGAAGAATGTTATGAGGTGCCAGTTGGTTTTAAGCATATTTCTTCAAAAATGATAGAAACTAATGCAATAATAGGTGGAGAATCTAGTGGGGGATTAACAGTCAAAGGTCATATTCAAGGAAAGGATGGTGTTTATGCTGCTTCATTATTAGTTGAAATGATAGCGGTAACAGGAAAATCTTTATCGGAAATATATGAAGATATATGTAATGAATATGGAAGATTATATATGACTGAAAGGGATTATAAAATGACCCAAAAGAAAAAGCAAGATCTTATTGATATATTAATGGCTAAGAGAGAGCCAATTGAATTTAATTATGATGTTGAAAGAGTTTCGTATGAAGATGGATATAAGGTTTATTTTAAAAATGGTGGTTGGATAATAGTTCGTTTTTCAGGAACAGAACCTGTATTAAGGGTATTTGCTGAAATGGATACTTTAGAAAAGGCAGAGGAAATAAGAAAAATAGTTGAAGAAAGGTTTAATTTGTAAAATAAAGTTAAATTGCTAAAAACGCAAAATAACTAAAAAATATAACAATAAGCTTATTGATTAAACGTTTACAATTATGTAATATATAGTTATAAAAGGTGAGGGGGAGAATTTTATGAAGTTTAAGAAATTGTCAATGATATTAAGTGCACTTATGGTGGCAACATTATTTGCAGGTTGTGGGAGCTCAACATCGAGTAAAGAAGGTGAGACTGATGAAGAGGCTGCAACTTCAGCTACTGAAGAAACAGTTTTAAAAATAGCTGCATTAGATGGTGGGCGTGGAGTTGAACATTGGAATAAGCTTGCTGAAAAGTTTGAAGAAAGTCATGAAGGGGTTACAGTTGAATTAACAGCTGCTTCTAATTTAGAAGAAATAATTAGACCTCAAATTCAAGGTGGAAATGTACCTGATTTAATATATTTAGCAACTGGAAGACCAGAGGCTTTAACAGAAACTTTTATAAATGAACAAGCTCTGCATGACTTAACTAATGTTATGAATATGACTGTACCAGGTGAAGATGTTACTGTAAAAGATAAAATATTACCAGGATTTTTAGAAACTTCATCTACAGCTCCATATGGTGATGGAAAAGTTTATTTAGCACCTTTATTTTATAGTCCAACTGGATTGTTTTATAACAAAGGATTATTTGAAGAAAAAGGATACGAAGTACCAAAGACGTGGGACGAGTTCTTTGCTTTAGGAGATAAGGCTAAGTCAGAAGGCATTTATTTATTTGCATATCCAACAGCAGGATATTTTGATTCTGTAATGCCAGCAATGTTAGCTGCTTCTGGAGGAATAGAGGCATTTAATAAAGCAATGAATTATGAAGAGGGATTCTGGACTTCAGATGATGCAACTAGAGTATTAGAAATTATAGCAAAATTAAAAGATTATACAGAACCTTCAGTAGTGGCAAATGCAAATGGTGATAACTTTAAAAAGAATCAACAATTAATTTTAGATAATAAAGCTTTATTTATTCCAAATGGTGATTGGTTACCAAGTGAAATGGAAGATGCCCCTAGAGCAGATGGATTTGAATGGGGATTTAGTGCATATCCAGCATTTGAAGATGGTGGAGATATGTATTCTTATAACTATTTTGAACAAATGTATATACCGGCTGATGCAGCTAATACATCATTAGCAGAAGAATTCATGGCTTATATGTATAGTGATGAAGCTGTTGGAATAATTGCTGAATTAGGTAAGTCAGTAGTTCCTGTAGAAGGGGCAATTGATATTGCTAGTAAATATTTAGATGATTTACAAATTGAGATGTTAAGTGTTTATGATAATGGAGCAAAACCGGTTATGGGTGGATTTGCAGCAACAGAGCCAGTTGAAGGATTAGTTTGGAATGATTCTTATATATTAATCATTGATTCTATAATGAATGGAACTAAAACTGTAGAAGATTGGCAAACTGCATTAACAAGTGCATCTGATAAATTAAGAGAAGCTATAATTAAATAGTATTATTTAGGCGTTACGGAAGTAACGCCTATTTTTATGACATTATTTGTGTATTTTTAGGACGATAAAGATTAATAATATATTTAATAGGAATCTGTTAAGCTGATATGAAAAAATAGCTTGATTTTTCATAGAATTGCTCGCT
>ERZ791641.575-NODE-575-length-30359-cov-3.371667_pt1 | contig 30359 bp, 27 predicted proteins | sample MGYA00510055_ERZ791641 | MGnify/ENA primary metagenome ERZ791641 (study PRJEB30046, sample SAMN00715226) | human gut metagenome | study: EMG produced TPA metagenomics assembly of the A metagenome-wide association study of gut microbiota in type 2... | reverse complement strand
AAGATAGAAAGGGCACTTTCAGCCTATGTAATCATATTAATGTGACTGCTGTGTTATCCCACTCAACCAATTAATAAAGCAAAAGTTAAATATGAAAGACTGGAATAAAAATATAACGAAAACATCTTAATATGGAAATATCTGTGTCAACGGGATCTTTAGTTATTGAATATCTGGTTCTAAATAGGTTCTACATTCAACGGGAAGGGAAACCAAATATCTATATGTTTTTTATAAATACCATTACGTGGCAAACAACAATCTGCATATTTTTTTAAAGAATCTCCACATGGACAAATATTTTCTGGCGATAATACTCCATCATGTTCTTTCGCCTTAAATCTCCAGGTCGTAATATTGAAAATTTGATGTGGGGATTGTATGTATTTGACAACACTAATTAAAGTTGAATAGTTATAATGATCACCATCATTGGAGAAAAAAACACTACATTTGTTAACGGGATTACTAACTATGTCATAAGTAATTAATTCAAAATCGATCACTTCATCAAAGCAAAGAACTCCATTATAAAGTTTATTTTTAACATGACCACAATCATTAATAAAACTACGGGTTGTATTACATACTGAACATTTCACTTCTTTTATTATTTCACGAGAACTACCGAAGATTTTATATGGGAATAACGCCTGCCAATTACATACCATTCTCGCTAAGAAGTTAACACCATAGAAATTAACCTCAGGCAGAAACTCATTATTTTCTTTAATATGTATTAAATCTATTTCTATCCTTTCAAGTTCTACCCATGCTTCATAAAAATCACCTCTTGTAAGTAAATTAATGACTTGAATATATTTTAAATGGGCTAGTAAAATTGTTTTGTATAAAAACAATCTGTTTGATTCATTATTCAAGCTCAAGGATTGAGCTTTTTTTAACTCAGCATTAAGATAATCAAGAATAGCACTATCTTCTTGAGTAATACACATCCAACGCTTTAACTTTTCGTGAATATTCATAATATCTATATAGATTTTTATTTGATTTTGTTAATTACTTTTAAAACATCGTCTACTTTTCCAGAAACAGTGTATTTCACATGTTTTCCTGATTTATTTTTTTTAATTATAGAGACTTTAACGTCTATATCTCTAGTTCCAAAGTTATCAATTTTTTTCTGAATATAATTTGAAACAAGATTTACTAAAAAAGGTATCATTACTGATGTGGCAAAGAAAGTGCCTAACGCTAACGTTATACTGTTTAATTGCAGGTACGAAACACCATTAGAATCTCCGTACACTTTAACATTAGAATGTGATTGCTTGGTGAACTGGAAAAAATCCAGTGCATTACCTCCAGTAATTTTTGAACTATCAAAAACGATCGCAATCTCATCATCTTGAGGTTCATATGAAGAAATGATTTTTACCTCTTCATCTTCATCACTCATTTCACTCAAAGTAATGGGGTTCATTCTCAACTCCTTGTTTTATATTTTTACATTCAAATTTTACTATACGACTGGTTAATTGCTCCTGTCCAACACACACCAGAGTTCATATGCTTAGCATACAAGGGACCAATGCCAGTAGCGACAGGCTAGTGTGTCAAAAAACCACATGAAGATCAATCTCCTGCGGAAAATTGGGCCGCAATTAGTTTCATTGTCCTTTCCATGCCTTGATAAACTGTCGCATCTGTAATGTTTAACCTTGCGAGTTCCTTAAGTATTCTAGCTTTGTTTCTGATCACTATTTTTTCTACTTTAAACTCTTGCATAGCATCATCAGGGTTTGAAACTAAATCGGGATAAACAGCATTATTCCCAAATAATAAGAATGCACCTGACTGTGATGACATCCTTTCATTATTATTTCTTCCTTTAACGAAAATTAACCTTTCCAAATCTGATGGTATAATTACATCTTTAAAATAAGGTTTTTCATCTTTAATGTAATGTATAAGTTTTTGACAAGCTTCAGTTTTATTGAAAGCCTCCTTGTCCATTTTACAATCCAGCTGATCTTTCAGTGTTTGACTTAGCATTGATATATTTGATATGCAACTTACTGTATCAGAGTCAAAGAATTTTATACGATCCCTTTTTGTTTTGAAAATAATAACATGTCCATCAACCTCATTTGTATTTTCATTATTACTAATGTCGCAACAAGCGAAATACAGAGCGATTAGTGGATTTGATGTTATATCCAACAAACGAGTTGGTAGTCCGTAGTGTTGCATCCTTACTAACTTGTCTAGCATTGTTTTATCATCAACAAACTCAGTTGGCCTTGCTGTTAGGGCTTCACGGACTAAATTTGATTCACTGTGCAAATGCTTGAAGTTACCTTTTTTGTTTTTCCTGAAAACTGATGGAGCCAACTCGTAAGATACATCAGAATGTCCACGATAAAATATTTCTGCATCTTCTTCATGATCTTGTTCTAAAACACGCGCCATGAAACTTTGAACATTATCTATTATTGGGTAGTTATCAACTTCATCAGGAAGTGCTTCAGTAGGAGGAAGTGGTGTACTTCTTGTCGTTATATTTAGAAGTGCTAATGTTTGATTTAAATCACGTGCTTTTATTCCCCAGTGAGTCCGTTTCAGCCCATATGCACCTAATTCTAAAGCTGTTTGATATAACTCTTTGTTTATCACTACGACATCATCTTGTGAGTGAGTGATTCTGAAATCAAACTCAACATTTTTGTTAACTGTTCGTAGATTTGAAATTACACCAAGTCGCAAAGTAATGTATTCAACATTGTCTCGGGAATAAAGTTCTGACATAAAAAGCGTAGGTAATTTCTCAATATAAGATAATGCTTTATCATTCAAAGGCGTTAACTTCAACCGGATGTCATCAGAGGTGCCTTCTAACATACGTGATATAGGAAAATCACAACTCCCACTAACCCGTTCATACATGGGCCAATGTTCAAAATAGTCAGGTTCTCCGCCCATAATTAGATTAAACATTAAAACTAAATCCTTATATTTTACTTAATGAATTATTTACAATCCAATCAATTGCGCCAGAGGTGCGAATCCAAGGCTTTATATTATGATTCACATAATAAATGGCTTCATCCATTCCACCTAACGTGATATATCCACTGTTAGACTTGATCTGTAATCTGCACTTCGATAACAAGCCGGGGATGTGTCTATTAGAATCAATCGCAGCTTTAGCGATATCATCAGCATCCGGGGATGACTGTCGGTAGGCGAGTAGGGCGCGTGTATACTGAAAAAACGAACGCATATCCCCAGGATAATCGTCCAGTAGCAAGGCCAGATCATCCACCATTTCAAGCTCAAGGTAATAGTTCGCTAATAAATGACGAATCCCCTGGTTATCGTTCGGGTTGAGCTTCAGCATTTCGCGGCTATGAGCCATAGCCGGATAAAAATTACCAGACTCCCATAAGGCCTCAGCCAAAGCTGCTTTTGCTCTCATATATGGACGTGTTTCGACAAATCCCCAGAAACGTCCTGCGAACTCCTGAAAATCCTCGCCAAGTGCAATGCTGGCTGCGTACAAAGCAGTCTCCAGCTTCCCGATTTTTGACTCAGGAGGTTCTTGAGATATCTCGCAGTAGAATGAGTATGCGTCAGCACAGAGCGGGGATTTCTTGATAGCTTTTCTGATGAGTTTCAGCACAACTTCCAGGTCATCATTTTCCCAGGCATCGAACATGAACTCCTGAGCCGCAACCAGATCTAGATGTAATTGCTCAGAGCTGACAGCAGTTTTATACAAATCAACGCGCTTTGTAGTCGGGAATTTAATCATCTCAAGTATCCTTTTGGGGACTCACTGTTCCGGTACTTTGCAGCACTGATGGTCGATTCTATCGCTTTGAACTTGCCACAAACAAGCTCGGGTCTGCCAGAACGGGATTGATAGCCCGGAGCTGTTCCTGGATGCGCACCTGAGCCTTACGGCTGGGCGATTTTTTGCTTCGTTCCCGTTTGCCTTCGCTTTCCCGCTCATCCTGTTTTACCTGAGCCAGTCGGAGTACAGTCCCGAGACGTTTGTTATCAACAATCTGCCCCTGGTCGACACAGGCCAGCTTATCAAATGCCTGGCACTTAAGGCTCCGGTGCCCATAGAGGAAGGCGAGGGTGCCATCGGGATAATCCAGTACTTTAATTTTTTCACCGGCAAGACGGCTATTTTCTTCTGTGGTGTCCATGAGATAAAGGATCTTATCGTACTGGAAGGTCAGTGATTTCGACACGGTACGAACATCATGCCAGGCAAAGATGTCTCTTAATTCATCGGGGCTTTCCTGCACCGGACGATGCAAATCTTTGGGGAACTTAGCCGGTCGTGAAAACCGGCTGTTAAAGTCAGCGATGAAAGTGGCAAGCCAGGCATTTGCGGCCTCAATGCCGGTTATACCTTCCAGACGCATTTCTTTGATCAGCCGATCCTGAAGTGTCTGATTCGCACGTTCCACGCGGCCTTTAGCTTCAGAGCTGTTGGCACAAATAAGCTCGATTGCCACGTCCGAACTGGGTAACGGTGGTATTGCGTTTCTCCGGACCACTGACGCGAAATATTGCGTGTTTGTCACTGTACAGCGATACCGGCTTCCCATGCTGCTCGATGTATTCCCGGGTTGCCAGCATGTAGTCAAAGGCTGTTTCTGACTCGCTGAACCGCAAATGCATCAGACGCCCGGTGGCATCATCGATAAAGACCAGCAGGCAGCATTTTGGCGCACGGCCTTCAAACCAGTCATGGTGGGAGCCGTCGATCTGGATAAGTTCACCCAGACAATCACGCCGATGTCGGGGTTGATAAACCCGTGACTTACGGCGAGCATGCGGGACCCAGAGTCCGTCAGACGTCATCCAGTTGCGGACGGTCTCGATTGAAAGCCGGATATTATGGCGCTCTCTGAGTTTTTCTGCGGCCAGTGTGGGCCCAAAGTCACTGTAGTTTTCACGTATCAGCGTGAGTACTCGTAGTTTGAGAGATTCGGTCAACCGGCGGTTGCTGGGCTGGCCGCGTTTGCGGCTGACAAGTCCTTCAGCACCAGAAACTCGGTAACGATTGATAAGTCGTTGCGCCTGACGTTCTGAAATGCCAAGCTGTGATGCTGCATCACGACGGCGTAGACGCTTTTCACAAACTGCCTGTATCACCGGTAGGCGGTGGATCTCTTTATCTGACATGGTCACCAACATGCGTTGAGTCCCTTAGAATTGCATTCAGTTTAGCTTACTCTAAGGTGACGTTTCTATCTGGATAAAAAGTGACATTACTAAATGGTTCTAACAATATTTGTGCGCATAATGTATATTATGTTAAATCACCTACTGTGGTAAATAAGTTCATATGACACTCCCACTAACTGATAAATCAATACGTTAGGATTTCTGATCTCCCTCTCGTTTCTTGCATTAGGTACAGAGTACATTCTCTTCATATCCATGATAATTTTGAGGTAAATATTGTGTATTCACTAAAGCAGTTGGTTATCTCAGGCCGTAAAAGGCGATGGATCCTGATGGACTTGGAAACCTCTCTGCCGTTGCTGTATCCCCTTAGGTACCATATTGACCATTTGGCTTTCCGCTCATTGTCCACACAGTCAGCTTCACTTCAATCTGTGAAGTTTTTTTACGAATTCTGGAGGCAAAAGTATGGTGTCTCGTTTTGCTACAGCTTCTATTCATCTGACCACAATCCAGACATTGCTGTCGGTGAAATGCCCGCATTTTGGATGTATCTAGAAAATGGCCACAACGTCCAGTCAAATGTGTTGTCTTTAACGAGAGTCACAAAAGCCAATAGCTTAACTCATACAGTTAGAGTTCGTGCTGTGATCCATTTCATTTCTTTTTTGATTAACACCTACATATCACCTGCATACCGGGATGACTCTCCCAAAGCATTATCACTTTTGGCTTCGCGTTTACACACCCGTTTACAGCTTTGCCGGGAGAATTATCGAACGCTTACATCAAACAAATTTTCGCAACATAGTCACAGCAGCCAAGGATTTCAGAGTTTGTCTGGGGCAATGGTGCTCAGCCTGTATGGAATAATAACCCCCTCTTCTGCCCAAAAGCATAACCCGCTAAATCCTTTCCCTTCCGGGCATCTTCAGTTCCGCAATTTTTTGATTATTCGTCTGTTGTTAAATTATGGTTTACGAACAGGTGAGCTATTGTTGTTAGAGTGCAGCTCAATTAAACCTAATTTAAAAGGTGATAAGTTTAGTTTGATTGTGACAACTGTCGACGAGGCATACGAACCAAGAAAGAATTCGCCATCTCTCAAAAATGCATGGGCTAATCGTGTGTTGGAGCTCGATAAGCAGGATTATATTTTTTTAAGCATTTATATAGCAAAGCTTCGACCAAAAACTGATAAACACGATTTCATCTTTACATCGAGTCAACAGTCAGCGAAGCCTTTGTCCTACACATCAGTTCATTCTATTTTTTCGAAAATAGATCAGGTCTTCACTAACCAATATCCAGAGTACAAATCACCGTTGTACTCTGACTCGTTGCAACGATTGACTCCGCATACAACCCGACATACTTGGGCCTTTTTGACATTGCAAAAAATATGGCATTTAAAATATTTGAAAAGCCAGCAAAATAAAACACACTTTATTGCTGAAGTCCCTTCCCTCTCAGGGATAATGGAAGAAGCTAAAGATGAACTACGACTGATGGGGGGATGGAGTCCGACAAGTCAAATGCCTGATCTATATGCAAAACGTTTCCTGTCTGAGCAGGCTAATGCTGCCAATGTCCAACGAATTATTCAAGACAATGCAGCGCTACATAATACGTTAGATACTATAATGGATAGATATAACGATGACATCATTTGATAATGCATTAAAATCTGACGAAGGGAACTCAGTTTACCCTCCTGATTTAGCTAAGGCTATCTTTGAACTCGATATTCCTGATCGAATTTATCTAAAAACGGCAATGGAGTTTGATGATAAATATATTGTTAACAAAGGAAATAAATGGACTTTCGATTATTCAGGCAGTCGGCGATATCTTGTTTTCAATCAAGATTATATCTCAAATAAATTAAACAAGTATATCTGTTTCAAATATGCATCGACGAGATTTCCAACCAAACTTCCAGCGTTGCACCTTGATTGGAGGAATATCATTTCATATTGTCGAGAACATGGTGGGTTTTCGCTTAGTACGCTCCGATTATTTATCGAAAAAGAGGATATTGATAATGCTACTTTTTATTCCGTGTTATTCGGATTAAAAATACTTTGTGCTGAAACATTCCCAGGTTTCAATCTTGAAGATTACGATGATCTTGAGTTCGTCCCTCGACCGTATCTCGAACATTGGGGGGGTTACCAAGAAATCGATAATATTCTTGACCCTCTTGAAAAAAACATGATTTGCAATGGACTGTTTGAAATGGCTTCGTTGTTACGCGATGGCAAAAGTTTCAGTCACAGCGAAGTGCGCAATGCAGCTATCCTTGGGTTGGCTTATGTAACGGGTGCACGCCCAGTACAACTCGCTAGGCTGGCGGTCAAAGATGTTCGTATCGATACACGAAATCAGGAATCTGGTCTGATTCGATACAGTGTTTTTTTACCATATGCTAAACAAAGACGAGTGACGACAGAGCGGTTATTTCTGGCGATCCCCCCAGAAATTGGGGAGTTAATTATGAACTATACCGTGAGATATAAGAAAAACCCCGAAGATAAACTATTCGATTTCAGCGTTTCAGCTCCGCATTATGTGTCTCAGGCAATTAATCAGGCAATCCTAAATTTCTGTCCTCCTGAATATCAAGCCGCCGTAGCATGTGGCGAAGCTGCATTGCCCACAATTACACCCACTGATTTACGCCACAATGTTGGGCACTCTTTGGCGATGCAAGGTGCTAGCGCTGAAGAGATAGCACATGTACTGGGGCACACCTCTCTTGCCGTAGCTAAATACTACATTATGGCAACTCCCGCGTTGGCCTTGATCCGTGCTAAAGCGCTTGGGTCGAATCCCGTTTGGCAAAATATGGTGGCTATGATGCTCACTGGGGAACTGGTCGACTCAGCACATTGGAAAGGCCATCCAGTGGTGGGACTCGTTGGTGACGAGTTGCATGATAAAATTGGTGGTTGCTCCAGGAACAGTAGTACATGCCCTTTCAGCGAAGTGCGTTCTTGTTACGGCTGTCTGTATTATCGCCCTTTTACGGATGGGGAACATCAGGCTCTACTTGAATGCGTCAAAAAAGAAGTCGATGAACTAATCGCTATTTCAGACGGTGTAGGTAATTCCCGAAATCCGCTCATTTTAATCCATGAAACCACACAGTTTGAAATTGAGTCTGTTATCGCCCGCTGCCGTTTTCATCAGGAACAGGTGAAGTCCAATGAAAAATCACTTTGAGCATTTTCAGGCTTTTATTGAAGAGCAAAAAAAATGGTTCGAACAGCACCTGTCTGCTGATTTTGCCCAAACATGGAATGATCATATCTGGGTAAGTGGTAACCAGGGAAGTGGATGGTTGCGAGGGAACGGCAGAAATACATTACGTTTTGATGAGATGAACAGATTCAAAGGTATTGTAGAACATCTGCCCATCGACAAAGAATATAGTCAGTTCATGAAAGCTATGCTGGTAGTGGTTTACCGACAGGGAAATAGGAGTATGTCGCCAGCGGTGGCAAAGGCAACTTTGATGATTCTGAAACGATGGTACCATGCGATGCTTTATGAGACAGGACAGACCCATCCATCTTACCTGAGCACAGTTGTCATTCAACGAGCGATGGATCTTCTCAGTAGCGTTTCATCTCCTAGTGACCCCAATACAGCTAACTATAAAGGGCGGTGCGTTAGCCTTCAAAAATTGGTCAATCACTTCACATTTACGTTGGTTAAACTGCAATACAACTCTGATGTGAAGTATACCAACAAAACCAACTTGACCCGCAAAGCCCGGGAAACCATGGCGCTGAAACAGCAGGCCAAGCTGTCTGATACCACTACCGATGGTGAAGATGCGTTGATTACCATTCGCGGATTTCTGAACATAGTTGCATTAATCCAGCGGGTGGAAAGTGATGCTGAGAAAATCGCGTTAAATTGCCTGTTGTTATTGGTTATTACCGGCTTTCGCTCCATTGAAGCGTTTAATCTCAGACAGGATGCCCTGTTTAAACGCCAGATTGATGATCCGGCAATCTGCAAACGATTTCAGGACAAGGGATTACCCGATTATTTTCTTGGTATCCGTTATGTTGGTGTCAAAGGTGCTGGGGAGCGAACGCATTGGGTAGAACCGCTGGCAGTACCGCTGGTCGAGAGTATATTCAGTACCGTTAAAATGTTGACCGCACCAATACGCAGCCATCTTACCTATCTACGGGCAAAATCTTTTGCTGATTACCTGCCACAGGCCATCAGCAACATGCCCGGTGAACGAGTCGAACTGGACGATGTGGTGAAGTACATCACCCAAACTACCTCAAGTTTTCGGGGCCGGGCAGGACAACGGGACAAAACATCCAAAGCCCTTAGCAAAAGAGGTGTGCTGCCCGTTCAAGAAATACCAGGCCCGAAAAACAGCAAATCTATCTATTATTCCAAGACTGCTCTCAATCATTACATTAAGACCGAATTTGGTCTGGCGAATGCCAACGAACCCTGTACACACGCCTGGATGGAAAATGGCAAACGCTACCAAGTTAACTACGAGGATCTGCTATTTCTACACGAGAAGGGTTCGCTGGCATTAAAGCGCACACTGGCTTTGCTGGCTACACCGATACCCTTCACTAACACACTTATGAATAAATTCTTAGGCAACGTTGAGCCTGATGGATCAGTATTCAGCAAATATCAATTACTGGAGGAGGATGGCACCTCGACGCGGATGCGTACCCACATTCCCCGGCACAACATCAATACCTTTCTTGCTATTGCGGATATCTCTGACCACTTACAGGCAATGTTGATGGGTCGAGTGGACATCACGCAGAATCAGCATTATCAACATCTGGCGCTTGCAGAACGGCGAAAAGCCGCCTCGTTGGTGCCCTTGCAGCCGATTTCGACAGCACTAACTGTCTCGCCCTCTTCGTCCTCCATTGCTACGCCACTGGATATCGTCAAACGGACCGGCCAACTGGCGGTCACGGAACACATGACTTTGGACAATACCATCAAAGCCAACCTGCATACTTTTGACGATCGGGATGATGTAGCCAGGTTTGTCGAGGCGTCATTTGCTAACGGCCTCTTTGAAGATGTTGCTGCCGCCTTTGAAGAAATCCGCGACGCAGAAGGACCAGAGCAAGCCTCTGACATGGTGGCAAGACATGCCGTGCTGTATCCGCTGAAATTTGGCTCCTGTATGCGGGAAGTTAACCTCTGGGGATGTCCTTATCGACTGAAATGCCAGAGTGCTGCCTTTTGTGAACATTTCACGCTGACAGGCCGGATAGATGAGCTACCAAATCTGATTGCCAAAAAACAGGCTTTACAGCAAGCACATTCGAAGTTGACCCAACTTACTCAACATCAGCCTGATTACCAGACCAGACTGGCCGACATCGAACGACGGTTACAGCAACTCGAGGCAATACAAGCACAATGGCATCGTCATGCCAAGACTCAACAACTGGTTGCTGCTGAGAGTGTGTTGTCTGGTGGAGTAATCACCGAGGGCAAAGTCCGTACACTGGCCCAGCTTTTTGCACTTGAATACCAACAATTGATGCAGGAGAATGATTGATGCGCGGCAAGGAACTGAACACACTGATTGAGCACGAATTACAACTGATGCTGGTTGAAGGCTTTGACAAGTCCCCTATTTCCGCCAAGGCCCTGCATATTAGGCTCAAGGCAAAAGGTATCGTTAACGGTGGTTTAAGTACGCTGAGCAGCCTAGAGCGTAAACGCCTAATTGCTGCCTATGTTGACCAGCAACTTGGCCCATTGAATCTACGCCCAAAAGAAAAACAGCAATACGTCAACCGCAAAACCCGTCAGGCTTTACTGGCCAGAAACCAGCAGTTGCAGGCTGAAGTAAGTGAATTGCGAGACCAATTAGCGCAAAATACCCTTTCGTTGATAGAAATTGTCAAAGCGGTAAAAATCAATTCGGTTATACCGGTGGAAAGCCTGTTGGCCAACCATATGATTCGGGAACTACATAAGTCGTCATAATTCTGACATGGAAGATTTAGCCGACAGCTTCCCGGTTGTCGGCAGAATGCTGGTTGTATTGATAAACATATATTTATGGCTCCCTCTTTTGAGTTTGTTATCTGAGAGGGCGTCTCCCACTGTAATGTCCTGCTTGGTTCATTGCATCAGTGTAATGCTACACTTTCGTTACCTTCAAAAAGTTCAGTCGCTTTATATGTAATATCATTTTTTGTCAGCATGCTTTTCGCCTGGATGCCTTTTGAGTGCTTCGATAAGATTACTTCGCTCTTCCTCTGTCATCCGGGATATGAGTAATGCAAGTTCAGCTGTGGTCTGATCATCACAAAAAAAGTAGTTCAACGGCACGTTTAACTCTGCCGCCATCCGTCGAAGCGTATCAATATCGGGGACATGGCGCCCTTTCTCATAATGATTCATACGACTGCTAGCCGAAGCGGGATCAAACCCAACAAGGAGGCCCAATGAGCGCTGTGATAAACCCGCCCTGCTTCTCGCTTCCTTAAGTCTTTCTGGTATCGGATTTTTTTCAGACACTGATTCATCTTCATTGGCCTCGAATGCTTAGATTGTCTAAGTATCTGCCATTGTTGTATACTTAGCAATCCTAAGTTAACTGCCTTGTTTTAGTCATATGAATAGTCGAGTATCCAACGCTGAGTCGTACATATTTTCCGCAATAATCTATATTGCTAAAGATAACTTCACCAGTAACGATGTGGCTCAAATTCTTATCGAGCGATTTTCACTTCCGAAAAGTTATTTTAAGGCAAAAGCTTTTGCTTATAACCAAATTCAGTGTTTAGTTAGAAAAGGATTATTGAGTAAAGTCAGAAAATCAGGCGCGTATCAATATGTATACTCAGTCACATCTGAATTCAATGTCGTAAAGAAAAGCGTAGAGTTAATTGAGGCACCCAAAAAAAATTCCAGTCAACTTGTTTTAAGTGCTACCAGTCATGAATACAGAAATGTAAATATTCAAATAAGAACTCTTATTGAAAAATACAGCAGCGAGTTGGAAAAAGTATCAGGAGCAAAGGAGATTTATGAAGAGTTGATAATTGCCGTGCCGAGCAGGGAAAATGAATTCAGAAAACTTTCTCTCGAGCAAGAGAAAAAGCAAATTAAGATAAATGAAAAAATAAACACATTGATTGGGATTTTTAATAAAACCATTGCAATAAGGCAATGACTTTTAAAAAACATTTAAAGTTAAATAAGTCCATGAAAGAGAGAGGGCAAAGCAGAGTCCGCCCTCTCCCTTCACACACTGATAAGCCTCATTACAAAGAGGATAACAGCGTACACCACTATATGCTAGTCCTTAATAAATATAATCCCAGCCAGCGCGAGATGCAACCTTTAAAATTTGAGCAGTATTAGTTAATACAACGAGTTCACCCTTACACCTTGTAAGCTGTAAAGTAATAAGACACCTTACAGGCTGTTTCTTACGAGGAGTGAATTTATTATGAAGTAATCGACATGGCCACCTACTTATGGATACTATTTTTCCCGTTAGACTTCTTAGCCAGTTACGTCCACTTCTAATTGGTTTTCGTAAATCAAAAGGATTAACTCAAAGAGAATTATCTGCCATGTTGGGTATAACCCAGCAGACTTATGCTCGCCTTGAGTCAAATCCTTCAAAAGCAAGTTTTGAGCGTCTATACAAAGTGTTAAATATTTTAGGGGTGGAGATTTCGCTCAGTTCTGCACCGCTTTCAACTTATACAAACCCTGCAAATTTTGTAGAAAAGGAGTTTGATTCACCGGCAAGGCGTGAGGAATGGTGATAGAAGCCAGGCTATTTGATAGGGCTGTACGTCAGGCACTGCCCTTAAGGAAGGTGCGATTTGCGAGCAAGGGCGCTTTGCATCGGAGTTAGCGGGCCGTCAATATGGGAGTTAGCGAGCACACAACCAGCCGCGAAGATCCCCGCGTCATAGCGACATAGAGGTGTCGTGCATCCATCTCTTCCGGGGATGTGATGACTGCCACCTCCCCTTCCAGTCCCTTTAGCAACAATGTGCTGCCGATTACACGCCGGGCCAATGGTCGACTCTCGTGGCGATTGCGTTCGCGCTCGTTTACCGTGGCGTCTGCAAATGTGCAGCCTCCGGCAGCAGCCGACTGCAAGGCGCGCAAACAACAGCGCAAAACCTCTGGCCGATAGACCCGCGCATTATCCTGGCGGGTCAGAAGGCGCAGTGCCTCAGCGGCCAGCGTAAAACCGGGTCTCTCTGCAAATGCCACTAACGCTGCTTCGGCAACCGTCGGCGGGTTGCGGGCTCGCCCTCTTCGTAGCGTTTCCAGACGGGGCAGCAATGCTGCGGGGCCAACTTGGGTCATGACGCCTGCGGCAAACTGCACCAGGCGCGTCAACGCATCCGCAGCGTCTAGGTTAAACGCTGCACCAAAGTCGGTAAGGTCGACTAAATCGACGGCTTCGACGGTCGTTGCTCCCGGGGTCTGGCTGGCCATCTGCTGACGCCCGCGGGTGTCATAGCTGTTTCCAATCACCAGTACCTGCCCGTTTGCGGTGACAGCGCGTGTCAGGGCTGCAGTAAGGCGCTGCTGAACAACTGTTTCTGCCCGTAACGGCACCCAGGTCACCTCAGCAGGTACCTGGCGAAGGTCAATGGCGTTACCATTCAGCAACATCCGTCGGCAGTCCAGAAGCCAGCGACCGAGCTCCGGCGCCCCTGCGTTAGCCCAGCGCCATGGATGATTGAGCTCACCAATCAGTGGAAAGTGAGAGAGTACATGTGCATCCCAGTCCACGAGCTGGTTCCCCCGAAAGCCAAAAATGGCCTGCATGGGGTCACCCAGTACACAGGCAGGCAGCACCGTTGATAGCGCGGTTACCAGTGCATGTTGCACCAGGTTGCAGTCCTGGTATTCGTCCACGATGAGGTGAGCGTAACTGGCCGCCAGAATATCATTGAGATGCCCTGCCTGCAGCAACTGGCAGCCTGCCGTATAGCGGGATAGTCAGTTCTGCGATTGCGTAGTTGAAGGACCTCAACATTGAGCCCACTCCGCGCCGGAAACATCGCCACAAGACGCATGGCAAATCCATCAATGGTGGCGATACGGTAGGCCACGGCAGAAACCCCGGCACGTTGCATACGCAGACGCAGTGTTGTCACACCCGCGTTGGTGTGCGTGAGGATAAGTACCGGCCTGGTCCCCGTATGCAGGGCCAGGGTATCCGCAATGATTTGTGTTTTACCGCACCCGGCCGGGGCCGTAATCGCCCCCCGATGATATTCCAGCAGGTTGTAGTCAGGCGGCATGTGCCCACCAGTAAAGCCGGCTAATCAGCGCCTGGAACCCGGCATCGGACGCGGGGAGATGAGGACCGAGGATATCGTGCGCCACATCCTCATACCGGGTCACCGATTTAAACCACCCGTTTCGTCGGTTACGCGCAGTGAGTCCCAATAGTTGTCGTATTTCAGGAGAATAAGGCCCCCCAATCAGGTGCCGCTGTTGCCGAATATGGGCAAGCGTTACCTGACCGTTGGATTGCGTCTGGATATGTGCCGCCACCAGTTCCTCCTCCATAAGCTCAATACCTCGTTGAAGCAGCGCGTCGACGCCTGCATCCGGCAGGCTCATAAACAATTCATCCTCCAGCGCGCGACCGGCTCGCCATGTGATATGTTCTCCACCCGCAGCCTCGAAGGCCTCGACCGTCGCCGGGGTGGGCGGCTTATCCGCATCCACCAGAACCAGCACACGGTAGCCAAGTCGACTCAGTGCTAGCCCACGCACAAAACATCGGTCAGGCTCTCCTCCACCAACATTCACGAATGCGGTTCCTGCACTCAGCATGGAATTACCGTTGAGGGAGGTCCAGTAGTGATCCAGCCCGCGGATTAACCCTACCTCGCTCGCCCCTTCACAGACGATCACGCTACGCGCCAGAAAGGCTTCGGGGTCGGCCCGGACCGTACTTTGAATATCATCGGAAATGCCCACCGGCAGCACCAGGTGGGGTGCTGTCGGATGGCCCCGCACGACAAAGAGCTGGTTGCCATTAAGCTCACGCACGGCCACGGGAGAGTGTGTGGTCAGAAAAACCTGAAGTGGCGGCGGTGTTTCCCTGGCCCCCAGTGAGTTCAGTAACCGGGTAAGCCGATGCGGTTCGAGTCCGTATTCCACTTCATCGACCAGCGCCACGGAGGCCCGTTGCGCGGCAGCACGCTGCATTCCTGCCACCAGAAGACGGGACGACCCCGTACCAAGAGAACGCAGCGGCACACCAGCGGCGTTGTGCAGCGCAATTGCACCATCGCCGATAGAAACCGCGTGAGCGTCCAGTAAGGCCTGAGTCCGACCACCGACCGGCACACCCAACTCATTGGCCTTCTGAGTAACTACGTCCAGCGTTGCCGCGAGTTGTACCGCTGCCTGACCACCGAAACTGGTTCGGGCCTGACGCGCAGCATTTGACAGTTCAGCCCCCAGATTAGGGCGCTCCTCCGTGAGCCGATTAAGCACCGATCCGCGTGCCCAGGACAAATTTGAGCTTGCATAGGTGCCAAATCTCGCCGGTGCGATGAGCAGCCGATCTTTCCAGGCCAGATTGCGTTCCTGACCTAGCACTTCGGCACGCTGAGACACCAGCGTCCAGTTAGGCTCCAGTTCACTGTCGACGCTAAGCCGCAGACACAAAACCGTTTCCAGCCCGAGCTGGGGCTCTTCCTGTATCTGCCCCGTCGCGCTGTTGAATGCCTGCAAATAATTGCCGTAGGTTTCCATTGTCCTCAGCGTATCCGGCAATGACCCCAGGGTCAGGGTAATACTGATGGGCTGAGTCACATCGAGACCAAAAAAATCGGTGTCGCTGAAACTGACATTACGCCGCGCCCCCAGGCACAAATCTATAGCGTCAAGAATGGTGGTCTTGCCACTGTCCCCAGGGCCCATGAGGCAGTTGAGCCCTGGCGAAGGCAACCAGGTCAGCAAACGAATAGATCGGAAGTTCTGGATTTCAACTTTACAAACTCTGACCATGGGACTCTCCCTCTTTTATTCTTTTTGTCCACTCGCCTGTCGTAAAGATAACTACAAATGCGCAGCCAGTGCACTGACACGGATAAAAGTAACGCCCCCGAATTTCTTAATCAATGATATATAGCCTGTTTTACTGACATATCTGACAGCGGGTGGATTTCCTTCAATTTATTGATGTAACACCATACGAACTACATCAGCCTCCACCAGAATATGAGGTGAAATTGTTGCGCACCGATTAATCCGTGTGTTCTGGTCAAACTTTTGGTAGCCATACTTAAGTTCCATTGCGCACGCTGATAGGTAAATCTTGGGTACTTCTGACAAGTAACTTGAGGAACAAAAATGCGGGGAAGCGAAGAAAAATCTACGCCGGATGTTTTGGACTCTGCCCAGTTGGTACGTATTGAAGCCGTACACCGGGGATTCCTTTATCAGCACTTGTATGCCGTTGGCTGCTTGCTGCTGGCACAGAAAGCCAGCGTGGAGGCAGTGACCGTTGAGCTGGATGAGGATATTGAGCTGAACTCCGGGCAGGAGCGCATTTACGTTCAGGTTAAAACCCGCCTGAAACCCATCATTCTCAGCGATGTGTCTGGCGCGCTCGCGCGGTTTGCGGAGCTGCGTAACGAGCACACTGATGGGCGCCGCCAGGGAAGCGCTTCTTTCGTTATCGTCGCCAACCAGGCACCAGGTTCACATCTGCAGAAGATGATTGAGGATAATATGCTTCCTGCGGATGTCCGTTTTATCTGGCCCCAGTCAACCGCTGAGCGCCATCCCGCACTTCCCCCTGCCTGGGACACCGTGGCTGATGCGGCCGCGTGGTGCATCGCGCAAGCAGAGCAACTGAATTTTTCGTTATTGTCGCCAGAATCCCTGATCTGGAAGATGGCCGGTCTGGTCCAGCTCGCCGCCACCGGAGGTGATGCTGACGGACAGCATGCGTTTTATACCCGGGATCTTCCTGCCCTGTTCGAACAACTCATCGTTCAGTTACAGGACTTCCCTGCACCGCCGACACTCTACCGGCCACAAAGAGAGGAACCCTCTTTTGTGTCGGATGAGCGGATACGCATCATTTGCGGCTTGTCCGGTGCAGGTAAAACAGCATGGGCAGCACAGGCTGCCCAGCACAGTACTCAGGCGTGTGCATATTACGACGCTGGCGACCTTCCAGGCCCTGCACTTGCCAGTACGCTGGTTCGTGAGCTGGCAGCCCGGTTTGCGACTCAGGAGCAAGGTGGCCTGCGAAGAATACTGCTCCCTGGTGCCAGTGGCGTTGAAGCGCTGAGAACGTTCGACACCTTCTTGCAGCAACGGAACGACAACCTGCTGCTGGTTCTGGATAATGCGCATCGTATCCCTGTGGAGAACTTGCGGGATGTTCTGCACGCCACAACCCGTATCCATTTTGTGCTGCTGTGCCAGCCCCATGACAATGTCCGTCAACTGGAGGCGATGACTGGACTTCAGCGTGAATCGTTACAGGGATGGGATATCGACACAGTGGTGGGCACGCCAGTGCGCTGGGATATGAGCAGCTACGAAGCTACACCGGAGGGTTGCCGCTGTATGTCGAAAGCGCGGCGAGAGTTGCCGCAGAGGAATACAAAGGGGATATAGACACGCTGTGTGCTGAACTGCGGCAGCAGGAAAACAGTACGGAAACCGCGCAGGAAGTCATTCTCAGCCGTGTCTATCAGGGGTTTGAGCCACTGGTCCAGAACGCTGTGGCGTTGTTCAGTCTGTCCGATGTGGGGCTAAGCCGTGATGAAGTTTCAGAGTACCTTGCCCGCTCATTGAATATCCCTTCAAACGGGGCAGCCACATTAATTAAAAAAATGCGGGCCACCGGAACCATTGAAAACTATGGAAACCAGACGTTAAAGGTACACGATGCTGTCAGGGCGCTGGGGCTGCAACACCTGACCATGATGGACGTGGATATCGTAAATAACGCGTTACTGGCGTTAAAAGATCTTTTGATTGAGAGCCTTCAGCAAGAACGCGACACTTCGCGATTTTCTCTTCTAACGCAGATTTACATCAAGCTTAACGATGTCATGACGCTCATCGCTCTATCTGGTGAAGAGCTGTTTTATGAGATGGGCATTGCTGTCGACATTATGGAAAGCCTGAAACAGGCGACAGCTTCGGACTCTCTGGCGCCTTTACAAAAGTTCTGGGCACTTGATGGGCTCGTTTTTTCCGAGCTTAAAGACGGTGTTTCTGAGCAAATTGCACAATGGCTGGAAGCGATGGGAGCTTTGCTTACAGAACATGAGTTTGGTTACCGGGAACGCACGGCCTACACCATGAAACGGATGCTTTTCTTATCCGAAAAGGGAGACCTTAGTGAAGTGCAAACGCTGGCTGAAGATGCCCGCCCCAGCCTTCCGGATGAGGAGCATGCGCGTATTTTTGACTATAACCATGCTATCGCGCTCTGGAGACTGAAAAGATACAAACAAGCAGAAACACTGTGTCTGAGCGTAGTGAATCGCTACTACGCGTTATTTGGTATTACCCCACAGGATGTCATGGGTAAAAACTCGGATGTGCTGTGGGCAATCATCAACCAGCCTGAAAATGTTCACGAGCACATCAAACATCTGGCCGATGCCCTAGAGTTGCTCGCCAGAATTAATGATGCGCAGGGAAAGGTGTCACCGTTTCTGCGCATTCACGCGATGAAATTTTATAACATGACCGCAGCCCCCGAATCTCTGGTCCGGGTAGGACAGGATCTAGCTGATGAGTTTGTCGCAATAAAGGACTATGTCGGTGCCAGAGAGGTGATGGAGCAATACGTCCTGCCAGTCGTCAATGAAGCCGGTCTAGTACAGCGACTGGTTCAGGTCCGAAGCCAGTACGCCGTTATACTGGCACTTGCAGGCGAACATGAGCAGGCAGAAGCGGAGATGTGTCGGCTAGCCCCCTTTTTTGAAGGGTTAACAGGTGAGCAGCGACTAGAGGTTGAAAATCAGTCGAACTACATCGCGCAGCTTGCTTACAAGGCGGCTAAATCCGAAGTAACGCGATTGTTCGGGGCGGTAGGCAGAAATGAACCTTGTCCCTGCGGGTCGGGAGTAAAGTATAAAAAATGTCATGGAGCCTGAGTGCTGGCTTCGCTATGTTGGACGCGGCCGGGGGCTAAGTCCACGGGAGCCATATCAGGATGCTGTCCACATCGTGCAACCGAGCGCTTTTTATTGGTATTGCCGTTGACTCTCTTAAAGCACATCGTCGTGCGTGGGGCAGTATATGGCCCGCGAAAGTAGGCCAAATTCACCCAAGAGGGAGAAAATACGCGAGTGCGCACTAAAACACGCTATCGTAGCGCTGACCTTTAGTTGCAACGTCAAAAATGAACAACTCCCAGGCAGGGTTACTGGCTTCGGCTCAACGCATATGGTTAAAAACCCACCAGGAAAATTGCCTCTCTACTTCCATTCTTAGTTCTGGGTCAGTTTTCATCGATGCTGTATCAGGCATACCATCCGGACAAAAATCAGCAAGCTGACTTTGAATAAACTTTAGCTTTTCTTCCTTTTCCCCTGCGTTCTCAAACACCATGAATGGCAGCTCGATAATCGGCGGTTTGGTCTGGGTGGTTAACGGCATGGTTATGCCTGAATTACGGCCAGGCAGTGAGTGTAATTCTCTGATATGACTCAACAGATTGTAGGGTAAGGTGTTTTTTACGAAGTAAAAAACGTCTGCATAATAATCAGTTACGAATCCATCCCTTTTTCCTGGATAAGCCAGCGTATCCATCTCTGGAAAGGGAAACTGTAAACCCTCATTTCTGTAATGTACGATTGGCACTCGTTCAAGTACAAGCCCACGGTATTTGAGGATGTATTCATAGTGACAAGGTTGCTCAATGCTAATCGTTGACCACCAGTGTTGTCCTCCTATATCTTTTTCTGTGTAGCCAATATGAATGGCATAATCCGGGTCCAACCGATAATAGGCCTCGCTGATACCGTCATATTCCCAATTGTCGTAATCCAGAAGCAGTCTGACTATGCGGTCAGCGGGTGCCAGGTCCAGGTTAAAGCGCTCTCTCCACATTGCCATGACATCTCCAGGGCTGGCACAGCTAGTTACGGGCGTATTGGCATCTTGTTGCCGGGTGTAAACGACACCGGCTCTGACAGTTTTTCCCTCTTTTATATAGTCCTGGGTCAGATAGTAGGGTTTCATTCTGACGTTACGAATTTGTAGAATAGCCAGCACCTTATGCTGGAGTGTGATGTGGTGCAGCTGAATATCCGGACAATGGTGCTCTGCAAAACTGACTTTTCTTAACAGATCGATTAAATTTGCCTGGTTAAGTTGCTTACCATCTTCCGGCACGCCGGTAATCACCCCTTCATCATTCACGCCAAAAATCAGATACCGGTCACCGTCATGCAGGACGTTTGCCATGCAGAGGATATCGTGAACAAGGGCTGCATTGTTTTGGTGGTAGGTTTGTTTAAAGTCCCACCATGGCCCTTCCTTTCCACTGGCAATCAGTTTTTCGATGGTTTCGTTCATAGTCCCCTCTATCCGATATGGCGTGCGTTTGCTTGTACCAAGTATTCCTTCAGTCTACTTAAATTGGTAGTGTGAACTGGCTCTTCTGGCATTCGATGCCAGAAGAGCCAGTTGATTACTTAATAAGTATCGTTGTCAGCAGTTAAACGGCAGTTCCTCTTCTCATAAAACTACTGGCGCCTTGTCTGCCCGGTACTGGATCCAAGTTTTCAGGTCTATTTGCGAGCCGTTACGGCCAGCTAAATCAAAATATCCCCTGTTAGCAAAACGGCGATATATAAGTTCTTCACCTGTTATGGCCAGGTAGGCGTTCAACGCCGAACGATGAATGAAAAGTCCGCTTTGTCTTACACCTTTATGATGGAAGGCGATAAGTTTGCCAGAACGATCAACCCAACCGCTTTGACAATCCCATAAAAGTTCGAGTTTTTGAATGATTCCCTGGCATGGCGCAATGAGGCTATCCTGGCGCTCGGGCGTGGTATATGAGTAGTCATATTCCCATTCGCTTCCGCGTAGTAAACTGACTTCTGTAAAATTAAATGCTTCACTATCTTCCTCATTATTAAGAAGTTGTTTGTACACTGGGCTGTCAGGATATTCAGCAAGATAACCGCGATAACAGCTATTTCCCTGATTATATTGGAAAATATCGCGCGCACTTTTCTGTTTAAAGTTCTGGATGCTTTCATTTATGAGTGCGCTTGAATAATAAGCACGAACTGCCAGGTAAGGTGAATTCCAGCTATTTTCATTCGGCGCTTTATCCTCGTCCCAATAGCTGTGTGAAAGCGCTACCCACTGTTCCCCTTCCTTGTCAGTTCGAATCAGACAAGCTTCATAAGGTGACAAATCATCGGTCCGAACCCAACCTTTGATATCTGAATTGCGGTCAGGGAATGCATAATTTGTTTCTTCCATCAGTACTGGATAGACACTTTCTGCGGTGATGTCGCGTACATCGGTCAGGTCGACTTTACGGACGTCGACTGACCATAGATGATCACTTGTAGGTTCGTAGTCGGAATATGGGTCTTCCAGTGCGGGAACATTACTGGCCAGAATGCCCAGTAGTCGATGTAAGGCGATCCAGTAATATTTTTTACCGAGTCGGTCAGCATACCCTTTTCTACCCCGTCCCGAGCCATACTGACTCCCGATATGGCGATCATAATTGAGCGCGCAGTGGTTATAACCGGGATATCCTAAATTAAGTGCTTCTCGCATTAACCAACAGGCAATGTTTTCATGGCTGATATTGGCGCTCTCCAAGTCAAAGCCGGAAATCTTCGATTCCACCTGATAACGCCAGAAATCCGGGGCCATGGACTCTCCCCAGAGCACCATGTTTGATGGTAAATGTTCCAGATCTAGGAGGGGTTTGACATCCGCCATTACAGGCCATCGTGATGGTAATGATACGTTTGTCTGGTAATGCTGTAATTGGCTTGTTACGGCTGTGGGAAATTCTCCTGTTTTCAACAAGTTTACTAATAGCTGAACCGTATCCCGGAGCAGAATATTCTTGCTATCTGACGCAATGCTTAATAGACCAGGGAGCGCTGGCATAAACGCATTTCTGCGTTGGTGTGACAATAAGCATGCACTGTAGATAGCAAGGCTAATACGCTCTAATACGTAATCATCATCACAATATGCAAATTCACTGATTACTGTTTGGCAGTTCTCCGGGTAGTTTGCCAGGATTCTGCTTAGCCCTTTTGAGGATAAATCCCTGATTCGGCGGTCAGCACACGAAGTGAGCCAGGCAAGTGTTAGACTGGCCAGCCTCCGGCTTTCAGCAGGCCAATGGGTTATGTCAGCAAATAGTGCTGCATGGATGAGTGAATAGACAGCAGTCTTGTTATCAAATGATCCCAGCGCAGCTAATGACAAGTAGGTGTCACGTTCAGCTAAGGATGACTGCCGTAAAAATGGCCCCAGCCAGTTAGTTGCGTTTAGACGATGGTCAGGAACCAGACTAAGTGAAAACAGCGCTTCATAAACCGACTCCCATAATCCAGGTGTATGCAGTGCTGCATGGATGTGTTCATCAATTTCTTCCACTACACTTTGTCGGGAGCGCCAAACCAATGACTGGATGAACAGCTTATGGGCTTTTTCGGATGGTAATCCTACTTCTTCAGCAGTAATTTCAAGAGCAGTTTTCTCTGGCAGCACGGCGGCAAGAGCTTCCAGCAATCCAGCATCTTCTTCTGTTAACGCTGCAATTTTCTCCGCGAGTTTTGCTGTATCCGAATCAAGAGCTTCCACAAGGCTGATAGCACGGAGTATGTCACCGTAGCGTTGATAACCCAGACGGATCAGGAAGGTATCCTCATCTACAACAGAAAGAATAATGAGGCCTTCATGTGCCAATGCATTTAAAAAGGATTCAGGTGTGGTCTCAGTTCCCACTATTTTGCTCAGTGCTTCGCAACAGGTTTCCCAGGTTCGGTTCTGCGGCAACTCATGTGTCAGGGTATTCGCGAGTGCCATCATTGCAGCCCTTACCAGATTGCGAGGGTTTGCGTAGTGGAGGTGTTCTCGAATTAAAACATCGCAATGTTTGAGATGTCCTTGAAACAGAGAGGTAAAACCCGGCAAAGAAATATCCAGATTGTCACGGCCTTCGCCCTTTAGCGTTTTACAGGCCAAGTGTAAAAATAAAGGATTACTGAGTTCGGGTGAAAAAAGTGGTGTAATCTCTGCATCCAGCCCATAGTAGGCTGCGAAAGCTTGTACCGCTTCGAATTGATGTCCTGAAAAACCGATATGTTCGAAAGCAAACCCTGGAAAGCGTGAATCGACCACAAGATTGCGATAGGTATCTCGGGTTGAAACGCAGATTTTGATGTCTGGATAAGACTTGCATTGAGCGAGCAATTCGGGAAGCTTGTCCTTCCAGCGCACTTCTCGCGGGCTTTCGTTCAAGGCATCGATATAAATGACAAAAGGTAAGCCAGTATGTTCGGCGCAGGCCTGTATGCATTCAAATAATGTCGAACGATCGATGGCGGCACCCAGCCCTATTTTACTGCGCAGCACTTCCCAAGGCTCTGCTTTGCCAAAGTCGTCTCCAAAGACGACCAAGGAAAAACCACCATGTTCCAGTCGACGCAATGCAGCGCTGACAATTGCGTGGGTTTTGCCGATACCCGCTGGGCCAACCAGCAGTAAGGAATGTGCTGTTGCAGCACCAATGACCTGAGAAGTCAACAAATTTTGCAGTTGCTGCGCCTGCTCTTCCCACTTTCTCGCCGCATCCATATCTCCGGCAGGAAATGCACACATATACTCTGCGTGGAACTGTCGGAACGATTCTGTATCACTATGCTTGCCATGCTTTTTATAAAATTTATCTTCTTGAGCATGGCGGGCATCAGCGATAAGTGTCAATAGGGATGACAGAGCAACGCAAAGATCTGTAACCGATGTGGCCGTGACATCGTTATCTCTCATGCTCTCACAGTAGGCGATTATTTCTTCAATCAATGCCGTCGCAGATGTAGCACAGGTTTCGCCGAGTATATCCAGCGATTTGCGTCCGTATCCATTCAGTGAATGGAACTCTCGAACGATTGGTGTTAATGATGTTTCATACCACTCGCGAAAGTCACCGGTCCCACCAAAAAAATCCAGACCAACATGAGCATTCGTCACAACATCCAGCATTGAAGTATATCTTGGCCCTGCAAAAGCAATGGCGTCATCCAGACATTGTTGAATTTGAGCTGCTGTCAGCAACGTGTCATCAAACCAATACCTGCGCATCCCTCCGTAAGGGTCTATCTCAAGTAATTGATTGCAGATAACAGCCGCGGTACAAAGGACAATAGAAAGTGACTTCCCTTTCGCTGACGCTTCCGATTCGACTTTACTTTTCCATTCTTCAAAGCGTTCCGCCTGGCTTTTTCCTCGCTTTCCCGCAGCAACACGCCCGTCAGGTCAAACGGTATATAAATCCAGTATTCGGTTAGTGTGGGATGGTTGCTTAGCGCGGCTTTAAGGGAACTATCAATCTGTGTAAGCTCTGCGGAAGCAAGCTGGAAAAAGTATTTTGCCTGAACACCGAATACGGCACCGTCCGGTGAGCGGAAATATGCCTCAACGCCACCGTCTCCACCATCTCCACGCAGACTAATAAATGTTGATTTTGTCGGTACTCGACAGGTTTTCCTAAATAACTGTACGGCGAGTGCTTCAAAGCTATCGTTACGGCTTTTGGGGGCGCTGCGAATTAAACTGAAATCAATATTCATCACCTGTCCTTGTTCCTGTCAATAATGCGGCAAAAGCAGTCACATATTATACCCATTAAAAATGTATTGGTATTGAGGCGAGGTAAGATGTTCGCTGTTATCAGGCTTGATAGCCCGTAGCCACTTGTAGAGGCTGTGCGCAGAAACGCCCAGACGGTCTGATACTTAGGCAACAGAATAACCGCGCTCGGTTATCTGGCGGACAGCCTCTTCCTTAAATTCAGGGGTAAAACGTGGTGTGCCCATAGACTCGTCCTATGCTCAAACTATAGGGCAGATTTGTCTACGGGCTCGGGGTCACTCCAAACTATAGGGCAGGATCGTCTACCGGGGTGGGGTCTGACCCTGACCCGAAATCCTGCTCCATTCAGAAACAGAATTCCGGCATGATATTCACTCCCCTGAGCGGAGGTTGTGCCGATGAAAAAGTCACGATTTACCGAAGAGCAGATTGTCTTTGCCCTGAAGCAGGCTGAGCTGGGTACGCCCGTACCGGAAGTCTGCCGCAAGCTGGGCATCTCCGATGCCACGTTCTACACCTGGCGCAAAAAGTACGGCGGGATTTCTCCTTCAGAGCTGAAACATATGCGGCAGCTCGAAGAGGAAAACCTTCGCCTGAAGAAGCTGGTTGCCGACCTGAGTCTCGACAAGGCCATGCTGCAGGACGTGCTGGCAAAAAAGAGCTGACGCTGGCACGCCTGCGCGAGCGGGTCAGGGACTTACAGACCCGCTACGGTGCCAGTGAAAGACAGGTCTGCTTTGCGCTGAAGATCAGCCGCAGTTCGTTCCGGTACCGCTCCGTTGCGGCAGACGACAGCGCACTGCGACTGCGCATCAGGGAGATAACCGAAACCCGTGTCCACTATGGCTACCGCAGAGTCCACGTCATGCTGAAACGGGAAGGCTGGCGCGATAATCACAAGCGTGTTTACCGGCTTTACCGCGAGCAGGGATTATCGCTGCGGCTGAAACGCCCCCGCCGCAATAAATCTGCGCTGAAACGTCAGCCACAGCCGCAGGGGCTGTATCCCAATCATGTATGGGGGATGGATTTTGTCTCCGATGCGCTGTTTGACGGTCGCCGGCTTCGCCTGCTGACGGTAATCGATCTCTACACGCGCGAATGTCTGGGGATCTGCGTGGGCCAGAACCTGCGCTCTTCAGAAGTGGCGGAGATGCTGGACACTATCGCGTTGAGACGCCCATTACCGCAGCTACTGAAGACAGATAATGGCTCTGAATTTGCAGGGAAAATGCTGGATAAATGGGTGTACGAACGTGATATCCGGATCGATTTCTCACGGCCAGGCACGCCCACGGATAATGCTACGGTGGAGTCATTCAACGGCAGGCTGCGGCAGGAGTGCCTGAACGAGAACTGGTTTATGTCCAAGGAGGATGCCCGGTGCAAAATCGAGGTCTGGCGCATACACTATAACCAGAGTCGTCCCCATTCTGCACTGGGCTGGATGACCCCGTGCGAATTCGCCGAGAAATCTGCCGGTTGCCAGAATAAGCAACCAACCTGAAGCCGGTTATTCCTGATTATAGGCTCCGTTTGGGAAACGGAAAATATTGTACGTTAAGATCAAATTTTAACCTGTAATACACTGATAAATTAGGGGCCCGCTTGGAAAACGGAAAATATCCTACGTTAAGCCTGTTTTTTATACAGACTGCTATCTACTGAGCGTAACAAACGGTATTTTCCCTGTCCCAGCTTGAGGTTTGTTCGCCAGACGTAATCTCCACTCAAGTTGATGTGTTCCCATCCCAGCGGGGACAGATGAGAAATCAGCTGTTCATTTAGTGGGATCCCTTTTCGCTTCAGAGAATCTATGGCTCTTTCTATATATACCGTATTCCACAGTGAGATCGCCGCAGTCAGCAATGTCAGCCCGCTGGCCCGGTAGCTCTGGTTTTCCAGTCCCCGGTCTCTGATTTCCCCCAGCCGGTGCATAAAGACTGCTCGCGCTATAACAGCGCCCCCCCCCCCACGAATCCCTGAATAACCTGACACCGGAAGAGTACCGGCTGATGGCTGAAACCCCGGAAATCTCAAAAAGTGCGCGGAACTAAATCGGGTGACATAAAAAATTTCGAATGCTAAGAGGGCCGGCAGTCACCAGTAAAACCATAATGAGTAACTGCCTGATTAAAGTTGTGGGGATGTATAATTAAAGATTAACGACTTCACCATCTTCAGGGATACTAACCTGGTCAGTAATCTTATTAAGATCTACATACTCATGGATTTCTTTTCGGGTTTGTCCAAAATGATTTACAGATTCCATATGTGTGGAAATAATATGTGCTTTTGGAAGTATGTTATGTGTCCTTAGCACATCTTCTTTACCCATGATAATAGGCCCCAGATTTTCCACCTGCGCATATCCCGTATTCAGGATAACGATATCAGGCTGATATTTATGCATAACCTGCTCTACATCATTAATCCAGATAGTATCACCAACTATATAGATAGTCTTTTCGCCATCAGACTGGAGAATAACCCCCATAGCTTCACCTAATAGCTCTGCCGCAGCGGGGTTGCGGAATGCCTCATCACTACCATGTTGACAGTGAGTTGGAATTAAGCGAATTCCGGCGTATTCAATTTCATTATCAAGAACTTGTAGGTTAATAAATCCATCGCGGGCCAGTTCGTTTTTGTCTTCAGTATTCTGTACAAAAATAAGCATATCGCGAGGGATCAGCGCCCGGGCAGCAGCATCCCAGTGGTCATCATGCGTATGAGTAACAATAATAGCATCTACATCAATAACCTCTGATACCGGAAGAGGTAAGTCAACAAGAGGGTTCCGTAAATGGCGGTTCATCGTCAATGGAAAACCAGGGAATGAACCTTTTGCTGATAACATCGGGTCAATCAGGATTTTTTTTCCTGCATAATGAATAATTGCAGTGGCGTTACGGATCTGATGAAATTTCATAATAGAACTCCAGTTCTGTATTAACAGAACACAGTAAGAGGATTAATTTACTTTCCAGCTGGCAGAAGTTTTATATCGCTTCTGAACCCCTGAATGTTTTTCGCCATACGGACGGCGATACGCCAAATTTTGCGATAAACTTTTCCCGTAAAGATGTTGCGGAACTAAAACCAACCAGCTCAGATACCTTCTGTACAGAGTGGGCTGTAGATTCCAGTAATACCTGCGCTTCTCTCAGACGCTCCGTTGTTAACCAGTCAACCAGTGTCATGCCCGTCGACTGTCGGAAGCGGCGTGTAAAGGTTCGTCGGCTCATGCTAACGACTTCACAAAGTTCATCCAGCGTCCAGCGTCTGGCCAGGTCCTGGCGCAGCGTTTCAACCAGCAGAATTATCTGGCGATCCTTTGTTGCAGATGGAAAAGGCATCTGAATATACTGAGCCTGTCCCCCGTCCCGATGAGGCGGGATCACCATTCGCCTTGCTATCTGATTGGCAATATTGCTCCCGTACAACTCCCTGACCAGATACAGACAGCAGTCCATACCCGCACCTGTACCGGCAGAAGTAATAATATTATCGTCAGCTACATAGAGCGCATTCATATCCAGGTGGGTATTCGGAAACCGTGACTGAAAATCACTCTCATACAACCAGTGTGTCGACGCGTTTCTTGCATCCAGTAGTCCTGAATAGGCCAGAGCATAGGCACCAAGGCACAAACCCACAATGGTGGCATTATGCTGTGCAGCTTCCCGGAGTGCTTCCGTTAACTGTGGCTCCGGTACAATGTCAGGCGATGGCCAGAAAGGAACTATAACCATGTCAGCAGTACGTAACACCGATAAGTCATATTCCGGTGTAATATGCATACCATGTGAGGTTTTTATAGTCTTTCCCTGCACGGAGCATAAAACAACGTTAAATAATGAATGGTCCGGGATAATATCTGCAAAAATTGCCAGTGGTACGGAGAGATGAAATGCACTGATATCATCGGTTATCAAAATGGCTATCTTTTTCATTTCATACTCTCCTGTAAGATTAACTAATCTGACGTACGATATCGTTATAATCAAAGTGCGCACGTTTTTCCTTAATTTTACCGCCTTCAATAGTCAGCAGCATCATCAGAGAAATACGTACTTTTTTCCCGGTTGGTTTATATCCGTGCATTTCATTATTGTGGATACCTTCAAAAACAACATAAGCTACGACTTTATCCGCTTCACTGATAAGAACTTCAGGCTTCATGCTGAAGCCCCGGAATCCATCAAGTGTGGCAGTTTCAGATGCGATAAAACCGTCAACTCCATGAATGGGGTTATCTATCTGTGAATAGAAAACAAAGTCACTGGAGCAAAGTGATTTAAGGGTTAAAAAATCATAACCTTCAAGAGCCTGATAAAAATCATGTACAAGTTTTTCATTTGAGTTTTTCATGGTCATTCACCTTTTTGTCTGGAGTAAGGACATTCTACGTGGTGTACACAAGTGAGTGCGAGTGACCAAAAAGACATTAATCAACATGATTGGGCCATTGTTATGAGAAAAAGGCTCCCCCCGCTGGGTTTCAACATCTGCCTGTGTTAAGCCCGCTCATAGCACATAGCATAACGTCCAGCTGAGAACTCACGGTCATTACTGTCCTGCCTTTACCCTGAGTATGGTTTGCCGGGTTGTATTAAACTCCCGAGCAATGGCGCTGATACTGGCCCCGGCCTTAATACGTGCAATCACAGAAAGTTTCTGTTCTTCATTCAGTGTTGAAGGACGGCCAAACCGCTTTCCGGCAGCTTTCGCTCTCGCAATACCAGAGTGCGTACGCTCAAGAAGCAAATCCCTTTCAAATTCTGCCACAGCAGAGATGACCTGCATGGTCATTTTTCCTGCCGGGCTTGTCAAATCAACTCCGCCCAGCGCGAGGCAGTGAACGCGAATATCTGAAGCAGCCAGTTGTTCAACCGTTTTTCTGATATCCATCGCATTGCGCCCCAGTCGGTCGAGTTTAGTAACAATCAGCACATCACCATTTTCCATGCGATCAAGCAGCCGGATAAATCCGGGGCGTTCGCTGGCAGCAACCGAACCACTGATATGCTCCTCAATCAGTCGCTGGGGTCTGATGGCAAAACCCGCCGTTTCAATTTCACGCCGCTGATTTTCTGTAGTCTGTTCCAGAGTGGAGACCCGGCAATAAGCAAAAACTCGTGACATAGGAAACTTTCCGTACGTAAAGGATGTCCGAATTATAGCGTGTGTACGAAATAAATTTCGCTTACTTTCGGACATACTGTCAGCTTAGTGTACGAAACCGACCGGTTTCGGTCACAGCGGGTAATGACTCCAACTTATTGATAGTGTTTTATGTTCAGATAATGCCCGATGAC
>ERZ791641.570-NODE-570-length-30700-cov-8.458248_pt1 | contig 30700 bp, 30 predicted proteins | sample MGYA00510055_ERZ791641 | MGnify/ENA primary metagenome ERZ791641 (study PRJEB30046, sample SAMN00715226) | human gut metagenome | study: EMG produced TPA metagenomics assembly of the A metagenome-wide association study of gut microbiota in type 2... | reverse complement strand
TATCCAGACAGTCAACTCTACAGCTCTCCGAGTCTCTCTCTCAAATTTTTTCGTGCTTCAGTTGCACTCATAGTTTTGGCACCATCTATTCTTTCCCACTCAGCCTGAAGTACTCTGGCACGTAACCGAAGTAACTGTTCACGCTTTTCATATGTATCAATACTCTTAATTACCATATCTCCCTCATCATTTTGGGTGATATAAATAGACTCGTTGGTTGCTTTTAAACAATAGTCAGCTACTTTCAGACTATCATCAGCTTGTGTAATTCGATAATTGCTTAAATCTTTTTGTCTCTCATCCAATTACAATTCCCTCCTTCTCTACATTATCATAAAACGGCAATGCTCCCAGCCAGTATCTGTAATGTGCTTCATTCTCCAGAACTGGATTTATTACAATCCCTGACTCCAGTTCTAGATCAAACGCCAGATCAAAAATACTGTTTTCGACCTGCTCTATTTCTTCTTTTGAAAGAGGTGTTAATATCATAACATCAATATCCGAATTTTCCTTATAATCTCCACGGGCATAAGAACCATAGACAATAAGTTTGGATAGATTATTTTTTAATATTTTTTTAGTCCCTTGTACAAATAGCATTAATACTTCCTGTCTAATCAAGTTGCTACCTCCTGTCAGATTCTTTTCATCTACAGTAATATTTTAATAATATTGCAGCTGACTACGTAAAGCAAGCTATTATTTTACTTTTATTTTTGAAAGCGCAACCTTTGAAACTATCAAGCATGGAAATTCCAGTTTCCAGCTATAAAAAAAGTGAATATTATACCAGAATATTATTTTGAAGCTGCTTAAATATTTTGTATCTGCTGTCAAATCTGATGTCAAAATCCATTTTGGGGTTAAATAAGAGGTGTTCCAGAAGGGTGTAAATATATCCAGACATCAAAAAAACCCTTGAAAATCAAGGGTTTCAGGTCATGCCGCAGACCGGAATCGAACCGGTACGGGTATCACTACCCACGGGATTTTAAGTCCCGGGCGTCTGCCAGTTCCGCCACTGCGGCATATGGAACCTATAGGGCTCGAACCTATGACCCTCTGCTTGTAAGGCAGATGCTCTCCCAGCTGAGCTAAGATCCCATATTCAAGTTCATGATGAACAATCGTTGCAACCGCTTGCGCTGTGTTGTTTGTTTTTGTTCTCTCGTGAACTGACTTGGTTATTATAATACGATAATCGCGTAAATGTCAAGCACTTTTTTCAACTTTTTTTGAGATTTTTTTATTTTTTCTGCAAACCCACAGAAACAGGGGCTTTGCAGCTGTCTTTTTAAATTTCCATATGCTATATTCCTGCCTGCTTTTATAAAATACGGTTTTATAGTATCATCATCGCACCACATAATTTTTTTAATGTTTTTTTCTGCACCCACCGGTCGTCAAACGGCTCGTCCCGTCCTTCAAGCCGGATTGCGTAATTATACGCATTAATTCCTACTAACGCAATTAAAATGCCCTCTTTCTGCGTAGACAAATAAAGTTCTTTATCCTTTTGTAAAAGACTTAACAGCTTTCTTTTCCGGATTTTTTCACGTTTCAAAAAGTCCTGTACGGTATCTGCGGAAAATATACAAATCCCGTAGCCCATTGCGTTTACTTCTCTGTCCATGTTTTCTCCCTCCCCATTATTACCATTATAATATGTGCTTTTATTATAACATTTTGGTGTTGTCACTGTCTAAATGTTTTTGTTGTAAAACAGATTTTCAATATAAATTTGACATAAATATAGAAATAGAGTAATATGAATATATAAAAAGGCACTGCCGATAGACGGTTTAGCCTTTACAAATAAGGATTAAAAAATAACCGCTTAGTTGACCAGACTGGGGCGGTTATTTTTTGGGCTTTTTATTACAAATGGAAGCAACAAGCGTTGCGACTGCACATAATACTAATGTATATGTAAACATATCTGAATAAGTCACCATAGTCTCACCTCCTCTCGAAGGTATCGACTAAACCGCCTACCGTGAATGGCAGTGCCAAAATTATATTAACATACTAATTGAAAAATTAGCAACATCTCTTTATAACAATAATTCCTCCAGCATTTGCAATAACAAAATACTTTCCATCGTAGCTAAAACCACAGATGTTTGAAATTGTATGTTATTCAATTCCTAGCTTAATATAACCGCCCTCTTGATAGTTATATACCCGTTTGCCTACAAAACCGGCAATAGTTCTGACGCTGTCTTCGTTCTCGCCCTCTACTTCAAATATTAAAATGCGTTTGCCCGCTTCTTCTTTTTCTTCAATTACTTCAGTACAATTCACATAATATTTATCTAAAACATCTTCCAAAGGGTATTGAGTATCTTCACCGGCTTCCAGTTCAGCATATAAGGTTACACAATATACCGGTCCCGATGTAATCCCCATTTCCCCGCCAACTCCACCTGTGGCATCTCTAAAAATAAAACCGTCATGCTGTGCATATCTCTCGGGGTCACAATACTTATCCAAGTTCAAGGCTTTAATAATTTTCATTTCTATTTTCTCCGTTAAACTGCAATTCTATTTCCGGCTTTATCCGGGAAAATCAAACTGCTCTGTTATATCCGCATCGTCTATATGTATATACCACTCCGCACCCTTCAATAAAGTGACAATCTCCTGCAAGCACTCTGCCCAATAGTCTAAAACTTCCGCAAAATGTTCTTCACCCTCATCAAGCGGTAATTTGGTGGCTCCCTCAAAAATGACTTTTCCTCCTGTCGAATTTGAATTATCATACACACAAAACGGCTCGTACATTTCACCTAAAGAGTATTTAGAAATGTAGGTATCGATAATAGTGTTACAGATAGATTTTTCCTGTTTTGATAGGTGGGTATCTCTTTTTGCTGTGTAATATAATGAAACTGACATATACCTTTCCTCCTGTAAATCCCAATTTAAACCATTAAATGGTAATTCTTCAAATTCTATTACTTATTACCCTCGTTTCACACATAATTTTAATTTTTTTCAATTAATTATAATTATTATATGTAAAGACAACCGCAAATTCAATCGTATTTTTTTGTGATTGAATTTACGGCTGTATATAACCTCATTTTAGAATTGACCTTCTGAATTTCAAAACACAATATTACTATTAATTCAAAAAAACGTGCATCAGAAAACTAATTAATACACAGACAGTAAATGTTATCAGCATACTGCCTATAACTAAAAGAATTTTCTGATATGGACGTTTTCCTATCTCACGTTGCTTTTGAATATCATCCAAAAGTTTTCCCTCAGAAAATGCAACAATTTCTTTATAGCTCTGGACATCATTATCTTTTTTTACCTTTTCAATCTTTAAGACAAAGTAATATTTTTGCTATCAAAGTGTATTGACATCTGTGTTTTCCGGGTGTCAAAATTGTTTTACATGCTATAAATCCACAAACTCCTGCTTTGTTTTTATGGACTGCTCAATAAATGCCTTTACTGCATATACATCTTTTAATTCTTCATATCGCGGAAATCCGGCAGCATTATGCTTTGAGTAAGTCAAATGGAAAATATAGTAGATGTCCACATTTCTTCCGTTGTCAATAACATATAACACATCATCATTCGATTCACACTTTGCTGCTGCCCAAATTCTTTTGTCATATAAGAAGTGGTCTTCCCCGATTTCATTTTTCAATTCAGTAACAAACACTCCGTCAGCCTGTGTTAATGGAATCATATACCAGTTAAAATCTTCACCGTATTTATCACATAAATCACTAAAAATTTCTTCTATTGTCATTATCAATTTCCTCTTAAATTCTAATTTGCGAGCACTGTGTATCAATCACAAGAGGTCTTACTCATTGCCTTATTAATTCACCGGATGAAGCTTCTGATTTCTTCACTTATTCTTTGATATTCGTAGTCGTGAATATAATGAGGACAGTCCAATTCAATATAACTTGCGTTATTACAATTTAAAATATATTCTTTAGGAATGCCTCTCCATTTTTCTTTTGTAAAACCTGTTCCACCGGAACCGTCAGAGATAAACAATAACATCGGCACTTGTGGGACACCCTTTTCCTTTACAACACCCGCATTCTTTTTTACCGCTTTTGCTTCGTCAATCATCGTTACAGTTGCGGTTTTTTGGTAAAATATAGCCCTGTAAATTTCTTTTTCCTTTTGAGAGAGCGTTCCCGATTTGATGGCATTACTTTCCGCAAGGCTTGGTATCCATCTTGTAATTCCCAATCCGGCGCAATACTGTCCTAATCTCATTATAGGAATATTGATGTTCATTTCATCATAATAGTCCGGCACAGCCATATCCAAACCGACAATAGCTTCAACTTCTTCCGGATACTTCTGAGCCCAGTATAAAGCTTCTAATCCGGACATTGAATGTGGGCAAAGCACATACGGCGGTTCTATTCCTGCCTTATCAAGTGCCATTCTGGTTTCGCTCAATATTGTATCAATATCCCTGTTTTTATCTACCACATCACTGAAACCATAGCCGAATTTTTCCACTACTGCAATTTTGTACTCATTGCTCAACAGTGAATACAATGACTTAAAATCCAATATAGGCGAGCATGTTCCGCTTCCTGACATAAACACAAAAGTTTTGTCACCAGTGCCCTCCGTATATACACTCATGTTGTGACCGTTGACTTCTACAAGTTCGCCCAAAGGAGTCAGCAAGTTCCTCTCCTTTGCACTGCACACTTTATGGCGGACAAAAGATACTATCACAAATAATACAATGACCGCAAAAATTATCAATATTATTTTCATTTTATGTACCTTTCTCAGAAAAATCATCTGCCACACACCGTTTTTCATTGTGCATAGCCACATTTTCATACATAAGTCCAAAATGCTTTCCGTAGTATTTTACCCTTTCAACAAATTCCTTTTCTGTTGCTGCTTCCGCAGGCGGAAAACATTCTGCCTCAACTGCGCCAACTTGGGAGTTATCATACCGCCTTTATTATTTTCTCTACATCCTTTTTTCCTGATAACCATACAACTTTATTGTCATATCTATCTAAAATACTTCTTATTTCTTTCAAATTTTTATTCTGAAAAGTTTCAGTCCATTTCAAAAGGTTATAGACCGATTTCAAAGTTTCTTTTTTCCCTTTTTGTAGCCCCAATTTTCTTTTTATAAAGCGCATAATAATTCTACTTTTATATAAATAACCAGGCATATCTAAAACATATATTTTATCAGCTTCATCAAAACTTTGCCGTACCCAGGCATAATATACCCCCTCAACTATCCACTCATCATTATTATATAATATTTCTTGTAATAACGCTTTTCGTTCATCAAGTGTTCTCTTTTTCCCATATTCTTTGGCGTTGTTATCCCATTGAATATCATCTAAGTCGAAATGAGCAATATTATACTTCTTTGAAAGTGCATTTGCTAAATAGGTTTTTCCAGAACCACTGCAACCAATAATACGTATTTTCATCAGTCAATATCCTCCCTAAATTCAAATATCACAATCCATATGTTCACTTATTTTCATTGTATTTTGTCCCCGTCAGAAAACATAAAACAGGTATTCTGATACTAATTTTGCAGCAAATAAAAATCATTTGTATTAATTCATACGTTTTATTATATACTTTGTGCCTCTGCCCTTTCCTTTAACCTCTACCACTCCCTTTTTGCTCATTTCTTTCAATAACTGTGTTGTTTTTGATTTACCAAATGGTGTATAGGGTGCTATTTCACTGATAGGCTTGAGCATTGTCGTGCTTAACAGCGCATACACCTGCTTTTCATCTTCCGTTAAATTTATATTTTCTTCAAAAACAGGAAGCATAATCCTAATCGTATTTTCTGATACTTCAAAATCAGGTTTTCTTAATGCACTTTCATATAATTGCTTTATTCTTGTAATTCCGGTTCCAAAAATCTCAACAAACCCAAGCCTATAAAATACATTTGCAAGATTCCTGTTTCTTAAAACAGAAATTTTACCTGATAAGTATTCATCTTCTGTTATTCCTGATGGCAGACCTCCGGGCGAAATAACCTCAATTCTGTCATCAAACATCAGAACTCTTATTTGTGATTCTATATCCCACGCTCTATGAATTAAAGCATTTGCAATCGCTTCACGAAAAGCTGCTTCCGGTATTTTTTCTACATTTTTTCTCTCTGCCCCCTCTATTATTTCGTATTGATAATAATCTCTGAACATATCTATTGCTTTATCATATACCTCTAATATGGATATATTTTCAATCGTTGCCCTTTTTTGAATAACACTGATATTTTGACCAAACTTTACAATATCAATGCCGGGAAAATGATTTCTATCCGCTAAAAGTCCTGCTGCATTATTATATCCATTATTATTATCATATAAATTAAGTATTTTTAAAGTATCCTTATTAAAAGTTTCAATCTGAATGCTTTCTTTTAATTTTTGATGCAAAACTTCAAATGTTAATTTCTGTTCATTATATGGTAATTCTTCAAATCTTATATTTTTGCCCTCCAATATAAGACGTGAAAACTCTAATGTATCTACCTCTATCGTTGCAGTATCATTTCTCTTATATGCCTTTGACTTGTATAGATACGGCTTATGAATTCCACTCTTTACAGTAAGCTTTATCGTACTGTCGTTTTGTATTTCAAGTGTATAATCCGGTTGTGGCGAAATACTGTCGTTAATTTTATTTTCTATATCAAGACAGGATTGTTTTACATCTGCTATTCCCTTGACATTCCCATTATCATCAATGCCAAAATAAATCTCCCCTCCATTGTAATTTGAAAAGGCGCTTACTGTTTTTAAAAATGTATTTGTAATTGTTTCTTTAAATTCTATTATCCTTGTTTCACGCATACCATTTATTCCTTTCCAATTTGTTATATTTATTATACGCAAAAACAGCCATAAATTCAATCGTATTTTTTTACGATTGAATTTACGACTGTTTTTAGTTATATTTAAGGCTTTATAATTGTTTTACAATCATTCTGTATAATCATTGCTGTTAAAAACTTTTGCATTGCAAACCGGAAGTTGTTTAACTGATTCTATAATGTCCTATGATATCATCACGATGTTCCAGTATATCCTCTTCATAATATATTTGATATGGATTTGCATGATGGATAACAAAACATATACCTTTTCGATTTCTCTTGTCAGATATAATGCCTATATGTTTTTTAAATACAACAATATCTCCACCTTGCCATTCTTTTATTTCATTTATATCTGTAGTAAGACTTATTGCATTATTATCGAAATATACTTTTAAGTTTTTAACTCTTCTAAAATCTATATTTTTATCAACGGCATCCATATCATATAATTCTTTATTGTTTTTTATATCCTCATTTACTAATTCCATCAAATCATATCCTGCATCTTTTAAAGCAAAAGCTACTACATCAGTACAAACCCCATATTCATCATTTGGATAACCTGTATTGTAATATTTGCTTTTATATTTTGGATTAGTTTTTATGTAATTATTTGCATTATTTAATATATCTGTTTGGTCATCTATACCATCATTGTCTTTATCAATATTGCTCTTGTAAGCTTCTATATTGAAATCTGCATTTGTATATTTTTTATGTGGAATATAATTAAAACAATACAACACATATAAAGCAACAATTATTAGCACCGAAAAAACAATAAGCGTTATTCTCTTCTTCATACATTCTCCATTAAACAACTTTCGATCTGCGGGGATACAATAACTTATATTCTTTTCCTCTTTGATACATGAAATAAAAAACACGCAAAACATATACATACTACTTTGAATATATTACCTATAAGTGCATTATCATTTACAGTAATTTGGGATAATGTATTAATTAAGGCATGTGTCATTACACATATCCACAAACTATTTGAATATGCAAACAACGCCGAAAAAATAAAACAGTTTGTTAATAATCCCAATAAGAAATACGGAACATTAACAATTTCTATACTGCCATCAATATAAAAGAACAGGAAATGCCATATGCTCCAACACAAAAAAGTAATAATCGTTGCAGCAATATATGGAATCTTTTTCTCTAAGCAAGGTTGAAATGAATATCTCCAGCCTATTTCTTCTATTCCGCCAAATGCTATTGCCTTAAAGAAAAGAACTAGCAGAATCAGTAAACTTTCTATTTTAAATCCTTTACTTACTATCACAGAACAAAAATCCATAAATAAAAATACCAGTACTACTGCATAGATTTTAATTGATTGCTTTATATCGAAAAAATCTTTTAATATACTTAACGGTCTTTTAGCATTATATTTGATTTGATAAAATACACCCCAAAGTGCAGATGACACACCGCCAAATATAATAAAAACCATTCCCAAAAACGAATTGTATCCCAATTCATACCCTTTTGCTTTTAGTATCCCAACCAGTGCCGCAACAACAGTTATCTGAAGCAATGTCGGAAATAAAAAACCTTTGATAATTGACTTATTATTCATTATTCATCCCTTAAATAATTAAATTACGATTTAAAAAATCCACGCTTGCATTATACCATAAAAATAACGGCACTGTATATCGCTGTCTACCAATATACAATGCCGTTATCAGCTGTTTCTTTTTTCTTTTTATACGTTAATCTCTGCTGTCATGCCCAGCTCGTCTTTGCTTGCAGCAAGAATCGGCTGAATCACTTCTGCTAAGTATTCTTCAACCTGCTCCTTAGAACGTCCGACATACTTCATCGGGTCTAATTTTGCCTGTAATTCTTCAAGCGTTACGTTAAACATCGGATCTGCTGCGATTAATTCAAGCAGATTGTTGTCTAAGCCTTCCTGCTTTACACGCTTGCCTGCTTCCATAGAAAGCTCGCGGATTCTTTCGTGCAGTTCCTGTCTGTCGCCGCCTGCCTTTACAGCGTCCATCATGATATTTTCGGTTGCCATGAACGGAAGCTCTGACATCAGTCTTCTGTTGATAACCTTATCATATACAACCAGTCCGTCTACAACATTTAAGTAAAGGTCTAAGATACCGTCTACTGCTAAAAATCCTTCCGGAACGGATAATCTCTTGTTGGCTGAATCGTCCAGTGTTCTTTCAAACCACTGTGTAGAAGATACGATTGCCGGATTTAACGCATCACAGATGACATAATCTGCTAAAGATGCCATTCTTTCACTTCTCATCGGATTTCTCTTATAAGCCATGGCTGATGAACCAATCTGTGATTTTTCAAACGGTTCTTCGATTTCCTTTAAATGCTGTAATAAGCGGATATCGTTAGAGAACTTATGTGCGCTTGCCGCAATGCCTGCAAGAATATTTAATACTCTTGTATCTACTTTTCTTGAATAAGTCTGTCCTGATACCGGATGACATGCTTCAAAGCCCATTTTCTGTGCAATCTTTTTATCAATCTGCTTAATCTTTTCATGGTCGCCGTTAAACAGCTCTAAGAAAGAAGCCTGTGTTCCGGTTGTACCCTTACATCCGAGCAGCTTCATGGTTGAAAGCACGTAGTCGAGGTCTTCTAAGTCCATAACCAGTTCATTGAGCCACAGTGTTGCTCTCTTACCGACAGTGGTCGGCTGTGCAGGCTGGAAATGTGTAAATGCCAGTGTCGGCTGTGCCTTATACTTGTCCGCAAACTTTGAAAGTTCGTTGATAACGTTGACTAACTTTTTACGAACCAGTTTTAAGCCCTCTGTCATAATAATAATGTCGGTGTTATCGCCTACGTAACATGAAGTTGCGCCTAAGTGGATAATGCCCTTTGCTTTCGGACACTGTAAACCATATGCGTAAACGTGTGACATTACATCGTGGCGTACTTCCTTTTCACGCTTCTTGGCATCTTCGTAGTTGATATCATCTTTATGTGCCTTTAATTCGGCAATCTGCTCGTCTGTAATATCAAGTCCTAATTCCTTTTCTGTTTCGGCAAGTGCAATCCAAAGTCTTCTCCATGTCTTAAATTTCATATCCGGTGAAAAAATGTACTGCATTTCCTTGCTTGCATAACGTTCTGCAAGCGGTGTCTGGTATCTGTCGTTCATGATTTAATCCGCCTTTCTTTTTTTACATCATTCTATATATTGCACACATTCTATACATCTTTCATACTTTATATACTGAGTGTATTTATATATCGTATATTATATACAAGCTGTATATTTCTCATTCTCCATTCGTGCCGTTTCATCAAACCGACCGAAGAAAGCTTTACTTCTCTGTCTGTTTAGCCCATTTCGCCACGGATATCCTGTGTCGGCGGCTCTATCGGGTAATTTCCGGTAAAACAGGCATCACAGTAATCTTTCTGTCCGTTAATCATTTCACTTAAACGGTCTACTTCCAGATAGCCGAGGGAATCTGCACCAATCAGCTTGCAGATTTCGTCTACGGTGTGTCCTGAAGCAATCAGCTGATCTTCTGACGGAATATCCGTTCCGAAGTAGCATGGGTGCTTAAACGGAGGAGAACTGATTCTTACATGCACCTCTGCTGCGCCTGCATTCTTTAACAGGCTGACAATTCTTGCACTCGTTGTACCGCGCACAATGGAATCATCAATCATGACAACCCTTTTGCCTGCCACCGCTTCTTTTAAAACATTTAACTTTACCTTTACGCTGGACTCGCGCTGCTCCTGCTTCGGCTTGATAAAGGTTCGTCCTACATAGTTGTTCTTAATAAAGGCATTGCCGTATGGAATACCGGACTGCATAGAATAGCCAAGTGCCGCCGCATTTCCGGATTCAGGCACACCGACAACAAGGTCTGCTTCTACCGGGTGGGTCTTTGCAAGAATCTTTCCTGCATTGATACGGGATTCGTAAACGCTCATGCCGTCGATATCGCTGTCCGGACGGGCAAAATAAATATATTCAAAAATACATCTTGCTTTCTTTTCCTGACAAAGACTGGTATCCGATGCAATACCGTCCTTTGTAATCGTTACGATTTCACCCGGAAGCACGTCACGGACAAATTCTGCACCAACCGTATCAAGTGCGCAGGTTTCTGATGACAGAAAATACGCATTGTCACGCTTGCCGATACAAAGCGGCTTAAAGCCAAACGGGTCTCTTGCGCCGATTAACTTTCTGGGACTCATGACAATAAGGGAATATGCACCCTTTAACTTCTGCATTGCACCCTTTACCGCCTCTTCAACGGTTCCAACCGTTAATCTCTGTCTGGCAATTAAATATGCAATTACTTCAGAATCAATGGTCGTCTGGAAAATTGCTCCTGTGTAAGAAAGTTCTTCTCTTAATTCCAGTGCATTTAAAAGATTACCGTTGTGAGCAAGTCCCAGCGTTCCTTTTACATAATTTAAAACCAATGGCTGGGCATTTTCTCTGACACTGCTTCCAGCTGTGGAATATCTGACATGTCCAACACCGATATTTCCTTTTAAATTCTCAAGATTTTTTGCATTAAACACTTCATTGACAAGTCCCATATCCTTGTGTGCAAGGACTTTTCCCTTCGGACCTTCTGTGTCACTGACTGCAATGCCACAGCTTTCCTGTCCTCGGTGCTGTAATGCAAATAAACCATAATAAATCGTTGATGCTACATCATTTCCGTCGAAATCATATGCGCCGAAAACGCCACATTCATCATGTAATTCATCTTCAACCGTTTTGTCGGTCTGATTAAGATAGTTCTTCATTGACTCCTCCATAAAATTTTGCTGTATTAACTATAAAATTATATAACACACTTTTAGCAAAAGCAATATAGAAAATCTCATTTCTACTCCGCAATTAGTACCGTAACGGAAAGCTTTTTTATCCCGCGGGATACCAAAAACGCAAATAAAAAGAAGCTGACACAGATAAGTCCTATCGGAAACAGCACCGAAGCCGGGTGCAGTGAAATGATTAAATGTGTAATCCCCATCGGCTTTAATATTGCAGTCAGAAGCTTTCCCGACAAAAGAACAGAGCAAATCACTCCCGGCACTGCTCCCGATACCGCAAGCATTAAAAAGCGCAGTCCAAACGACAACCGAAGCTGTATGGATGTCAGTCCCATTGCCTTTAAAATGCCGAGATCCGTTTTTTCCTGCAAAAACATTCTGTGGCAGAACATGATAACCACAATCAGTGCAAACAATACCGAAAAAACATTAACAATCAACTGCATTGCTTGTATTGCGGCTTCATACGTTTTATCCATAGAAGCATCTCCTGACGTTTGTACCTTTAAAATTTCCGGATAGACTTCATTTAACCGTTCCTGTACCTGTACGGCTTTCTCCGGCTCCGATAACTTATACGCGCCGTATCCCATTGATGAAATGCCGAGCTTTTGTGCACCCTGAAATCCAATTAAAAAATTTAATCCCGCATCATTTAAGCCCTGATAAATCCCGGAAACCAGATATTCCTCCCGGTTACTACCGCAGGCGACGGTTACGGTATCGCCCATTTTTATGCCGACTTCCTCCGCGGTGATTTCCGTAATGGCGATTTCATTGTCATATATCGGCGCACGCCCTTTGGTCATCTGCATATCACCCGGATTCTGGTAAATAAAGCAATAAATTTCTTCTCCGTTTAACGACATATACGTTGTGTTTGTGTAACATTTCTTTTGTATCGGAGTGATTTCTTCAATCGTCTGTTCAATATTTTGAAATTCATGCTCATCAACCTTTGTCTGTAACTGTATCTCCACATCGGATACAATTTCACCCATGGATTCTCTTGCTGATTCGGAATCGACTATGCCGCCCAGTATCTGTATGGTCATCATAAAAAATACCAGAATTGCCACAATGACCACCGTTCCCACATACCGTCTGCCCTCCGATGTTATCTGTCGCAATGCCAGTGTGGTATACAGGTGTTTTGGGGATACTGCTACATTTAGGCGGCTTGAAAAATATATCTCGTCTTTTCCCTGTGACAATGCCCGCATTGGTGTAATTTTTGCCGCTTTTGCCGTCAATACAAACAGCAGAATACCCGTTCCCGCTAAAATAACGGCAATCCAAAAAAAGCTCTGCGCCCATGCTATCCGCGTTGTAATCACTACCGCCATAATCGGCTGGAATATCGTTCCAAAGGATTTTATAAGCCAGACAGAACCTGCAAGTCCTGCTGCCATGCCGACAATCTCCGCCGCTATATACTGTAATACCAGTATCAGCCTGAGCTGTCCCTGCGTAATACCGACCGCTTTTAAAATGCCAATATTGACATAATCCATCTGGATTCCCGTGGTAATACTGTATGTAATCACAATGATTACTACAATTAAGAGCAGTCCCATAAAGACCAGCAGCACCGATGTGATAATACTGACAAACAGCATTGTATAATGTGCTGACATTGATTTTGTCATTGAACCGGAAGCCTCGTCTGTAATCCCGGTTTCTAAATTAAGCTGTCTTCTGAATGTATTATCCGAAATCGCGGTATCGGCTTTCTGTATCTGTAGGATTGTAAACTGTGACTGCGCAGCCCATTCATTTTCACTCTGCATATTCTGTGATATCTGTTCATAATCTTCATCACTGATAAACACCTGTTTCCAGCCTATTACCGACGCACCCGAATACGGTTCTTCCACAATTCCTTTTATTGTAAATTCGTATTCTTTATCCGCATTCGTAATCCTGATTTTATCCGATATTTTGCAGTTCTTCGATGATAGAATCCCCTGCGTAACATAAATTTCACCTTTTTGCAGGGACGTATCCTGCGTTTTATATCCGTCTCCCCCCTCATTTAACACGGAATACTCCGGGCACATTTTTTCAAAAAGCCATGTGTTGTTTACTTCTTTATCCCCAATCATGATTTTATAGGAAGCCAGCGCCGGATATTCTTTTATCTCCTGAACCAGTTCACTGTCCTGTACCCGTTCCCGCAGCTCCTCTGTCAGATTCTGTGTCCGAATCAGCACCAGAAGACTGCGCGCGCCGGTTCTGTCGTAAGCCGCTTGCAGACTGTCATTCGCATTCTTTCGGATACTGATAATTGAAGCTACCGCCATGGAAATTACAAACAACAATACTGCAATGCTTACAAACGTTCCCTTCTTATGGCGGATATTCGCCTTTAAAATTGTTAAAATACTCATACTTCTCTCCATTTCATGACAATAACGCTTTGTGACGCCTGCGGCACAAAGTGTTTATCAACAAACCGTCGTCCTGTCACTTTGCTTTCGCTCAGAAACAAAGTGCTATGTGAAAAATCTTAAATTTATGGATTTTTCACATTTACCAGTGTTGCGATGTCAGCCATGCGTTTACCTGTGCTTCCCTGCCATTTTCTTCTTTGGCATCATACGGCGGCAGTTTCAGTTCACCCGTGATTTTTCCGTCCTCCAGATAAAGAATTCTGTCTGCCCGCAGTGCCGCGCGCAAATCGTGTGTTACCATTAAAATACTCTGTCCTGCCTGATTATACTGTGTCAATAGATTTAATACTTCCGTTGTATTGGCGCGGTTTAATGCACCGGTCGGCTCATCTGCAAATAATAGCTTCGGCGTGTGAATCACAGCTCTTGCAATCGCACAGCGCTGCTGTTGTCCGCCTGAAACCTGTGACGGCAGATGATTCTTTACCTGTGAAAGTCCCATTTGTTCCAGGAGTTTTTCCGTTTCTTTTTTCACCTGCGCCGCCGTTTTGGACGGCTCTAAATAGCCCGCAACCGCCACATTTTCAAAAATCGTAAGATTCGATACCAGATGCATCTGCTGGAAGATAAATCCAAAATCCTGCTTTCTAAGTGCCGCAAGCTGTTTTTCTTTCATTGCCGTAAGGTCACTTCCCTGATACAGAACTTCTCCTGCCGTTGCCTTATCCATGCCGCTTAATACATAAAGAAGCGTGGATTTTCCCGAACCGGAAGTCCCCATGATTACCGTAAAATCGCCCTCGTAGAGCTCCAGATTTACATGATTGCACACATGAATCTGTCCGCCCTCATGCGCAAAGCTTTTACATACATTTTTTGCCGTCAAAAGAGTTTTTTTCATTGCGTTATCCTTTCATTTTTCAACTAAAGATGTAAGGCAGACATTTTCTCATCTGCTTTCGGGAAAATTTTATCAGAAAAGATATTAAGAAATCCTTAACACACTTTTATTTATCCTTTTACCGGCAATTCCACCACAACCTCTAATCCGTCCACGTGATTATATAGCCGGACTTCTCCGTTCATTTTATTTGTTATATATTTAACAATATAAAGTCCAAGCCCCGCTCCCGGCTTATCCGCACTGTTTTTTCCGCGGTAAAATTTATCCAGTGCAAACGGTATGTCTTCGTCTTTCATTCCATTTCCGTAATCTTTAAAATTTATCTGCACCGTATCGTTATCTTTCTGCCGTATCGTAATATCCACCGGCATTTTCCCATATTTTGCTGCATTATTTAAAATGTTTTCCGTAAGCTGCATAAGCCTTTTTTCATCAGCCGAAATCACCCATTCCGAATCCGGCAGGTAAAGCCGTACACTGTCCATATCACTTATAAGCTCCGCCACCGCTTTCCGCATAAACGCGCACAGCTTCACTTCGTGCATATTCATTTCCAATTTGTCCATATCAGAAAGCGCGTGTAAAAATAAGTCGTTGGTCAGAGCCGATACTTCATCGCATTTTCTGATAATAACTTCAGCAAATTTCATGCGCTTTTCAGGTGTCGTATCCATATGTGCTGCCAGCCCCTCCGCATAGGCTCTGATAGAAGCCACCGGTGTCTTGATGTCGTGGGACAGTGTCGCAATGACGGTTTTATTATTTTCCACAGCTTCCCGTTCTGCGGCTCTTGCTTTTATAATTTCTTTGCGCATACTGTCAAATGCCCATGTAAATGCCCCAAAATAATTGCAGCGCTCGTATTTTAACGGCACATTAAAATTCCCCTGTGCAATGTTTTTTGCAAATCCCTGCAATTTTTCAAACGGGCGCAGAATCCGGTAATACAGATATCCCATAACCGCAAAAATGAATAAAAAAACAATACATGAGTATACGGCTGTGCCTTTTTTAGACGGTGCAGCTTCGTTTATCTGTCCTGCCTGCATTTTTTCTTTTAAAGCCTGTAGTTTTAAGGCAGCCTGTTCATCTTCTCCCCTGCGGATAAGCTGCTGGACTTCATTGACCGCCACAATCTGCTCTGCCGCTGTGTCCTCTGCCGGCTGTTTTGTACCGGGCAGTAAAAAAACGGCAGTTATCAGCAGTAAAACCGCTGTAAAAACTACCGTTGTGATTATCCATTTTTTTCTGATTGTGTTTTTCATCTGTCTTCCCCCTTTTCCTCCAGCATATAGCCGACACCCCAGACGGTCTTTAAATACTTTGGTGTTCCCGGCGTATTCTCTAACTTTTCACGAAGCCAGCGCATATGCACCGTCAGCGTAGACGGCTCTACCATTGAAAATGCGCCCCAGACTTCCGAAAGCAGCGTATCCTTTCTGACCGCTGTATTTTTATGGTGGCACAGATACGCAAGCAAATCAAATTCCCGCAGGGACAGCGCTACATTTTTACCGTCTTTGATAACAGTGCGTGACGTAAAATTCACCTGCACATTTCCGAATGTCATCTGTTCTTCCTGCCTGTTCTCTCCATAAGTTCTGCGAATCAGGGCATTGACACGGCACAACAGCTCCTTCATGGAATACGGCTTTGAAAGATAATCGTCCGCCCCCAGCTCAAATCCTTCTATTTTATCATTTTCACTTGTCCTTGCGCTCGCAAAAATAACCGGAATCCCAGACACCCTGCGCAGCTCCCTGCAAAATACAAAACCGTCTGTATCCGGCAGGTTTATATCCAAAAGTATCAGGTGAACCTTTATATGCTCTAACATTTCAAATGCCGCCGCACTGTCTGCGGCACACAATACTTTATACCCATAATCCTGTAACATTTCTGCAATTATCCACGATAAATCCTTATCATCATCCACAATTAAAATCTGATATTCCATGCTTTTTCCTGCTCTTATTTTAAAAATGCCGTGTAAAAACGCTTTTTAAAAGACATTTTTACACAGCTATTTGTCGTATATTTATTATGCTTCGATGTGGATATTCACACCGTCAATGACATTTTCTTTTTCTGCTTCAAACCATGAATCCCGGATCGTAATATCACTGATCGTTTCCGGTTTTCCCTGCATCGGCTCAATTTTTACGGCTGTTTCTGCGCCCATGCAGTTGATATCATGCATTGTGATATTCTTAAAATATGGAATATCGTCTTCTGAAAATCCTTCTGCACCCTGTTCGCGGTTTAAAAGATTAAGCACATAAGACATTGTAAGAATCACTGCCTCATGCTTGATACCGGTCATCTGGATATGGCTTACCTCAATATCCTCTACCACGCCGCCGCGTCCCATGGCACTCTTAAAGCGCACACCGACATCCGTACCTAAAAATGTACAGTTTTCCACCAAAACGTGCTTTACGCCGCGGGACATTTCACTGCCCACAACGAAGCCGCCGTGTCCCTCATTGACAAGGCAGTCATGGATATACACATTTTCACAAGGACCTTCAAAGGTACGCGCCTCTGCATTTTTACCGGATTTGATGCAGATTGCATCATCACCCGTTTCAAACGTACAATTATAGATTTCAACACCGTTACAGGATTCCACATCGATGCCATCCCCGTTCTGCGCATAGTACGGATTGCGGATCACTGCGTCCTTTACCGTCAGATTCGTACAGAAAAACGGGTGAATATTCCATGCCGGTGAATTCATAAAGGTCACGCCCTCTAGCAGCACCCTGTCGCAGTATTCAAGGCTTACCATAACCGGACGGTAAAAGTCGTAATGCTGTTCCGCTTTCTTTAAAGCATCTTTTTCGTCCTTCTGGATATTCTTTTCATTGCCCAGAAAGGCTGATTCTGTCGGAAACCAGATTCCTCCCTCTTTGGTATCGAGGACATTGCTGTTTTTCTTCATCAGCTCTGCCCACTGGCGCTCCGTCATCTTAAACTGTTTGACCGGCCGCCATAAGTCGCCGCTTCCGTCAATCACACCATCACCGCAGATTGCAATATTTTCTGCATGGTCTGCCGTAACCGGTGAAACAGTACGGATACACTCCTGTCCCTCGTAATTGGTCAGAATCAGCGGGTACTCCTCTATATTTTTTGAAAACTTTACAACCGCGCCGTGCTCTAAATACAGACACACATTGCTTTGCAGACGGATCGGTCCGGTAATCCAGATTCCTTTCGGAATCACAACCGTTCCGCCGCCCTCGTTTGAAATAACACTCATGGCACTGTTGATTGCCGCCGCATTTCTTTTGCTTCCCGCAATGTCTGTCTGATTTTCCACTGCACCGAAATCTTTAATGCTCACCTTTTTATCCGGAAATTCCGGCAGGGTAATTAAAAAATCTGCTCCTGTCATTTATGTACTCCATTCTGCCTGCATACAGCCGCTATTTTGTGATATGCGCGGCAAAACTAAATTTACCGCGCATACATTTTACAATAATTCTTTTAAAATCTGATTGACCATGCCCGGGTTTGCTTTGCCCTTCATAGCTTTCATTGTCTGACCGACTAAAAATCCGATTGCCTTTTCCTTACCGTTTCTGTAATCTTCAACGGACTGTGGATTTGCCGCAATGACTTCTTCAATTGTCGCACGGAGTGCGCCCTCGTCATTGACCTGCTTTAAGCCGTGTTCTTCCACGTACTGTTCCGGATTAATATCCTCATCGAAAATCTTTTCAAAGATTTCCTTTGCAACTGAACCGTTAATTGTTCCTGCTTCAACAAGACCAATCAGCTTTGCAAGGTTTTCCGGTGAAAATGTAATGTCTTCCGGTTCCATTTCCTTTTCCTTTAAAATGCGCATCGTTTCGCCCATTAACCAGTTGGAAACCTTCTTTGGCTGGCTGCAGATTGCCGTGGTGGCTTCAAATAAATCCGCAAGCTTTTTGGAATCCGTAAGAATACCGATATCATAGTCCGGGATTCCAAATTCTTCTTTGTATCTTGCCATTTTTTCCGTCTTAAATTCCGGCTGGCGGGAACGGATTTCCTCTAACCACGCATCACTGATATGCACCGGTACAAGGTCCGGATCCGGGAAATAGCGGTAATCCTGCGCATCTTCCTTTGAACGCATGGCATATGAATATTCCTTATTGTCGTCCCATCTTCTTGTTTCCTGTACAACGGCCTCGCCGGATTCAATCAGGTCAATCTGACGGTTCTTTTCCGCTTCAATGGCTCTTGCAATGGCACTGAAGGAATTTAAGTTCTTTGTTTCGGTTCTTGTACCGAAGGCTTCACTGCCGGCTTCTCTGACAGACAGGTTGACATCGGCTCTCATAGAACCCTCCTGAAGCTTACAGTCAGAAGCACCCAGATACTGGATAATCAGTCTTAACTTATCCAGGTAAGCGATAACTTCCTCTGCACTTCTCATATCCGGTTCGGATACGATTTCGATTAACGGCACACCGGAACGGTTGTAATCCACATAAGATACATCGTCCCATTCATCGTGAACCAGTTTTCCGGCATCTTCTTCCATATGGATTTCATGAATCCGGATCTGCTTTGTCGTGCCGTCTTCTAACTCGATATCAACATGACCGTTGCGGCAGATTGGCAGATATAACTGTGAAATCTGATAATTCTGCGGATTATCCGGGTAAAAATAATTCTTACGGTCAAATTTACAATTCTGTGTAATCGTACAGTTGGTTGCAAGACCGACTGCCGCCGCATATTCCACAACCTGCTTGTTTAATACCGGAAGCGAACCCGGCATACCGGTGCAGACAGGGCATGTATGGCTGTTTGGAGAACCTCCGAAGGCTGTAGAACAGCCGCAGAAAATCTTTGTTTTGGTTGCAAGTTCTACATGGACTTCCAGACCAATGACGGTTTCATATTCTTTTGCCATAATTTTAGTTCTCCTTTCTGCTCTGTTCATACGTATAAGCTGTCTGAATGAGTTTCTTTTCTTCAAAGCAGTTGCCGATAAGCTGCATACCGACCGGCAGACCGTTCTTATCCGTTCCGCAAGGCACGGTCATGCCCGGCAGACCTGCAAGGTTTACGGAAATGGTGTAAATATCACTTAAATACATTTTAATCGGGTCACTTAAAGAGCTGCCAAGCTTCGGTGCGGTTGTCGGTGCAGCCGGTCCGATAATGACATCATATTTTGCAAATGCTTCGTCAAATGCTTTTTTAATCAGCGCTTTAACACGCAGTGCCTTTAAGTAGTACGCATCGTAATAGCCTGAGCTTAATACGAAAGAACCCAGCATAATTCTTCTCTTAACTTCCGGTCCGAAGCCCTCGGAACGAGTCTTTTTGTACATATTGTGCAGACCTTCGTAATCCTTTGCACGGTATCCGTATTTTACACCGTCAAAACGTTCCAGATTGGAACTGGCTTCTGCTGCCGCAATCGTATAATACGTAGGAATTGCATATTCTACAAGGCTCAAATCAAATTCTTCAACAATTGCTCCCTTTGCCTTTAAGACTTCAACTGCATTCAGCACCGATGCCTTGACATCAGGGTCTAAGCCTTCCCCGAAGTAATCCTTTGGAATGCCGATTCTCATGCCTTTTACATCATCAACCAGCGCACTTGTAAAATCGGTATCTTTGCGCTCTACCGATGTAGAATCCTTTAAATCATGGGAAGCGATGACTTCCATAATCGTTGCACAATCGGTTACGTCCTTGCAGAGCGGTCCAATCTGGTCTAAGGATGAACCGTAAGCGACCAGTCCGTAACGGGATACTGTTCCGTATGTCGGTTTCATGCCGACAACACCGCAGTAAGATGCAGGCTGTCTGATAGAACCACCTGTATCAGAACCCAATGCAAAAAAGCACTCGTCTGCCGCAACCGCTGCTGCCGAACCGCCTGAAGAACCACCCGGTACGTGTTCCGGGTTGCGTGGATTTTTTGTAACGCCATATGCAGAGGTTTCTGTGGTAGAACCCATGGCAAATTCATCCATGTTGGTCTTACCAATCATAACCGCACCGGCTTCCTGTAATTTCACAACGGCTTCTGCATCATACTGCGGAACAAAATTTTCCAGAATCTTTGATGCACACGTTGTCACAACGTCCTTTGTACAAAGGTTGTCCTTAATGGCAACCGGCACACCGGCTAAAGGTCCGGTCAGTGTTCCGGCTTCAATCTTTTCCTGTGCTTCTTTGGCTGCCTGCATTGCTTTTTCTTTATCTATTGTGATATAGCAGTGATACGTTTCTTCTGTTTTTTCAATCTGTTCCAACACTGCTTTCATTGCCTCTACTGCTGTGGTTTTACCGGCTTTGATTTCTTTTGCCAGTTCCACGGCTGTCAATTCCAACAAACTCATATTTATCTCCATTCCGAAGCGTTTCACGCTACCGTTTTACTTAATCGACTGTCTTTGGCACAACAAATGCATCTTCTTTCCGTTCCGGTGCATTTGCAAGTGTGGCTTCACTGCCGTCCCCGTTGGTTACGACATCTTCACGCATCACATTTTCAACCGGGAATACATGGGACATCGGTTCAACGCCCGTTGTATCCAGTTCATTTAACTTATCAATATGGTCTAACATGCTTGCCATATCTTTTTTAGCTGCTTCCTTTTCCTCGTCAGAAAGCTCTAACTTTGCCAGAATGCCGACATATTCAATGGTTTCGTCACTAATTACATTTGCCATATTTCCTCTCCATTCCGCAGGCGTTATGCGCCGGAGGATTCGCGGGCGGATTTCATATCCGTCCTGCGATAAAAGATATTTTGTGGTGCCTGCTCCACAAAATATCTGTGTGAAAAAGCTGTAATTTACGGCTTTTTCACACTCCTCTCCAATCTGAGCGACTTTGTCGCGAAGCGGCGAAGTGAAATTCGCGCAGGCGATTTCACTTCTGCCATCAAAGCTATTTGCCTTCGCTCAGAAGCAAATAGCAGTGTGAAAAAGCTCTAATTTATGGCTTTTTCACACTTCTCTCCATTCCGCAGGCGCTTGTGCGCCGCAGGTCAATATTTAATCACGCACTTTGATATGCACTTCTCTTAACTGCTGTTCTGTTACTTCGTTTGGTGCGCCGCACATTAAATCCTGTGCTGTACCGCTCATTGGGAACGGAATAATTTCACGGATATTTTCTTCGTTGCGCAGTAACATAATCATACGGTCGATACCAGGTGCCATACCGGCATGTGGCGGTGCACCGAACTGGAACGCATTGTAGAGTGCGCCAAACTTTTCTTTTAATACTTCTTCATCATAGCCTGCAATTTCAAATGCCTTTACCATAATCTGCATATCGTGGTTTCTTACGGCACCGGATGATAATTCTACACCGTTGCAGACAATATCATACTGGTAAGCTAAGATATCTAACGGGTCCATTGTATTTAATGCTTCAAGACCGCCCTGTGGCATAGAGAATGGGTTGTGTGTAAATCCAATCTTCTTTGTTTCAGGGTCTTTTTCAAACATTGGGAAGTCATTAATGTAGCAGAAACGGTATGCGTTCTTTTCCAGTAAGTCAAGCTTTGTACCAAGTTCTGTACGAATCTGTCCTGCAAAGTATGCAGCTCTTTCTTCCTTATCTGCCATGAAGAAAATTGTATCTCCGGCTTCGAGTCCTGCAAGTTCTAAGAATTCCTTCTTCATATCGTCCGGGATAAACTTATCAATCGGTCCCTTGTAAGATAAATCTTCCAGAACTTCCAGATAACCCAGTCCGCCCATGCCAATGCCTGTTGCAAACTTCAACAGCTTTTCATGGAAGCCCTTAGACATATTTGCATGAACCTTTACGGCACGGACTGTCTTTCCGATAAACGGCTTAAATGTACATCTCTGGAAGAAATCTGTTACATCAATAATACGAAGCGGATTTCTTAAATCCGGCTTATCTGTACCGAACTCTAACATTGCCTGCTTGTAGCTGATAATCGGATACGGTGCCTTTGTTACTTCATAACCTTCCGGTGCAAACTTTTCAAATGCGGCTGTCAGCACTTCTTCACCCACACGGAAGACATCTTCCTGTGTTGCAAAGCTCATTTCAAAGTCTAACTGATAGAATTCTCCCGGTGAACGGTCTGCTCTTGCATCTTCATCACGGAAGCACGGTGCAACCTGGAAATACTTATCAAAACCGGATACCATTAACAGCTGCTTATACTGCTGTGGTGCCTGTGGCAGAGCGTAGAACTTGCCCTTGTATTTTCTAGACGGTACGATATAATCTCTTGCGCCTTCCGGTGAAGAAGCACAAAGAATCGGTGTCTGAATTTCTAAGAATCCCATTTCTGTCATCTTCTGACGTAAAAATGCGATAACCTGTGAACGGAAAATCATGTTGTTCTTTACTTTTTCATTTCTTAAATCCAGATAACGGTATTTTAAGCGGACATCTTCACGAACCTCTTTAGAAGTCATAACTTCAAAAGGAATGGTTGAGTAAACCTGTCCGAGCATTGTAATCTTCTTTGCTTCGAGTTCGATTGTTCCTGACGGAATCTTCGGATTGTATGTTTCTTCATCTCTTTTTTCTACCACGCCTTCGATAGAAATACACTCTTCCTTCTTAATGCCTTTTAAAAGTTCAGGGTCACGGATAACAACCTGTAATACGGCATACATATCTCTTAAATCAATGAAAGATACTCCGCCGTGGTCACGGATATTTTCAACCCAGCCTGCAACCTTTAACTCCTTTCCGATGTCCTGTTCACTCACATTGTTCAATGTGGTATCTCTGTAAATGTTTCCCATTCTTTTTTTGACTCCTTTTCTTTAAATTTATAGATATTTTTGTCATTTATTTCACAAGCTATCCGCTTTGTGTGAAAAAGTAAAACGCGCACAATATTTATGCCGTATCATCAGTCTGTGTACCGGAACATTCGGGCTTTCTTACGAATACTGCATAACAGTTTCTTCAAACCAAAAAATCCCCGGAATACTTCTCTTTCAAGAAATATTCCGGGGCAGATAATTCATCTTATCCGCGGTACCACCCGCTTCAAGTACTAAAATAAGCACTCCTTCAACCGCTTAACGCGCGCATACGGAACTGCCTACGACGGCTTTAACCGTTTTCAACAATCCAGCTCCGGAGCGTTCCCTTTAACAATTCCCTTAGCGGGTTCTCAGTCGATGACACCGCCTTCCTGTCAGGTTCCATGAAAAAGAGTCTCCTTCTTTGCCTTTTCCTATCTTTGATAATTTTGATAATACCATAGGGTCAGGCAAAATGCAAGAATTAAATCAGATTACACTGAATTTTGCAATCTCTTTCTTTAAATCCTTTGATACTGCCTCATTGACATTGGTACATTCCTGTATTTCATCCATGTTGGAAAGGACCTTGTCCACTGAACCGGAAAATGCATCTACACGGTTCTTTTCTTCCTCAATCGTATCGGAAATCTCCACAATCTTGCTTCCGACATGAGCCGATGATTCTAATAGGTTACTGGTCTTATTTTCAAAATCAGCCATCATATTTTCGAGTGTATCTGCATCCTCTAAATACTGTGCAGAAGCTGTTACAAACTTATCATAATCTGCCTGTACATTCGATGTGACATACTCTAAGAGTTTATCGGATGAAACTGCAAGCTGTTCTACGGAAGATACCACTTCTTCACTGATTTCCTGAATACTGTTTGCCGTGTTACGGCTGTTATCCGCAAGCTGTCTGATTTCATCTGCTACGACCGCAAAACCTTTTCCTGCTTCTCCGGCTCTTGCTGCTTCAATGGAAGCATTCAGTGCTAAGAGGTTGGTCTGGCTTGCAATGGATAAAATATCCTCTGTCAGTGTCTTAATGACATTGACACTCTTACTGCTTTCAACAGATGTTCTTAAATCCTTCTCTAAAGAAGATGTAATTTCTTTGGAAGCGTTCTTGCTGTTTCCTGCCAGTGCCTGGATTTCATTGGCTCTTTCTTTCATGTGGACTGTATATTCTTTACCGTCAGCACTCGCTTTTTCGATTTCACTGCTGCCTGCTTCCAGCTGCTTCATATCCCCTGTTATCATTTCAACTGCGGCTGAAATTGCATCAATTTCATTGCAAAGCTTTGCTGTTTCTTCCGATAACTCCCCTGCGCTTTCTGCTGAGGATTCTACCTTCTTTATAATATTGCCGGATGCCCCATCCAGTGAAATTGAATGGTCTTCAATCCGCTTCATAATCACCTGCAATTTATCCAAAAACATGTTGATACCGAAAATCAGACGTCCGATTTCATCTTCTTTTTTCGTTTCAATCCGTTCTTCAAGATTGCCTTCATTCTTTTCCAGCTTTTCAATCATATCGTTGAGCTGTTTTTGTGTCTTCTGCAGCGGCTTTACAACCGAAACATACGTTACGATAATCGTTACAATAACCATTGCCAGCTGTAAAGATGAAATCACGCCATTTCTTGATAATCCCGCCGTAATTCCTTCTGCCATGCTGCCCGCCGTATCCCGGATTTCCTGTGGCACTTCTGTTGTGGTATTAGACATTCCCTCGCAGACCTCACGGAATGACTGGAACTGGCTTGTCGTACTGACATTGACCGTCACAGTCAGAATAAAAATAACAATTAGCGGTAACATGATTTTAAATGCAATGTGCTTTTTCATAACTACAATTCCTCCCGGTTTCCGATTCGGTGGTATATTTTTCTTCCTTTTAGTTAAAAAAGGATTAGCCCTGTCCTGCTAATCCTTTTTGTTAACACACTAAATTATACACGTTCCTATTTTCACAACCACCAATATCCCATACATTTATGACTGAAGACACTTACCAATTCTTTCTCTTATCGTTTGTATTCTTATTACAATCCCTCATTGTATGTTCTTGCAAACACCCAGCTTTATAACAACCGCACAAACTCAATTCGTATAAAGTTAAAACTCTCTCACGATACTTATCCCAACAACCTAAACCCGCATTCCGGCTGCTGTTCATATTCTTACTCTCCCCAGTGAATATTAACGGAAAAGAAAAGTCCTTCATATGTGTTCCTGTCACTTATACTATAATTTACTGTGCATTTTTATTCAAGTCTGGTGGCATAATTCACGTTATTTTGGCATAATCTGCGTTGTTTTACAGCAAAATATGTACGCAGAACATCCCATCTTCCTCATACCGCTGGATATATCCGCCGTTTTTATCTACTGTATGTTCAATGCTTTTCATGCCGATTCCGTGCAGATAGCGATTGGCTTTATCAGTAATAAAACGCGGGTTATTCTGCAATACTGATTTTGCAACAGTGTTCTTTATAAGAATTGAATATTTATTCTCATATGAGAAAATTTTAAGAAAAATGCTGCGCGGCTTATCCGGTGTGATTTTTTTCTGTGCTTCTACCGCATTATCCAGCAGATTTGAAAGCATCACCGCAATATCCAGTTCCCGCTCTCCGTCCACGGAAGCCGTCACTTCTACCTGCATTTTAATATTTTCGTGTTCACATAATACTTTTTTTTCATTTAACACGGAATTGACCAGATTGTTCCCCGCCACATAAACATACTTATTCTGTCCACAGTCTTCAATATGTTCACCGATTGCCTTCCTTAATCCTTCGTAATCTCCATCATTTAGCAGGTGCATATAAATATTAAGATGTTTTACCATATCGTGGCGGATTTTGCGGATATCCTGATACTCCTTATCCATGCGGATAATATCGGCCCGCTGTGCCTGCAGCTTTAAATTGGCCAGTTCATTTCGTTTTTCATATTCATTTTTATAACTGATTGAATTGGCAATCGCAAGCGGTACAACAGTCATTACAATGATGGATATTTCAATTGCAAGAACATAAATATAATCCCGTCCGTCAAAATGCCGCACAAACGTCCACAAAATCAGCGCTACCGCAGCAACACTGTCCGCAATAAAATAAACTGCCAGCATCAGCCATTCTTCTTTTTTAATCATACGTCTTTTGGCAAGCACTCTGCCCCAGATATAAAAGATAATAATAAATACAATCCGGTTAAATGCCACATATGCCATCTTTGATGCCGTCGTATTAATAATCTGTTCCGCCCCGCGGTACCATGATAAAATCTCAACACACAGGCTGGTGGCTAAATTAACCAGCAGTGTATTGACAAGCAGTACCAGTGCGATTGTAATCGACTGCCACAGCCCGCCACGCATCACAATCATACTATATCCAATAATTACGACAACCCCCAGCACCATCTGAAGCACCGGACTGTCCGAAAAGAAAAATCCAACAACAAAAAAAAGTGCTGCTGCAAGCGTACTGACAACATAACGGTACTTACTCTCATATTTCCAGTATGCATTTAAAATTGCCGTATAAATTGTACATTCAATTAATGTTGAAATAACATTTGTTACTATATCCAGTTCTACCATTTACCAATCTGCCTCACAAATTATTTTCATGGCGGATAAATTCCAGATGTTTTTGTTTCAGGCTTTCCAGCCGTTCCCTGCTGATGGAAATACACTCTCCGTTATTCATCAATACATCTTTATAACGGACTCTGTCCACATGGCGCAGATTAACGATATATCCTGACTGGACACGCACAAACCCATTTTCATAAAAAATCTGTTCTAGATCTGCCATTTTAGCACGAACCATATAATCTTCCTGAAGTGTCTTTATTTTTACATAATGCTTGGCACTTTCAAAATAGTAAATTTCTGACAGCTTTAAACGCACGGTATTGCCATTGACACAGAAATCATAGTAGTTTTTCAAGCTATGATATCTGTTTAATAATGCCGTAACTGCCTCTTCCAGTTCTTCTTCAAGCCGCGCTTTTCTGATAAACCGAAGCGGTGTGGTTTTAATCGCTTCAAAAACCATGCTTTCACAGGACGACACAAAAATCAGTCCAACATCCGGCAAAACCTCCCTGACCTGCTGTGCTGCCTGTATTCCTGTCATCTGCGGCATATCAATATCCAAAAATATTCCATCAAAAGAAATTGTATGAATCTCTTTTAAGAACTTTGTAACATCCGTATATACATGAATTTCACAATTTTCTATCTGTCCCTCAATGATTTTTAATAGTTTTTCTTTCAGATCTGCAATATCCTGTTCACTATCATCACAAATTGCAACTTTCATGCCATAACCTTTCACTTTTTGTAATTTTTATCTGTTTTCTTTTGCTGCCTGTAACAAATGCTTTGCAAGCACCGATGTTGTAACCGAACCTACCCCGCCCGGAACCGGTGTTGCCACGGATGCAAGCGAAGAAATACCGTCTGTATCCACATCACCGCATAATTTTCCGTTGTTATCCACATTAATACCCACATCAATCACAACGGCACCTTTGCCGACATACTCTGCGGTAATCATCTTTGCGACACCTGCCGCCGCTACTAAAATGTCTGCCCTGCGGCATTCTTCTTTCATATCCTTTGTCTTTGTATGGCAGATTGTGACTGTCGCATTCTTTTTTAATAACAGCATGGATACCGGTTTCCCGATTACAAGGCTTCTGCCGACAACCGTGACTCTTTTCCCTGTGACATCAATTCCCGCAAAATCCAGCATTTCAACAACTGCCTCTGCCGTACACGGTGCAAAGCCTGTCTTATCCCCTGCAAAAACCTTGGCTAAATTGACCGGGGAAATGCCATCTAAATCCTTTTCCGGGGAAATTCTGCCCACCACCGCTTCTTCATCTAAGTGTTTTGGAAGCGGACGAAGCAGTAAAATACCGTCAATCTCAGGGTTATCATTAATTGTGTCAAATTCTTTCTGAAAGGCTTCATTTTCGATGGTTTCCGGGAAAACGAAGGATTCACAGGCAAAACCTACCTTTTCCATTTTCTTTGTTGCACCGCGCTCATAAGACATATCATCCGGACGCTCACCGACACGGATGATGGCAAGCTTCGGTACTCTGCCGCCCATATCCGCACTTTCTTTAATTAATTTTTCATTGATTGCATTTGCAACATCTATTCCCTTTAATAATTCCATGTTTCCTCTTTTCCAAACCTTTTTTTAGTTCCATATCCATAGGCAATACTTTATCTTTACACTTCCGTTGTACCACCTGCAAATCCAATTATCTTATCGCATCCACGACTTCTTCATAAATTCTATCTGCCAGTTCATTGCCTTCAATTAACAGTGCATCGGTTCTTGTGTTTAATTCTTCTGCCGTTTCTGTATCTTTCATCAGCTTTGTATTGATAAATACATTTAAAGAAGCGCCGTTTAATGCAGCCTTGCAAAGCTGCACACCTGCGCCGACATCACTGATGGCAAGACGGCTTCCCACAACGGACAGCCGTTCTAGGATTTTTAATGCTTCCAATATCTTTTCCATTAAGGCAACCGGGGTCAGGCTCGCTTCTTTTAATGCCTTTTCCATAACTGCATCTTTATATTCCTGCTGTTCTTTTGTGTCTTTTGGAAGTCCGTAAGCTTTTGAAAGCGGTTCAAAGCTTTCGGCATCTTTATCCATATATGTCATCAATTCTTTAGAAAGCTGTTCCGTCTTTGATAAGAGTTCTTCGATTTCTTCCTGATACTGCGCATACTTTTTCTTTCCGGTTGTCAGATTAGCAACCATAGCGCCCAGTGCCATGCCTGCTGCCGCCACATATGCACACGCGCCGCCGCCACCCGGTACTGCTGCTTTAGAGGAAAGCACCTTAATAAATTCCTGCATATTCTGTTCTGCCATCATTTTAATTTTCCTCCTTTAACTGCCATTCTCCCGTAAATACCGTTTCTGCCGGTCCTTCCATATATACGGTATTTTCTTTCTTATCCCATGTAATTTTTAAATCGCCGCCTAACAAATGCAGTGTAGCAGTATCATCACACAAGCCGTTTAACACGGTTGCCACAAGGCTTGCACACGCACCTGTGCCGCAGGCATATGTTTCACCGGAGCCGCGCTCCCACACACGCATATTTAAGTTTTCACTGTCGCACACCTGAATAAATTCAGTATTTACCCTGTCCGGAAATGCCGGATGATTTTCAAACATCGGACCGATTTTTTCCAGTTCAAATGCTTTTAAATCCACATTTTTGTCTAAATAAACAATTGCATGCGGATTTCCCATGGATACACAGGTCACTTCGTAGTCTTTTCCGTCTACGCTGATTGGCTGTGCAACAAGCCTGTCCACATTTTTAAGGTTTTCTGCATTTTTAAAAGCATGAATGTCTGCCGGAATCTGTTCCGGCTGTAATATCGGCGCACCCATATTGACCCTGACCGTCTTTACTTTGCCGTCACTACCCGGATAAAGCTGTAATGTCTTAATACCGGATAACGTTTCCACGGTAATTTCCGTCTTATCTGTCAGTCCGTTGTCGTATACATATTTGCCGACGCAGCGGATACCGTTGCCGCACATGCTGCCCTGTGAACCGTCCGCGTTATACATTTCCATAAAGAAATCTGCTTTGTCGGATTTTTTTATCAGAATCAGTCCATCCGAACCGATTCCGAAATGTCTGTCACTGACCGCAACTGCCACTTCTGACACGTTTTTTAATTCATTTTGGGTACAGTCCACATAGACATAATCATTTCCTGCTCCCTGCATTTTTGTAAATTTCATACTACTCCTCATTTCTGAGCGACTTTGCCGCGAAGCTGCGATGAGAAATTCGCGCAGGCGGTTTCTCATCTGCAATCAGGGAGATTTGTTTTCGCTCAGAAACAAATCTCCGTGTG
>ERZ791641.553-NODE-553-length-31495-cov-8.144307_pt1 | contig 31495 bp, 20 predicted proteins | sample MGYA00510055_ERZ791641 | MGnify/ENA primary metagenome ERZ791641 (study PRJEB30046, sample SAMN00715226) | human gut metagenome | study: EMG produced TPA metagenomics assembly of the A metagenome-wide association study of gut microbiota in type 2... | reverse complement strand
CCAGGTCTAAGTCGATCTCTATCGTGTCATCTGGTTTTTGTTGGGACAAAAGAACTACCGTCTCCACATGTACAGTATTCGGAAACATATCCACGCAACAGCTCTTTACAACCTTATATCCTCTCTGCTGTAACACCGCCAAATCTCTTGCCAGTGAAGTCGGTTTGCAGGAAATGTAGACCATGCTGTCCACACCGTAATCAATAATCTTCTCCAGTGCTTTCGGATGGATGCCGTCACGCGGCGGGTCTAACATGATAAAGTCCGGGCGGTCTGTGATATTATCGAGTGCTTTTAACACATCATCTGCGATAAATTCACAGTTGTCCAGTCCGTTTCTTTCTGCATTTTCTGCGGCTGCTGCCACGGCTTCTTCCACGATTTCAACACCGATAACCTTTTTGGCAACCGGCGCAAGAATCTGTGCAATTGTTCCCGTGCCGCTGTATAAGTCAAAGACCACCTTGTCCTTTGTCGTACCGACATACTCACGTGCCTTGGAATACAGCACCTCTGCTCCCAGTGAATTGGTCTGGAAAAATGAAAATGCCGTAATTTTAAAAGTCAGTCCGAGCAGTTCTTCTTCAATGTAATCCCTGCCGTAAAGTACCGTTGTACCCTCATTTTTGACAACATCGGCGACACTGTCATTGCGTGTATGTAAAAATCCCGTCAGTGTACCGGAAAGCGGCAGTTCCCGTAAAATACCCGCCAGTTCTGCCATATCAAACTCTATCTGTGTCGTTGTCACAACATCCACTAAAATCTGCTGTGTCTTTACGGCTTTGCGCACCAGCAGGTGGCGCAGATAGCCTTCATGGGTCATTTTATGGTAATACGGAAGTTCCTTTTTCCGGCAGTATTCAAGCACCGCCGTTAAAATTTTATGATAATCTTCATCAACGATTTTACAGCCGTCCACCGTCACAATGTCATACATGCTGTTGCGCTTATGCAGACCTAATGCCAGTTCGCCGCCCTTTACTTCATCACCGAATGAAAATTCCATTTTATTGCGGTACGCTTCCTGACACGGGCTTCCGATAATGCCTTCAAAGTTTAATTCCCCGTCAACCGCTTCCGACAGCAGTTTATGAACCTGTGCTTCTTTCATCTTTAACTGTTCTTCATACTGCACACTCTGGTAGACACAGCCACCGCATGTTCCGAAATACTTACATCTGTCTGCCGTTTCTGACGGTGCATTTTCAAGCACCTGAAGCAGTCTGCCTTCACATTTGCCGCCGCGCTTTTTATTGACCATAAACCGGACCTTCTGTCCCGGAATTGAATTTTTTACAATAACCTTTTGTCCGTTATCTTCAGGATTTTCCGACTCTGTAAATACCACCGCCTTATTGGGAAAATCCACATGCTGTACGCGTCCTGTATATGTTTCGCCTTTTTTCATGAATACCTCGCTCTTGCTTTCTTTTTATTTTCCTGTTCTGCCATAATCATAAATTTTCTTAAAAAATACCACTGACTGATACTCCAGCCAGTGGCATCCTTGTAAACTTTTTCACTTACGATTGGATTAGTCTTCATCCTCGAAGTCATCTTCCTCAAAATCGTCGTCTTCAAAAGCATCATCGTCAAAGTCCTCCAGATAATCCGGTGTGAAATATCTGTAAACCGCATAAGCAATCGCTGCGACTGCCGCAACTGCACCGATGACTGCAAGCACTGCAATCACGCAGTTGCTCTTTTTCTTTTCTTCCTCGGCTTCTTTTTTGTTTAAAAGCTCATTGAGTCTGCTTGCTGCAATAAGTTCTTCTAATTTATCCTCAATCTTATCTCTGCTCATCATCATCATAGCCCCTTTCTTTTCACGTATATTCTATTGTCATTATAGCATATGCCTGCCCGATTTACTACTGTTTTTTTAATTTTGCAAACCCTGCAAGCATTTTTTTTGTGCCAAATTCTTCAAACTGGACTGTCACCATATAATCACGCATACCGTCTTCGATAGCAAGCACCTGTCCGGTTCCGAATTTGACATGGGAAACGGTATCGCCGACCCGGTAGCCAAGCCCTGTCCCGCCTGCTGCCTGTCCTGACGACTTAATTGCCCCGGCTGCTTTCTTTGATGGCATGCTATAGGACGTTGTGGTTTTTGCCGGCTTTTTTAAATCAAATATGTCCATCGGAAATTCTTTCCCAAAACCGACTTTTTTATTCGGCTGTGCAAAGTTTCCTGTACCGTAATTAGTCGGTGTCCTGCCGTAATTTGTGGCATAGGCACTGCCGATGCCTTTCTGTCCACTGATTGCAACCTTTTTATTGCCCTGACCGTAAGTGGTTGTTCCGCTTCCGTAGCGGGACAGCGCCGCCTTTGCATTTGCACGGAAATCAAAGTGTCCCTGTGATTCACTGCTGTCTTTGCCGCCAAAAGAAATGGCACTTTTCTTACTGCCGTAGCTGTGATTTTCAACTTCTAAAAGATTTTCAGGAATCTCCTTTACAAAACGCGACACCTTATTCATCTGTGTTTCGCCGTGAATCATACGTGTCTTTGCCGCACTGATATTTAATTCCTTTTGGGCTCTTGTAATGCCGACATAACACAATCGGCGTTCTTCCTCGACTTCTGTCGGGTCATCGGACATAATCGTCATGTAGCTTGGGAACAGTCCGTCTTCCAGTCCTGTCATGTATACAATCGGAAATTCCAGCCCCTTTGCGCTGTGCAGTGTCATTAGCATGACGTGATTGCCGTCCTGATCCAGATTGTCAATATCTGCAATCAACGCCACTTCCTCAAGGAATCCGCTGAGTGTCGGAGCTGCCTGCGGATTTTCTCTGTCTGTCTGCATTTCTGAAAAATCACCTTCGGTCTGTTCCTCATAGCTGATGATTTTATTCATAAATTCATCGATATTTTCCTGTCTTGCTTCAATTTCTTCCTTGGTTTCGTTTTCCGCAAGTGCTTCCATATACCTCGTATCTTCAAGAATTGTTTCTGTCAGCTCGCGGATAGACAAAAACTGCTTCTTTGCCTGAAATCCCAGAATCAGTGTCACAAAGGATTCAATCTTTGAAAGTCCCCTGCCGATATTCGGAATTTCTGCGGCATTGCACAAGGCATCCCAGAACGTCATATCGTTGGCATCGGCAAACTCCTGTACACGTTCCAGTGTTGTCGCACCGATTCCGCGCCGCGGTACATTGATAATTCTTTTCACCGCCTGCCCGTCCATACCGTTATCTATCGTCTTTAAATAGGCAAGAATATCTTTGATTTCTTTTCGCTGGTAGAAGTTAATGCCGCCGTAAATGCGATACGGCACATTTCTGACTATCAGTTTTTCCTCCAGCAGACGGGACTGTGCATTGGTACGGTAAAGAATTGCAATATCGTTATAATTCCAGCCGTCGCGCACGCAGGCACAGATATTTTCCACCACGCCTTCCGCTTCTTTATAAGCATCTTCATAAATGCGGAAATGAATCTTGTCCCCTTTGCCGTTTTCCGTCCACAGCTTTTTGGATTTTCTTCCAATATTATGCACAATCACCTCATTTGCCGCAGAAAGAATCGTCTGTGTCGAACGGTAGTTCTGTTCCAGTTTGATCACCTTTGCACCCGGAAATGTATTTTCAAAATTTAAAATATTGCTGATATTCGCCCCGCGGAATTTGTAAATGGACTGGTCATCATCACCAACCACGCACAGATTGCCGTATTTTTCCGCCAGCTTGCTAATCAGGCGGAACTGCGATGTATTCGTATCCTGATACTCATCGACCATGATATAACGGAAACGCTCCTGATACGCTTCCAACACTTCCTCATCACGGTTTAACAGTTCAACCGTCTTAAATATCAAATCGTCAAAATCCAGCGCATTATTTGCTTTAAGTGTCTTCTGATACTCTCTGTATACACCGGCAATTCTTTTGGCATTGTAATCGCCCCCGGCATTCACTTCCATTTCATCCGGCGAAATCATTTCATCTTTGGCAGATGAAATCGCACTCATAATTGTGCGCTCTTTCAGCATTTTTGTATCGATGTTTAATTTTTTACAGGCATCCCGGATTACGCTTTTCTGGTCGTCCGTATCATAAATCGTAAAATTGGTCTGATACCCGATTCTGTCTATGTAACGGCGAAGAATCCGCACACAGGTCGAATGAAAGGTACTTACCCACACCTGACTGCCGCAGTCCGTTACCTTTTCCACACGTTCACGCATTTCTGCGGCGGCTTTGTTGGTAAATGTAATTGCTAAAATATTATATGGGCTGATTCCACATTCATCAATCAGATATGCAATGCGGTTTGTCAAAACACGTGTTTTTCCCGAACCTGCCCCGGCAATAATTAACACTGGCCCCTCTGTCTGTTTTACCGCCCTTTTCTGGCAGTCATTTAATCCATCTAAATTCAAACCGTTCCTCCATTCCTGCGTGTATACAGTTTCTTTATGACTATCCTGCCCAAAGATGTGCACACTGCATACGCACTGTTTCAAGTATGTGTCATTATAAACAAAAAAGAGCTGTCATGCAAGTATTCCAAAAATACTTTTATGCATAACAGCTCTTTTTATATCACCCTTATCAAGAGCTTTCCCCGCTTGACTGCACATTTGTCCGCTTTCGCGAAAATAAAACAGCCGCCGCCGGATTTTTATACTAATTTATGTCCGCAGTTGGAACAGAATTTCGCACCGTTTGTCGGTGAACCACACTCTGGACAGAACTTCGGTGCACTGCCTGACGTACTGCTTTGTGCCGCACCTGTACTCTGTGGCGCGCTGCTCATGCTGTTCATGCTGTCCATCATCTGTCTGCCCATCTGTAATCCCATCTGCATATTCATCATATCCACACCGATGTTAGAGGACTTACCATTGCTCATGTTGTCCGCCATTGCCATCTGTGCATACTTATTCATGTCGCCCACCATAGACTGGGAAGCGGCTTTGTTCTGCATCTTCTGTACTTCTTCCGGATACGAAAAGCTTGAAATGTTAAAGTCGGTAATGGTCAGTCCAATCTTAATCATCTGCATATCAAGGTCTTCTTTAATCCCTGCTGAGATATCATACGCATTGGCTTGAAGATTAAACATATCCTTGCCTTCTTTAGAAATCCACTTCATCAGAAGCTGGTCTAAAACAGCAACAACACGTTCCCTGACATCGTCAACCGTGTACATCTGCTTCACACCCGCCACTTTATCAATTAATGCAAGATAGTCATCAACCTTAATGTTAAATGTACCAAACGCACGGATTGGCATACCACCCGGAAGTGACGGTGCCGGAATGGCTATCGGATTTTTTGTGCCCCATTTTACGGTAAATTCCTTTGTATTCACAAAAAGAACTTCTGCACGCACACCGCTGTTAAATCCGAACTTAAAGCCTTTTAAAGTTGACAGAAACGGAATGATATCGGATTCAATATCAAAGCTTCCTTCATCCTTAAAAATACCTTCTATCTTACCATTGTACATAAAAATGGCATCCTGTCCTGCACGGATAATCAGGCGGCTTCCTTTTTTAATTTCACGGTTCGTCCATTTCCAGAAAATACAGTCATCTCTGTATTCTTCCCATTCTACAACATTTGCAAGCTGTTTTCCAAATAACCCCATGACTTTTCTCCATTCTGCTGTTATTTATATTATAAGCCCATCTTTGCCTTTAATGCTGCCAGTTCATCATCTACTGCTGCATCCTGTGGTGCTGAATCATACTTTGCTGCAAGATTGTCAATATCAGAATCTTCCTGTGACTGGTTTAACTCTGCCATTGCATTGGCTTCATCTAACATCTTATTGGCTTTTGCTTCCATCTTGCTAAAAGCTGCCATACTGTTGTTTGCACCTGTCACACTTGAACCGATGCTGTTTAAACGTTCCTGTGCCTTAGCTGTCGCAACTTTTGCCTTGATTGCTGCCTTTCTTGATTCTAAGGATTCAATATCCTTTACAAGCTTATCATGCATCTGGCGCATCTTTGCCGCATTGGCTGCTGCCGCTTCATAAGACTGCTGTAATGCTGTCTGTGTAGATACCAGCTGCTGCTTCTTTTCAAGAAACTTACGTGCATCTGCTTCATTCCCTGCTGTCAGTGCCTTTTCAGCATATGACTGCATTTTATTAACCTGCTCTGTACATTCGTCAAGTTCTCTCTTGGCTCTTGTTTCCTCTGCCATAACAGAAGCTGTTTCTGCCTTTACCTTACCCAGATCACTTTCAAGGTTGCGCATGTACTGGTCAATCATCTTTTCCGGATCTTCGCATTTGTCCAGTAAAGCATTGATGTTCGCAGACATAATATCCTTAAATCTTGTTAAAATTCCCATAGTAAATATCCTCCATTCTACCCATTGGTACACAATTATTACCGGGCACTTATCTATCTGCCCCATGAATTACAGTATATTATATTTCCCCTATTTTGTCACGCAATATTGCATAAATTTCATTAATTTTATAACAATTTTTCAAACAATTACAGGTGTTTTATATCCGCCCCTTGCTATCTAGTTTTAAATACTATATAATGTCATATAGCTACTGTTATGTGAATGGAGATGACAAGTTATGAATACTGAATATACACAATTTGTTGCTACGCTGTTAAAGCGACTGGCGAAGTTAAATTATATCAAGCCGGGCGAGGTGCCGAATATCGACCTCTATATGGATCAGGTCACAACTTTTATGGACGAGCATTTAAGCGACTGCAAACGCCGTGAGGACGATAAGATTCTGACAAAGACGATGATTAACAATTACACGAAGAATAATCTTTTACCGCCGCCGGTAAAAAAGAAATATTCCAAGGAGCATTTATATGTCCTGACATTTATTTATTACTTTAAAAATCTGCTCTCTATCAGTGATATACAGACCCTGTTAAATCCGCTGACCGAACAGTTTTTTGAAGGAAACGATACCGGCAGCTTAGACGACATCTACAAGCAGATTTATAATCTGTGCAAGGGAGAGATTTCCGGCATTTCAAAAGATGTCCTTGAAAAAGCGCATCTTTCGGAGGAAGCCTTTTCTACTGTTGAAGATACGGACAGCCGCGAATTTTTACAGTTCTTTTCTTTGGTATCTTTACTGAGTTTTGATGTTTATATGAAGAAAAATATTATTGAAAGTCTGATTGACGACTTTGCTTCGCGCAGCCAGCAGGAAGTGCCGCACACGAAATCTGAGCGCAAGGCGGAAAAGGCAGAACGCAAAGCCGAAAAAGCCGAGCAGAAAAGCCGCAGAAATGAAAAATAAAATTTAAAAATATAAAGCATGGAAAGAAAGCCGCTTTTAATCATGCAGAATTTTTACGGAACAACCAAAAACGGAATGTGATAAGTTTTGTGCTTCTTCACATTCCGTTTTTATAGCCTTGCCGGAGATTGACGTTCAAGCCCCTCTCCGGGCAGAATATGTATCTGTTCCGTAATGTTTTATTCCTGCTGTCCTTCTCCGCCTTCCGGAATCTGTAACCGCTCAAATACCTTTTCATAACCGTCGCTGCCGTAATTTAACGAGCGGTTTACACGGCTGATGGTTGCTGTAGAAGCGCCTGTCTTTTCCGCAATGTCCAGATAAGTCTTTTTTTCACGCAGCATCTTTGCCACCTCAAAACGCTGTGAAAGTGACAGCAATTCATTAATTGTACAGAGGTCTTCAAAAAATGCAGCACACTCCTCTTTATTCTCAAGACTTAAAATTGCATCAAATAACTGCTCTACCGCAGGTGTTTTTAATTTACTATTCATAACTGCCCCTTTTCTGTGCTGATAAACTCGCATCAGCATTTTTTCAAAAGTTCTAAACAATACCGATATTTTAACACATTAGCACGTTATAGTAAAGCAGTAAATCTGTCCAAATCCAAATTTGCAATCAGTTGATCCGGAAAATGCACTTCTTTTAACAGCTCTTCCGCATACGAAAAATTGCAGATATCCTCTTCGACATGGGCATCACTGCCAAGTGTTATCATGACACCGTGTTCCATACACAGCTTTAACATACAGAGGTCATTTTCCCGTGCGCCGCTGCGCGGTCCGTCAGGTTTTAATGATGTATTGTTTAATTCGAGAAACTTGTTGTTTTGCTTTGCCGCACGCACCACCGTTTCAAAGTCCACCGGATACCGGCTGTCATCCGGGTGCCCTATGATGTCAACCAGCGGATTTTCAAGAACCTGCACCAGTGCCTGCGTATTCTGCTCCTTTGTACCGGGGCAGATACATGGAATATGAAAGCTTGCAATAACAATGTCCATTTTTTCAAGCAGTGTGTCCGGCATATCCAGTGTTCCGTCATAGTCCATAATATTGGCTTCACAGCCAAACAGACGGCGCACGCCGAATTTTTCCCGCGGCAGGACCTTAAAGTTGCTGAAATACAGTTTGCCGCAGCTGCCCGGCATTTTCGGCGTATGCTCCGTAAACGCAATAGCAGGCAGCCCGATTTGTGCTGCCTTTCTTGTCATTTCATCTATTGTGTTATAAGCGTGTCCGCTTGCAATCGTATGTGTATGTGTATCAATTAAGTATTTCATTTTAATCTCCGTTCCACAGACATTTTATTTGCACTCCGGCAGATTCACCGATAGTTCCCTGCGCGTATGGTCTACAGAAATTGCTTTATCTGAAAGATTAAAGTACGCAAAGGAATATGTATTGGATACATCTCCAAGAGAGTCGTCCCACGACAAATCTACATTATAATACTTTCCGTCAATATAGACAATATTCCATGCGTGATAACCGCCGTTAGCATATCCGGTGCAGAAATAACACGGAATATTTAACTGCTGCATAATATATTGAAATGCCCTCGAATATCCGGCACACACCGAGCTTCCGTTAATGAATACGCTGTATGCACTCTGGTTCATGTCTGAATTTTCATCATAGACACACATATTCTGAAGGGCTTTATAAACATACTGTTCCTTGTCAAGGTCGGTCGTGAGCGAACTGGCGCCGTTAATCACCTTCGCCGCCGCATTTAAAAACTTCTGTCTGGCAGACTGCAGTGTCTGTGCCGTTTCATTGTATTTTAACATCACGGAAATGACCGCTCCCTTGCTGGTGTACCCGTAGCTGTAGCCGGTATCCAGCCAGAACAGCTCCGGGTGATCGTTAAAGACCGCATTCATGACATTTTTAATACTGCTCTGATCAAGCTGACGGCACAGTGTCACACTTTCCTTTAATTCCAGTGCTGCCCCGTACACCTGGTCATAAACTTCCTTCTGTGTATCCGAAAGCATGGCTCTGTACGGATACATATTTTCAGGAAAATCATAAGATGCCGCCGGTGTCGTATCCGTCTGCTGGGATTTGCTGTCTTCCACAAGCTGTCCGGTTCCCTGTACCGGCTGATAATCAGACTTTACCGTATCATTCGTTTTTTCACTTCCGGCTCCGCCGGCGATCTCTGCTTCTACCGTCGCTAAGACATCTCCGAGATTGGTTATGGTTTCCTTTGTAAGACTCTGACCGCCTGCTGATGTATTGACTGCATTTTCAATACCGGCTGAATATTCCTGCGCAATAAAATATGTCCCGCCAACCAGTATTAAAATGAGTATTGAGGCTCTTAAAAATTTGTAAACGTTCCTCATGACTGCTTCCTTTATTCCTAATAATTCCGTGCGTATCGCAAATGCTTTATTATTCTGTACGCAGTGCTACTACCGGATCTTTTTTCGCTGCCATCTTCGCCGGAACAAATCCGGCAATCAGTGTCAGCACCATACTTATTATAACAAGGATTACGGCACCTGCAACAGGAAGTTTTGCAACTCCTGCAATTGTTGTCACATTTTCAATAATCCGGTTCGCCGGAATGCACAAAATCAGTGTAATCACAATACCCAGTGCACCGGATACAAAGCCTTCAATCAGTGTTTCGGCGTTAAATACGCGTGAAACATCTTTCTTTGACGCACCGATACTTCTTAAAATACCGATTTCCTTTGTTCTTTCAAGTACGGAAATATACGTAATAATACCTATCATAATAGAAGAAACAACGAGTGAAATCGCAACAAACGCAATCAGTACCGCTGAAATCGCCGTAATAATCGTGCTTACGGAAGACATCATAATGCCAACATAATCGGTATAATTAATCACATCTTCATCTCTGCCCTCATCAGTTGCTTTCTTATTATAATCGCTGATAATATCTTCCAGTTTTTCCTTGGCCTCAAAGCTTGCAGCATATAAATCAATTTCTGACGGGTTATCTTCGTTTGTAATGCCTAACTTTTCTTTGTTGTCCTCAAATGTGGCTTCTGTTGTCTGTGCCTTTAAAGACTGCGAAAACTGCTGCAAAATCTGTTCTTCTGTCATCTGGCTCATGTAAGCCTGCATCTGTGCCTGTTCCTGCTCTGAAAGCGTTGCAACATATGCATTGACATCATCCATTGTAATCGGTGTATCCTTGTCATTGTCAAACGGGATTCCCGTAAAAATATCGGTTGTTTCATCGGCAAGCTGAGCTTTTGCCACTTCACTGTCGTTGACACCCTGCATCAGATACTGCATCAGTTCCTTTGTATAACCTACACCGCTCCGGATTGCCGTGTTGACCGCATCTTCTTTTTGACGGATAATACCGCACACCTGAATCTGTGTGCCGTTGTCTACTACATTTTTCATATACGTTTCATCTTCACGCATATCTTCCCAGATGTCTTTTTCTGCGTTGTACCGGTAATAATCGGTTGGCAGAATCATCTGGAATTTCTTATCTAAAATTTCATCATAAGTATACTCTGTTTCCTCGGTGTCATAGGTTTCGCCTGTCATCATGCGCTTATACATCGCCGTTACCTCGTCAGGGTCTTTAAAGCCCAGTGAATACAGGGTATAATCATCAATTTCGTTGTTCTCATCAACAACTAACACCACTTCGTTGTACTGCTGCGGCCATCTTCCCGCTACCATATCATACTGGGAATCCAGTAAATCCTGATTGCCCGGCAGCTGGTTCCATACATCTGCATTGGTATACATCGCACTCATGCTGCCCTGTGAAGTGTTCGTACCGTAAATCGTATTCATAATAGTGCTTGGATTTAGCTGTGTCACACCGTCGCTTGTGTCTGTATCGTAAATATTGATATCAACATTGTAGCTGTACCGGATATCACTTGCATATGTTGAAATCTCATCTTTATTATCATCTATATACTTTTTAAAGGATTTTAAATTATTATTTTTCACATCGGAAATCATGGTATTCATCATTTCCGACATAATCATATTACTGTACACTTTATCCTTGTCATGGTCAACAGAATCCTTATCAGACCCGGTCATCATTTCAATCATGCTGCTGATATCCATGGTCTGGGACTGTAACTGGACCGGATAACTCGACAGTGTATCGCGCTGTACCCTGTCAATATAGTCCTGAATACCATTTGAAATGGAAAGAATCAACGCAATGCCGATAATACCGATACTTCCGGCAAATGCGGTAAGCAGGGTACGGGTCTTTTTGGTCATCAGGTTATTCATACTAAGAGAAAGCGCTGTAAAAAAGGACATCGATGTCTTTGCTTTCTTTTTCTTCTTTCCTGTCTGTGCATCTGAAAGCTTTTGCTCCTTTTCCTGTATATCCGCTTTCATCTGTTCTTCACTGTAAGCATCGGTATCGTCTGTAATCTGTCCGTCTAAAAGGCGGATAATTCTTGTTGAATACTGCTCTGCCAGTTCAGGATTATGCGTAACCATAATAATCAGACGGTCTTTGGCAATTTCTTTTAAAATCTCCATAATCTGTACGCTGGTTTCTGTATCCAATGCGCCTGTCGGCTCGTCTGCCAGTAAAATATCCGGGTCATTTACCAATGCTCTTGCAATCGCAACACGCTGCATCTGTCCACCGGACATCTGATTGGGTTTCTTGTGAATCTGTTCCTTTAAGCCTACTTTTTCCAGTGCTTCTATTGCGCGCTTTCTGCGCTCTGACTTGGATACACCGGATAAAGTCAGTGCCAGTTCGACATTGGCAAGCACGGTCTGGTGCGGTATCAGGTTATAACTCTGGAAGACAAATCCAATCGAATTATTGCGGTATGCATCCCAGTCACGGTCCTTGAATTTCTTCGTAGAACGTCCGTTAATCTTTAAATCACCGCTTGTATACTGGTCAAGCCCCCCGATGATATTTAACATAGTTGTTTTTCCGCAGCCAGACTGTCCCAGAATTGATACAAATTCGCTGTCGCGGAAACGCAGATTAATTCCCTTCAATGCCGTTACCCTGGTATCTCCGGAAATATAATCCTTTACGATGTTGTTTAATTCAAGCATCTTTTTTCCTCTCTTTACGTTTTTTCGGTTTATTTTGATTTTCTAACAACTTACTTTTTCATTATTTCACGTTTCTGCTGAAATGTCTATGCTTCTGCCTGAATAATGCTTAATTTTATTATTTTTTATGAATTTCCTCTTAAAACAGGAGATATTTTACTGTAATATTTTATTATGTATCGTGATATAAATAATACCATGTTTAAAAGTTCCAAACCCACATGTGCCTGTCCGCCGGTGAAAAAAAAATCAAACTCCGCCCCATAAAGCATAAAAGTGGTTTGACGCTTGCATTTTTGCGGTCTGCATTTTATACTGATACCAGCATAAATGATTGGAATAACGATTAGATTGTAACAGGAGATTTGCATTGAATAATAAGAAAAAGTTAAAACAATTCATGATTTGTCTGTGCTGTATATTTTGCAGTACCGCATTGACCATTCCTTATCTGTCCTATGCAACCACGCAGGACGATTTAGACAATGCCAACCGGGAACTGGAAAGCTTAAAGGCACAACAGCAGAGTCTGTCTGCGGATTTATCCGAAATTGACAGTCAGCTCCAGAGCGCCGGAAGCCGTTTATCTTCCTTAGAAGAACAGATTGATGACAAGCAGGCAGATGTTGATGCCTTAAATGAAGAACTGCTGTCGCTGTCTCAGACAATGGACGAACAGTACGATTCCATGAAACTGCGTATCCGGTATATGTATGAACGCAGCAGCTCGGATGTGATTGAACTGCTGTTAACTTCCCAAAGTATGAGTGAACTTTTGTTAAAAAGCGAATACATTTACCAGTTATCACAGTATGACCGTGATATGTTAGATGAGATGGAAGCCAATTATGAACGCCAGCAGGCAGCAAAAGAACAGCTGGATACCGAGGTTTCCGAACTGTCGTCCTTACGGGAAGCTGCTTTAAATGAACAGGAAAATTTAAAAGCACTGCTTGCAAAAACCCAGCAGGATTTTGATACGTCTTCCAACAACGTATCCGAGGCCGAAGCTGCCGCACTGGCCTATGAAAAGAAGCTTGAAGAAGAAAAGCTGGCACAGGAACGCGCAGAAGCCGAGGCTGCAAGCCGCGCGGCTGCCGCCGCAGGGAATAATAATTCCGGCAGCGGTGACATTACTTCTAATATTAATAAAACACCGATTTCATATGACACCTCTGACCTTGCCATGCTTGCCGCAATTATCGAATGTGAAGCGGGCAACCAGTCTTACGAGGGTAAGTTAGCTGTCGGAAGTGTTGTTGTAAACCGTGTCAACAGCCCACGTTTTGCCAACTCCATTTCCGGTGTCATCTATGCTTCCGGACAATTTACACCGGTTGCCAGCGGCCGTTTTACGATTGTGCTCTCCCGCGGTGCTTCCGCTTCGTGCGTTCAGGCGGCGCAGGAGGTTTTAAACGGAAATGTTACGATTAATGCGCTGTATTTCCACGTATACCGCAGCGGTATCGACACCTATGGCACGGTGATTGGCGACCATATTTTCTACTGATTGAATAAAAAAGTCCTTTGTAAAAGAAATGCTCCATTATCATCTGACTTTGGCTCATTCTTTTGCAAAGGACCGCTTTATAAAATATCGTTCTACTAATCTTCTTTTGGCATATATTCCACAGAATCTACAAGTACATATCCTGTCTTGTCATTTTTTACGGTGTTGTCATGGGCACAGAAAATGCCGTTTTTCACACCGACCCATCTGCCTGCTTTGGAAGCAAATGAAAAGGCTTTTTCATAGTTTTTGCCGTCAAAACTTAATTCCAGTGTTAATTCCTCGACCGGTGCTGCTTTTACAGGAAGATTTAACTCCATGTGATCAATATGACCGGTGCATTTTACCGTATAACGGAATGTCACTGTTTTCCCGGTATCCTTAAAATCACTTTCGGACAGTTCAAAATCATTGCTGTTTTGTGTTGTATACGGCATATCACAGTCAAAATACTGTGTTCCCAAAATCTGTCTGACCATATATTTGTTATCCCGCTTTTCAACCGCCAGCGCGCCGTATTCCGTTCCCAGTGATACAACGCCTGCCACATCGCCGTTTTCCATGCCGGAAAGCTGCATTTTTGTCACACAGGTAAATTCCGGTGCCGGCCATTTCTGTAACAGCAGATTGCGGTAATCACTAACCGGGCGGAGCGGCACAGTATCCAGTGCATTTAACTTTAACTTTGATCCGGTAAGCTCATACCAGTCCTTCTGAGGATTGGCATTCCACTGCCACTGCATACCGAGTTTATCCGATGTAAAGTCATCACTCGTATCCGGCTCGCAAACCGGATATGAATTACTCTTTCCGATATCCGGCTTTGTGTACTCCATAACCGGTTCGCCGTAATCATTGCCCGGCTTATTGATACCGATTATTGGCCAGTCATTTTCCCAGTGCATTGGCTGTAAATGAACAATTCTTCCGCCTGCGTAGACATCCTGAAAATGTAAGAACCAGTCCTGACCTGTCACCGTGTCCACCCATGCACCCTGATGAGGACCGTTGACCGGTGAATCACCCTGACGCATTACGACCTTATATTCATACGGTCCAAAAGGATTTTTAGAACGGAGTACTGTCTGCCAGCCGGTCTTTACACCGCCTGCCGGAGCAAATACATAATACCAGCCGTTGCGCTTGTACATTTTCGGACCTTCAATTGTTACCTGATCATTTTCATTGCCGTCAAAAATCTTGACTTCTTCGCCGATTAATCCCATACCGTCCGGCTGCATTTCTACCATATGCAGTACACTCTTGTATCCGATACGGCTCTTTGCAACACCTGCTACCAGATACGCCTTTCCGTCATCATCCCAGAACGGACACGGATCAATCCAGCCTGCTCCCGGACGAATATTCACCGGCTTGCTCCATTTGCCAAACGGGTCTTTTGTTGTTGTCATGTAAATGCCCTCATCCGGCATCGGAAAACATATATAATAGGTTCCTTCATGATACCGGATTGCCGGTGCCCATACCCCGCAGCCATGAATCGGATTGCGGTAACGGAATTCCGGTAACTCGTCCAATGCATAATTGACTACTTTCCAGTTGACTAAATCTTTTGAATGTAAAATCGGCAGCCCCGGTGCATTGCAAAAGCTTGATGCAATCATAAAATAATCTTCGCCGACACGGATTGCATCCGGGTCTGAATAATCTGCGTATAGAATCGGGTTGCGGTACTTTCCATTTCCTAAATCTGCCTGCCACATATTGAAACCTCCATTTTTACTGTTTGATTTACTGCTTTTCATTATTACATGCTTTATTTTATGTTCTGCATTTCTGCACTGTCCTTATCATACACTATTTCCCCGGAAATTGCTATTCATTTTACAAAATTCTTTTATAAAAGTTTTTTCACTATTTTGTTTTTAATGTTTTATGTCGTACTGTATCCCGCTTCATACATAAAAATCCACAAATCAGGATTATAAAAATTTATAAAAATACCCGCGGAAATCTCTGGCTTTTCAGCCTGTTCCCGCGGGTGTGTGTATTTAATATTATGATAACAATTAGATTGCCTTAATTCTTTCAAGTGCCTTTACGGTATTTTCATAAGAACCGAAAGCGGTCAGTCTGAAGTAGCCTTCACCACTTGGACCAAAACCTGAACCCGGTGTACCGACAACATTTGCCTTTTCAAGCAGGAAATCAAAGAATTCCCAAGATGTCATGTTATCCGGTGTCTTTAACCAGATGTACGGTGCATTGACACCACCTGATACGGTATAGCCTGCGGACTTTAAGCCTTCCAGAATTGTCTTTGCATTGTTCATGTAGTATGCAATCTGCTCACCGGTCTGCTTCTGTCCTTCTTCTGTGTAAACAGCTGCACCCGCCTTCTGGATAATATATGGCGCACCGTTAAACTTTGTGCCGTGACGTCTTGCCCAGAGACTGTGTAATGTCACATCACCACTCTTTAAATCTTTTGGAATAACGGTAAATCCAAGTCTTGTTCCCGTAAATCCGGCATTCTTTGAGAAGCTGCGCAGTTCGATGGCACAGGTTCTTGCACCTTCACATTCAAAAATCGTATGCGGTACATTTTCCTCTGAAATGTATGCTTCATAAGCTGCATCATAGATGATAACCGCACCTACTTTATTTGCATAATCAACCCACTTCTGTAATTCGTCCTTTGTAATCGTAGAACCGGTTGGGTTGTTTGGGAAGCAAAGATAGATAATATCCGGTGTTTCCTTTGGCAGCTCCGGCGCAAAATTCGTTTCTGCCGTACACGGCATGTAGATTACATTGCTCCACTTCTGCTGATCCGGTAAATAATCCCCGGTTCTTCCTGCCATTGCATTGGTATCTACATATACCGGATATACAGGGTCACATACTGCAATTTTATTGTCTACTGAAAAAATGTCGCCAATGTTTCCTGAATCAGACTTTGCACCGTCACTGACGAAAATTTCATCGGCACTGATGTCGGCACCACGTCTTTTATAATCAAAATCTACAATTGCATTTCTTAAAAAATCATACCCTAAATCCGGTGCATAACCGTGAAATGTTTCTGCCTTGCTCATTTCATCAACTGCACCGTGTAATGTATCAATTACAACCGGCGCAAGCGGCAGCGTTACATCACCGATACCCAGTCTTATAATTTCCTTGTCCGGATTAGCAGCCTGAAAGGCTTGAACCTTTTTGGCTATCGTGGAAAACAGATAACTTCCCGGAAGCTTTAAATAATTGTCATTAATCTTAAACATCTCATTCTCCTTCATTTCGTGTACTTCTAAACGTAGCTGCCTGTTCGTCCGACAAGCCGTTATGTCTGAATTATACACCATATTCGTACAGACAACAACTTATAAATATAAGTATTTTTATCAATATATCCGGCTTTTTTGCATAATTTGCTTTATTTTCTTATCTTATTCAATATTCCTGCTTAATGTTTCATATTCTGCGCTGATTGCCTGTAACACTTCTTTATCACCGCCCGCATTGTCCGGGTGATAAATTTTTAACAATGCCTTATAGCGCTTTTTTAATGCTGCACTGCTGTCAACACCTTTAAAGAAGAGATTTACACCGCTATGACTGATATTCTGTACCATGGCAAACTTTCTTCTGGCCTCACGGTACACCTCATCGCGGTACATCAGCTTGTCACGCTTAAATTTTTCGCGGTCAATAGCAAGCTGTCTGGTTTCCCGTTCCAGAATCTGCCACTGCTGGTCAAACAGATGCTTCTGATTATCTAACTGCTTTCTTAGCAAATCCAGACTGCGTTTCTGCTTTTCCAGCATCTGCTTCTGAATCTCCACAACCTGCTCTTCTTCCTCTAGCTTTCCCTGCTGCTGCTCCAGATTTTTCCGTAGTTCTTCCAGTCGGATATTTTCTTTAAAAAACCATTTCTTTTTTTCTTCCAATTCCTCATTGTTCAAACAAACACACTCCTTTATCAGCAGCAGTCCGCATCAGACTGCACTGTGAAACCAAAATACCTTGACAGGCTGACAGCCCGGTTTTGTCTTAATCGTATGCGGCACACCGGGAAGTGCAATAAATGAATCACCTGCTTCAATTGGAAACTCCAGATCACCAAGCCTGGCATATCCCTCACCCTCAAGCACATAAAAGCCCTCCTGGTCTTCATGCACGCCCGGATGCGCACTAAACTCATAGCCGGCATAAATCGTTGTCCCGGAAGTACAGCCGCCAAGGCAGCCGTTTTCTGCCGTCAAAAAGCGCTGTGTCCGTGCATCCTTACCTTGTGTTTCTTCTACTTCTTTTTTCGTAATATACGGCTTCATTTTATTCCTCGTTTCTGAGCGACTTTGTTGCGAAGCGGCGATGAAAAATTCGCGCAGGCGATTTCTCATCCGCTATCATAGGTGTTTGCTTTCGCTCCAAAGCAAACATCTATGTGAAAAATCAGCACATCAGTGTGATTTTTCGCACTATTCTCCATTCCGCAGGCATTTTAATGCCGGAGGAATCGCGAGCCAAATGTCAGATTTGGCTCTGCGGCATGAAAAAACAAGGAAGCCTGCTTTTGTCAGACTCCCTCGTATCTTTTTACTAATTTTTCTTGTAACGTAATAATTCTGTATAGGCAAGTAAAAATGGTCCGACACCCTTTGCATCATCTTCTACAACCGGTTCTGACATATAATAATCATATGTACCCGGACGATTGTCTTTACCGCCAAGTCCGGCAACCAGACAAATACCACCAAGTGACATTTCTCCGTTCTTTTCTTTTAAATAGCGCTTGCAGATACCGTCAATGGCTTTCTCACCGTATGCACGGTAGCTTTCAGGCAGGAAGCCAAGACGTACACCCTTTAACAGGGAATATGCCATGATAGAACTTCCGCTTGTTTCAAGATAGTTGCGTTCCATGCCGCCGAAGTTGACAACCTGATACCACATACCGCTTTCGTCCTGATAACGGATCATCGCATTCATTAAATCTACATATGCATCCTGTAACATCCTGCACTCTTTGTCATACTTGTGGTCAGAGTTGTCCACCTTATCAAGTGTATCTAACAGTGCCATAGAGTACCAGCCGATTGCTCTCAGCCAGATATTCTGTGAAAGACCTGTGACCTTGTCACACCAGAACATCTGCTTTGATGTGTCAATTGCATGATAGTACAGACCGTTGAGCGGATTTTTCATGTTTTCAATAACGAATTTAAACTGTGAGAAAATATCATCATAATTCTTTCGGTCGTTAAATCTTGTTTCGTACTCCATGTAAAACGGCTGTCCCATATACATTCCGTCCAGCCATACCTGATTCGGATAAATATCCTTGTGCCAGAAGTTGCCGGATTCACAGCGAGGCATAATAGCAATCTGAGAATATACAAGGTCGATTGCTTTTCTATATTTTTCTTTTCCGGTGATATCATATAATTCAAATAAAGTCTTGCCGGCATTGACATTGTCAATATTCTTTTCACCAATGCTGTATCCGTCAATTGTTCCGTCTTCTGCTACACGATAATCAATGAAATCGTCTGCAAACTTTAAATATTTCTCGTCCTTTGAAATGGCATACATCTCAAGTACGGCTTTAATCATACAACCGTCAATGTAATTCCACTTAGACTTTAAGCCCTGCTTGAGCTTTTCAATATTCCACATCGGCGCTTCCGGCGTGCTTTTTTCCAACAATTCATCAATATACTTTACTATAATATCCACGGCTTTTCTCCTTATTAAATATGTACTGTATCTTCATTATTGTACACTACAAAAAAAAGATAAGCAACCGATTATTTTTTATTTTATGAAAAACTACAGAATTTTAGCTGTTATACAACATCGGCTGTAATGCTTCGAGTGCCTGCTGATATGAAAAATTTGCACTCATGCCGAACAGGGACGAATCCAGATCGTACACCCTGCCGTTTTGTACTGCCGCAAAATGCTTCCAGATGTCGTTTTTTTCAAATTCATCGGCAAACATCTGCTGTACCTGCTCGGGCATTGCATGGGATGCCCGTAAAATCACATCGGGTTCTTTCGTTTTGATATCCTCTGTGTTAGCACTTAAAAATTCTTCATCAGTGCCCGCGTATACATTCTGTCCGCCTGCCATTTCCACAAGGCTGCCGACATAGCTGTTTTCGGTTGCCACGATATAAGAACCCGGCAGTCCCATCAGAATCAGAACCTTCGGGGCTTCTTTTCCTGCATTTTTATTTTTGTATTCCTGCATAAATGTGTTAAATTCGTCCACCATTTCCTGTGCCTGCTGCTGCCTGTTAAATTTTTCACCGAGGTCTGCAATTGAAGCATACATGCCGGATACACTTTTTAAATTTAAAAACAGGGATTTCACCTGGATTGACGCATATTTCGGCTGTAAATCGCTTTGCAGGCTGTTCGGGGACAGCACATAATCCGGCGATAAGGATTTTAAAATCTCCATATCCGGCGACATTGCCGTTCCGACCTGTGTAACATCCTTATACCGCTCTGGCAGTGTACCGGAGGTCCGGCATACGCCCACTAAATCTAATTCCAGTTTGTCACAAATCTGTGCAGCTGCCGGTGACGTTGCCACAAGACGCACACTGTCTGCCTGTGATTGTCCCTCTGTGGAATCCGGGTGCTGGTCTACACAGGCTGTCAGCGAAAGCGATGCCGTAAGAACAGCAACGCCCGCTAACAGCATACAAAGTCCTTTTTGAACAGTCTTTTTTACCTGTCGTTTCATTTGTCTGCTCCTTTAATTTTTCTTTTTATGATATACAAGCATGTACCATGCCGCACCTGTCACAACAATGGCAATTACAACACCCATTCCGATAAAAATGCCGGTGCTGGTGTTTTTTTTGCTCTCCTGTGCTTCTGCATTGACCTGTTTTCCTGCCGCATCATATTCCTGAATTCCGGCATTTTTCGTCTGTGTGTTTTCTGCGGTCTTTGCCTGTGCGGCACTTGCTTCTGCTGATGTAGTCTGTCCGGCTTCTGTCGTACTTTCTGCACTTTCACCTTCTGCCTGCTCTATGCGCTGTGTTCCGGCATTTTCCTGACTGCCGTCTGTTCCGGCTGACACACCGGTTTCACCCGATAAGCTGTCCGTGCCTTGTTCGGTATTTTCAGCCTGCGCACTTACACCGCGCTCTCCTGAACTGCTTTCTCCCGGGCTGCTTTCTTCACTGCCACCCTCTGCGCTGTCCGGACCGGCACTGCCGCCCTTTTCTTCAACGGTCACACTGGTAATAAAGTCTCCTGCGCCTTCACTCAGTCCCGAAAATGTAATGTAGTAAATAATATCACGACCCATGGCAGTTACGTACATATTTACACGTACAACCGAATTTTCACTGTTGATGCGGAATCTGTAATCTGCGGTATTGCTTGAGTAATCCTCCTGCATTAACGTTGCGGATACCGGACTTCCATCTACCTGAAACTGCGGATTTTCGATATTGTCCATTAACTGCATACGGATTGTGGCATAAGTGTTTCCCACCGGGTCTACCTCGATAAGTGCCTTACCATATGTCGCGCTCTCTGTCATGGACTGTCCTAAAACCGCCGAACCCTCTCCGCCGGAATCTTCAATCGCACCAGTGGACGGATTTCGGTAGCTTGGATTGGCATTGGCAAGATAAATGCCGTTTTCTGCCGCATATACCGGATTACTGTTTTGTGAAAATACTGCCGCCGCCGATAAAATGCCCACGGTGACTGCCATCAATACTGCCGCCGCCTGCTTTGCAAGCCGCTGAGTCTGCATTTTAAATTTCTGTTCCATATCTGTACTCCTGCTTCCTTTTTATATGTGACAAACAGGCACCCGTCCCTTTTTGGAACGGATGCCATTGTTTTGTCTTTTTTTACAGCTTAGTCTTCTTTTTCTTCCGGTCTTTTCTTTCTTTTAAAGATTGCAAGACCTGCGGCACTTAAGGAAGCAAAGAATGCTGCTGCCCACATGCCCATTGCGGAAGAATCCGCTGTCTTTACGCCGCTGTTGCTGTTGTCTGCCATATTGGCTGAGCCGCATGCCGTATTTGAATTACCGCCTGCTGCCGAACTGTTATCTGTTGTTGTCTTTTCAACAAGTGCATAATAGCTGAAGCCCTTTGTTGTCACAACATAATAGCCGTTTTCCACACTGCCCTTTATGAGAGTCTTTGAACCGTCATCATTGATACGGTATAAAACAACGTTGTCTGCATTCATGCCTGCCGGAATGAGATACTTCACAACAACACTGCCGTTTGGCTCAACTTCCTGTCCGTCCTTTTCAAAATGAACTTCATACAGTTCAAAATTGCTGCCGACGTCTGCAAGTGCATTTGCCGCCTTTGTATATTCTGTTCCTGCACCGACCTTTGTTACCTTTAACTCAGAGCCTGCCGGAAGCACGCCCTCTGCGGCTGATACATGAACGCCTGTCTTTTCATCCGTCACATCAACTGCCGGTGACTTTTCTTCTGTCTGGTCTTCTGCCGGTACAAGAGAAGTATCGCTTGTTGCTGTCAGTGCTGACCAGTTGAATCTTAATCTCGCACTCATCATGGTGTCGCCCATTGGTGTATCCGGTACTTTAAAGCTTACATCTGCATAAGTAATATCTGCAACAGATGGCTGTGCACCTTCAGGAAGTTCAAATGTTACCAGTCTGATTGCATCGACTTCATTTCCTGCGGAAGTTGTAATCTTTTCTGTCTTGTCTATTGTAACAGTTACGCCCTCTACCTCAAATGCCGTAACGGCGCTGTAGATTGATGTTACGGTTACCGGATTCATGGCAATCTGAACTTTTACAACCTTGCCATCCTTTACGGTGATTAAAGCACTGCTGTTCTTTTCAAATGCCGCATTACCCATAGAAGCCTTATCGGATACCGCATTCCACAATGCAATCGGTACATAGTAGTTACCGTCAGCAATTTTATTGTCAGAAGGGTCCGGTGTCGGAGTTGGTGTCGGTTCCGGATCCGGTGTCGGGTCAGGAGTCGGAGTCGGTTCCGGTGTCGGGTCCGGGTCCGGTGTTGGTGCCGGGTCCGGTTCTGCTGTCTTTACCGCATTTGCATAATCCAGTGCCAGATAAGCATCCGGGCTGTAATTCATCGCATCGACAAACATGTTGACATAAACACCGTCATAGCTGTTGTCCGGCAGTGTAAATGTAATCTGTGTCACTCTGCCTTCTTCGTCTGTTGTGTACTGTGCATCTACAGTCTTACCATCTGCTGACGTTCCCTGATAAATCTTCCAGTTGCTTGCGTAAGCTGTCAGTCCCGCAAAGGATACGGACTGTAAATCTACGGTTACAGCTGCTGTTCCGTCTGCCGCAACAGTCATCTGTGCACTCTTAATGCAGCCTGCCGCCATAGAATCCTGTGAAACATTTCCGGCATTCTTTAAGCTTGCAGGGATTGAATAAGTACCTGCTGTCAGAGTGGTCTTTGCTGAACCGAAAGTTGTTTCCTTTGTTGTATCATCGGACTTATTATTATCAGATGATGTCTTTGTTAAGCTGTCCCAGTAAACCTTTACGAAGCAGTCTGCGCTGAAACGTCCCTGCTTGAAGTCAATGCCTGAAACGAAGCCGTTTAAATTCTTCATTGCCGGTACATAGATATCTGCATTGGTGTTGTAGATTGCCGCAAAATCACCTTCTAACGGGAAGGAAACCTTTGTTACAACCTTTTCATCTTCACCGAATACATCATCGCTGTACCAAATGTCATTCATTTCGACCGCAGCTTCCTTTAAGCTCTTAGAAGTATCATTGCCTTCATAGTAGCCGTTGAAGCCATAGATATATAACGGTTCTTTTGATGTTCCGTTAATAATGTCTGTTACGAGTGTCATGTTGCCATCTTTGTCAACAACAATCTTTGCCTTTGTCTTGTCATTTTCCACAAGACTGTGCTTTACTTTATCTGTGTAGTATGCAATGTCTACGCTGTATTCGCCTTCTGCAAGCTTTTCTGTCGGAAGGTTAATGACTTCTTCTTCCTGCTTTAGTTCGAGTGCATTTAAAATCGCATCGCGGATTGCATTGGATGAATACGTTGCGCCTGAAACCGCATCAACACCTGTGATTTCCTTTACATCAGTTGCGGACTTATTGATGTAGCTGCCCTTTAAGCCGTTGACTGCCTTTTCAAGCATCATCTTATTGGTTTCAGCATAAGTTCCCGCAAAATTTGCACCTGTTACTTCAATGTCTGTGATAACATCATCTGTAACGGTTACGTTGACAGTAACATCATATTCACCGAACTGTGAAATATGGGCTGTACCTGTCTTTACAACCGGTGTGTTGTCTTCATTTTTTGCTGTCAGCTTTAACTTTAAGTTCGTATCCTTTGACATACCGTCGATAAAGCCTGTCAGATAAATTTCATTGTTGTCTGTCAGGTCGAAATAGTCCGGTACATCTACAACTGCCTTACCCGGATATACGAGTGCATTTTCAAGGTCTGTTGTTGTGGACGTTGCGCTAAATTCTGTTCCGTCTGTTGTGTAGTATACATATCCTCTGCTGTCTGTTACTTCTACAGGTGTCTTATCATATGCCACGCTGTCTGCTTCGGAATTAATCTTGTCTGTATACCAGTTGCTGTAAATTGCTGACTTTAAGCCGCTTGTATCATTCTTTGAGATTGCCTTAAATGCATTTTCCATGCTGTCTGCATTGTATACACAAAGGCTTCCCATATGTCCGTGTAAGCCGAATACGATTGTTTCGCCTAAGTCAAATACGAGCTGTCTGCTTCCGTCTGCCTTTGTTACCAGTGTTGCACTCTTGATTGCATCAATGTTTGCAGGAGGTGTCTTTGTGGCACCCGGTTCGCACGCTGTATAAACAGATACATCTAATGCCTGTGTTGTTTCTTCTCCCTGGTCTGTATCACCGACTTTTTCAATCGTTGAGAAGTCCATACGGAACAATACTTCTGAAATGTAAGCCATTTCTGTGATGTATGTTGTAAATAACACATTCTGGTTTGCATAGTCCGCATCGTTTTTAATGTAATTGATACCGGAGAATGTCAGGTTAAACGGTGCTACCTTACTGCTTGTTGATGAAGCGAGTTTATCCAATGTAACGGATTCTACATTTTCACTGTTATAGAAGCCGCCGACCTGCTTGCTTCCCTGCATAACCTTTGTAAAGTAGAAATCGCCTGTGTTTTCTGTCTTTACGTTGGTTGACGGATTAATCTTACCGGTCTTTGTAACGGTTGGTGAAATGGTGTATACCTTTGTATAGTTTTCATACTTTTCAGCATAGTCACTGGATTCTGCAACGCCTGCATCATCGGCACCCTTAATCTTGCCATTATCGTTGGCATCCGGTGTCGGTGTGGACTTAATCCAGAGTTCGCCGCCGCCTGCGTATCCAATCGGGCTCTTTACACCCGGCATTTCATAATCGTCTACGATTACATTGCCTTCTGCATCAACGCTTACGGTAATGTCTGTGTACTGTTCTTCATAGCCCATTGCACCTTCGATTTTGTCGGTGTCAATGTAATAGGTACTGCCGAATACTGCCTGCATTTTATATGTACCCTCTTTTAAAGAACCGTCTTCGTTGTAGTAGCTGCTGACGTCTTTAAAGTTTGCCGTAACGGTTACAGCTTCTTCCGGCATGGTAAATGTATACTCATGGGCATTTGTTCCGTTAATTGCCTTTGTTGTTGTGGCTTCAACCGTCTTGCCGCTTGCCGTTGTTACGGTTACGCTGTCCATTGTATAATACTTTAAGCGGTCCGGTGTTACGGTAACGGTTACGGTTTCACCTGATTTTGCCTTATCGGAAGACTTTGTTTCAGCCGTTAATACACTGACTGTACCTTCACCGTTGGTTTCTGTTGTAATTGCATAAGAGTCTTGTGCATACTCTGTGCTTACGGTCACTGCGGACTTCGGCATTGTAAAGCTGTAGCTTCCGTCACCGTTGTCTGTCACGTCAACTTTCTTTCCGTCTGCTGTTTCTACGGAAATGCTCTTGACCTTGCAGAATGACTTCGGTGCTGTGTATACAGTTACCTTACTGCCTTCTGCGGCTTCTTCGTCAACGGTTGTTTCGCCGTATTCACTGCCTGTTACGTTTGAAGTGATTGCATATTTCTGTGAAACAACCGTTTCTTCGGCTGCCTTTAATACCGGTCTGCCTGTTGTCTTGTCTGTTTCCCATTTGCAATACTTGTTATCCTCTGTCTGGTTCTCATCAACCCAGCTGTTTAAGTATGTAACCAGTGCAATCCTGCCGACCTTGTTGGTTGTGCTGTCAACAGACATTAAGTTGTCATTTTCATAACCCTCGCCTGTTACCGGTGTAACGTATGAGAAGTTCTGATTGATAGAATCCAGATTATCTCCTGTAACAGTCTTTGCAATTCCATAAATTTGTGCATTTTCAGGGAAATTATTTAATGTTGTACCTGTGTAGCAGTTTGCAGTCTTATCTTTTGCCTGTAAAGTAGCGTCCACACCGTAATAAGATACATTTGCCGGATTTGCATTTTCACCCATGGTAATCTCTGAAATATCATAGCTGTTGACTGCTCTGTCTGAAAGTCCATAATATGAATAATATCCGGTTAAATTTACATTTTCCAGTGTTGTCTTGCCGGTTACCGCACTGTTTACAATTTGTGTTGCACTATTTGTAATAGGGTAATGCAATACCGTACCGCCTGTCGCACCGTCAATGGTCACATTCATATTGTTTACAACCTTGTTGTAAGAACCGCCGCCATAAGCAATACCACCTAAATAGCAGAATGTGCCTGCAACGGTATGGACTTTTTGTGTTCCTTCAAATGTCAGGTCGTTGATAGTGACATCTGTGAAACTGCCTATCTGTGCGATAAATGCACTTGAATATACCCATGAACTTGATGTTGTTCCTGTCATGCCTTCTACATTCAGTCCCTTAATGGTATGTCCGTTTCCGTTAAAGGTTACTGTATTATTGTAATTTGTATATGTCATCGGCACCCATGTATATGCGCTCATATCAATATCTTTTACAATATTAATGGTTTTATCCGTAAGTGCGCTTGGATTATCACGCATTAATTTACCGACAGCCGCAAGGTCTGCCGCATCGGAAACAATCAGTGTGCTTGATGCTGCCGCATATACATCTGTATCATAACGTCCTTCTTCAAACCAGTTGTCCGGTGCAATTACCGATACCGTCACTGCGCCTGCCGGCATTGTAAAGCTCGTTGCAGAGTTTCTTATATATTCGACACTGCCGTCTTCCTTAATCACTTTGATAAATAAAACCTTTTTGGCTTCGTCTGTCAAAGTAATGGTAACATTTGCGCCTTCTCTTGCTTCTGCTTTATCCAGTGCAATATAAGACTTTGCTTCATCTGCAACGGTAACAGCCTTTAATTCTTTCTGTGTAATTGCAGAACCATCAAAACTTGTTGTGACACCCTTTTCAGGCATTGTGAATGTAAATTTTGCAGAAGATGTTGTGTTTCCTGCATCTGCTGTTACGGTTACTTCGTTGCCGTCTGCGTCTGTTACCTTTGGCAGTGTTGTACCGTCATAGTAATATCCGTCTGCTGTATTTGTGGAAAGCAGTAATGTTACGGTATCGCCTTCTGCCGCAAGTTCACCATTTGATACGGTAAAATCGGCACCTTCAATATTTGCAGACTGGTTTGTAATGTTATACGCATCTGTTTCAACGAAGTCTACTCTTAAAGTAACGGCTACCGGGAATTTCTTTGCTACGGTATATGTTGCTTTTCCGCTTGCAAGTGATGATAATTCTCCCGGCTTTACTGTTGTATTTCCCTGTGTACCGGTTACGGTTACTGTATGCTTATAATACTTGCCGTCGATAATGCTGTCTGCTACAACATTCATATTACCACTCATCATCTGTCGGCTGCTGTAACTTACATGGCTTGCAAATTTACTGTCGTCATTGGTTTCTAATGTAATTGCACAATAACGGTTACTCTTTTCTGTGATTGTAACCTTTTTCTCCGGCATTACAAAGGTGTATACCTGTACAATCTTATCTTCATCAATCACTGTACTTTCAAGTGTTGTATCAATACCGGTTCCGTCTTCATCTGCAACAGTCGGCACATAATTTCTTGTTGAACTGTCACTTGTTGATGTAATCTTTACGGTTTCACCCGGCTTTGCACCATACTTATCTACACTTAAATATTCGCCTGTTGATTTTATCTCATACTGTCCTTCTTCCAGAACCGATGCAAACTGCACATATATCATAAATGTTCCTACTGAGCCGTAAGCATATGCATCGTCAGGAATTGTACATGTATACTGGTTCTCTTTGCCGTCTACCTTTGTAATCTTTAAGTCCGGTGTTGTAAAGCTTGATGACATGTACATAACAGAATCTAATGCCCAGCCGTCCTCCGGTACAGCTTCAAATGTAATTGTGCTGTCTTTTTCAGCCGTGTATACTTTTTCACCATCATCACCGGTGCTTTCTGTCACACCTGAGATTAATTTGATACTTCCCTTTCCGTATGAAACACCCGATGTAACTGTGTAGGTTACTTTTTCTGTGCTTTCTGCATCTGCTGTTACGAGATTTTTCTCTGCCGGTGCGGCTGTTTCAAAGCCGTCCGCTTCTGTTGTCTGTGCCTGCTGTACTGCCTGTGCAAATGTCTGCTCCGGGCTTGCCGCCAATACATTGTACGGCATACTGCTCATTGTCATTGCGACTGCTAATGAAGCAGATAATAACTTAAAGCTGGTCTTTCTCATTTTTCTTTCCTTTCTGCTTTGTCCCTGTTTACTTGTTTCTATCGTGCCTTGTTGATTTTACGAATGTACTAATGCTTTGTTTTGTTTTTTGTTTTATGGCATAGTTTTATTTTGATAACTTCCATTAGTCTTATCTAACCGTGGCACTTAAAAAAATAGGCTTCAAAGCCTATCTTTCGTTTGCAGTGGCAGTGTACCACAGACATTTGTTTTTGGCAAGCAGACATTTTTGTTGCAAACCTGCAACAAACAACGGTATTTTTTACCTGTTTTCTTTAACAATCCCTTTGATTTCCTGCTTTCCCAATTTGTTGCGCAAGTGCAACAAAAAAGTCTTATTGATAAATTTTATTGTTTATCATGAATTTTCTAAATCTTTTTGGATTTTAAGGGATATTAAACAGATGAACCCATAAAAATGTCAAAAAAAGTGCCTTTTATACACACCCTCCTGTATACAAAAGACACTTTTCCACTAATTTTTTGATTTTTCCTCTTTACTGCACGGTCTGCTGTGCGGCTTCCACCTTCGTCACTTCATTTAATGACTCGTTTTCATGATATGAAAATGTAACAGTATCGCCTGTATTGTACCGTACAATATCCGCATTATCCGATAACGGCACATCAAAGATACGGGACTGACCCTCTAAGAGTATATAAAAATGCGAATTGCCGTCCAATACCGTCTGCACCATTTTATCGATTCTGCCGGTTATCTGCCTGCTTTCCTTTGGCGTTTCTGCCGCTGTTTCATCTACAATGCCGCTGTCTACCATCAGCTGACGGTAATTTTTCTCACACTCATTGACTGAATCGCCGATTGCCACCGTCTGATATTTTTCAATATTAAGCATGGCATAAGATTTTACCAGTCCCGAGCTGTCCTTTAATGCCATAAAATATGTCGGCTGTCCGCCCACATTAATAAGCAGTGGAAATGTCGCCTTGTATCCTAAATGCTGGACCTTTCCCTCTGCCGAAGACATCGCCGAATTTTCCTCTGCACCGGAAATCACATAATAGCGCGTTTCCATTGTCCGCTGGTTCATCAGCACAAAGCCCACATTGGATTTATCCTGTCCGACTGAGGTAATTCCTGTATACACCCACACATCATCGTCCAGTGCAATATAATTGTAGCCATCTGTCGTTACCAGACAATCCTTCTGGCTTAACACACTGTTAAAATAACCGTGCTTTAACGTACCGTGGTAATCATACAGCGAAATAAGCATATCTGCCGAATACACACGGTCTACCCACTGCGGAACATCTTCCACGGCATAATCCGTCATTTCCCCGGTGACTGCATTACAAAGCACCACCCTGCCAATCGTCACACCGCCAAACAGTCCGATATTATATTTTTTCACCGGACAAATCCAATAAGGTGTACCGCTCTCATCAATTTCAAAGCTGATGTCATCAAACATATAGGTCGGATACGCAAACCTCAGATGTCTGTAAATGTTTCTGCCAAAATGGTCGCTCATCGAATAACGGATTTTCTGCTCTAGACGCACGCACTCCGCTTCCTGTGTCGTCATATCAATACGGATATACGCAGGAATTCCATCACTGTGATTGGTAAACCATTTAATCAGGCTGCCGTACTGAAGCGGTGTCACACGCACCGGCTTATTCTGATAGTTAATCTGTGTATACATATCGCTGACTTCAAACTGGGAAACCATATCCACCATTGTTCCCATAACACGGTTGCCTATGGTCGTTGCCGAATCTTTATCCAGCACCGGAATCTGGTCATAGGACACCTCATGAATATCATCGGTAAAGCTTCTAGTTTCCACATTTAACAGTTTCTGGTAAGCCGAAGCATTGACAATTTCAGATGACAGCAGTCCGCCTATTAGAAAAATAACAACCAGTGCCGCTGTAAGTACCGCACATAAATAGAAAAAACGTTCTGCCTTTTTGCTCTTAAATTCAGGCTTTGACTGCTTCCACTGTCTGCCTGCCCATTCCTTGTAGTATTCTGTCATTGTCATACTGCAAAGCCCGACAACACCCGTAAATACCGCCGCCAGCACAATGACAAATATCCAGAAGCCCGGTGCATGGATATTGATTGGCGGAAGCACCACATAATAATAGGCAAATGCAACCAGCAGCACTGCCGCCACTGATAACACCCCTGTAAGTAATTTTGCTTTTTTGCTCATAAACTCCCCTTTTCCTGATATTTTATTTTTCGTCTGTTCTCCGTGCTTTCATATTCTTTATAATCGCATCAAAAATACAGCCTGCCACTTCAAATTTACTCATTTTCGGAAATTCCGTACAATCCGTCTTTGTAATCATCGTAATTACGTTTGTATCCGTTCCAAATCCTGCACCGTCTACTTTCAGATTGTTGGCAATCACCATATCCAGATTTTTCTTTTCCAGCTTCTTTCTGGAATTTTCCAGTACATTCTGCGTTTCCATTGAAAATCCGCACAAAAACGGTTTGTTTTCCATCGCTCCGAGCGTTCCGATAATATCCTTTGTCCGCTCCAAGGCAATGCTCATCTCTCCGTCGCTTTTCTTGATTTTTTCATCACTGACTGATGCCGGTCTGTAATCCGCAACTGCTGCCGCTTTTACAATAATGTCTGATTCCTTTGCCGCCTCTGTAACCGCTTCATACATATCCTGTGCCGATGTAATATGCACCATTTTAACAAACGGCACGTCAGGAAGGTTTGTCGGACCTGCAATCAGTGTCACCTCTGCCCCGCGCAGCATCGCATTTTTCGCCAACGCATATCCCATTTTCCCTGTTGAATGGTTGGAAATGTAGCGCACCGGGTCAATCGCTTCCTGTGTCGGACCTGCGGTAATGCACACGCGGTATCCTTTCATATCCTTTGTCAGGGCAATATCGCGTAAAATGTATTCAAGTAGTTCAGACGG
>ERZ791641.552-NODE-552-length-31531-cov-3.979604_pt1 | contig 31531 bp, 37 predicted proteins | sample MGYA00510055_ERZ791641 | MGnify/ENA primary metagenome ERZ791641 (study PRJEB30046, sample SAMN00715226) | human gut metagenome | study: EMG produced TPA metagenomics assembly of the A metagenome-wide association study of gut microbiota in type 2... | reverse complement strand
TACTGAAAGCCTCACCGGCAGAAGGAACGCCCAAGGTTCTCATTGAGGAACGCATCGTTCGAAAAACAACGGTCATGTGCGGAAACGCAACAGATTCGCTTGACTTTGAGGTTCCACCCTTTTAAAGTGAAGCTATTCCAGCAACTAGCCACAAGGCTTGCCTGGCTCTAAGTCCAGTCTCGTAACTGAGCTGGCCTCTACGGAACCGAGATTGCAATCGACCGTAGCGACATTTCAGCCCCGTCGGCGAAAGCCTTCGGGGCTTTGCTTTTTGACAACGCGCCTGTGTTTCGGGTATGCTTCCTGTGTCGACACCGCAATGGTGCGACGCGGGCTTGGCGGCCCGAATACATTGGCGGATAGCCGCCTGTCGTTCGATGGAGCGGCATTTTTGTTGGCTATCCGCGATGGGGTCGTAAAACGCGACCCCATCCGCAAGTCTCCAATTCTGGGTAGGGCTTGCGGGACATCGAAAGATGTGCCAGTTTCCAATGTACTGGTCCGCCAACCCGCAAGTCCTCGCCCACCATCTTGGCGGATGGCACGAGGTTCTCAACCTTACATTGGAGACAGCAATGTCAATCGTTATCTCTAACGCCTTCACGGTCATCGAAGGTCGCCCCGTCACGTCCAGCCGCATCGTAGCCGAATACTTTGGGAAACAGCACAAAGACACGCTTCGTGCAATTCGCGACTTGATCGCCGACGCGCCTGAGCTAGAACGTAAGCGCAATTTTGCGCTCACGGAAGAAGAGCAAAAAATCGGCGCAACGACACGCAAGATCCCGCTCTACTGGATGGATCAGAAAGGCTTCTGCATCCTCGCCATGGGCTTCACTGGTGCAAAGGCTCTCGAATTCAAGTGCGCGTTCTACGATGAGTTCGAACGCATGAAGAACGAGCTCGAGGCACCAACCACGATCACGCCCGCAGAGCAGCGAGCCATCCAGCGCGAAGTGGCCATCCGTGCACACAAGACCTCATCGAACTATCGGACGATCTACCGCGCCATCAAGGTACGCTACCAGATTGCCCGCTACGATCAGCTGCCGCGCACTCAGCTAGAAGACTGCCTCGACTTCATCAAAGAGGTGGAGCTCGACGTTCCCGAGGTGCCGCACACCACGCGCCCCGATGATGGCGGTTGCCCGCACTGTGGCCTGCATCCTATCCCCGCGGGCTCGATCGTTCTCTCCGCGCGTGAGGCCGAGAACCTGCGGACTTTCGTCTACTACTGGCGATATCTCTTCCGAGAAGACCTCTCGACCGTCCTCAACCTGATGCGGCTCCTCCAGTCGCCTCTCGCGCCCCGCTTCTACGAAGCCGTGACAAGCATGAACCTCGGTTCCATCGAGGACATGCTCGAGCGTAACGGCTACAGCGTGAGGCAACTGTCCTGCTACCGTGCCCTGACTGCTAAGTAACAGCCACACCCAACCATTTTCTCAATCGGCCCTGCCCTAACCGGCGGGGCTTTTTCATAGGTATGCAAAATGAAGCTCTACCAAATCAGTGACGCCATCCGCCAAGCCCTCGATCACATCGAGCTCGATGAGGAAACTGGGGAAATCCTTCAGGCCGACGCGCTCCACGCCGTCGAGGCCGAAGCCGCCGAAAAGATCGAGGCGACCGCGCTCTACCTCCGCGAGCTCGATGCCGAGTCCAAGGCCGCCAAGGACGAAGCCGACCGCATGATCGCCCGCGTCAAGTCGATGCAGAAGCGCTCAGACTACCTCAAGGCAATGCTCCTTGATGCCCTGCACGCGACTGGGAAGGTCAAGACCGCCCGCGTGACTGTGAGCATCCGCACGACGCAGGCCGTGGCCGTCGACGAAGGCGCAAACCTGCCCGAGGCCTACACGACCGTCAAGACGACCGTCAGCCCGAACAAGGTCGCCATCAAGCAGGCACTGCTCGACGGCGTCGAAGTCCCCGGCTGCAGCCTGGAGGCGCGCGAAAGCGTGAGCATTAGATGAGAAATGGGGGATACATCGGCGTGAGGGCCGACAAGGCCCTCAGACTCCTCGGCGAGAAAGGCCCGATGCGCATGTCGGCGTTGCTCTACGCGTTGGGCCTGCGTCCGCAATGCTCGTCATTCAAGACCACCGTGTGGAAGCTCGTCGACGCGAAGATTTTGAAAGCGAGCGACAGCGCAGACCCGATAGTCGGCCTGACCGACCCGGACTACGCGAATCCAACGATCGCGCGTGAGGTGTACGAAGCGCACAAAGCTGACAAGCGCGAAGCCAGCATCCGCGCGACTGAAAGAGAAAAGGCAAGCGCTTTGATACTGGCTCCGAGCACTCGCTCAATGATCGAGGGCATCGCCTTCGGAATGGCAGAACAAGGAGTGAAAGCATGAAATACAGACTCAAAGACCGCGAGTTGCAACGCAAGCTCGACGAGCTTAGCGACGGAGACTTCTCCGCTCGGCTGCACAAGGAGCGCGAGCTCATCAAAGACAGTTTCAAAAAAGAACCGCGGCTGCACGTTCTCTGGTTCGGGGAGGGCTCGCAGTTCTCCGCCGCGCTGTACGCCGACATGCTCGAAGAAGTGCGCGAGTACGACCCGACAAAGTGGAACAACTACCCCGAAGTGACGCCGCCAGAAGGCGCGCTCATGCGCGTTGAAGGCGAGCACGCATATGCGGCGAGGTACGTCGTGGACGATGTGGGCGGCTACTGGATGTCCGACGACGGCTTCGAGCTTGATAACGTCTATCGCTTCCGCCCGTGGGACGAGGAGGACGAGGAATGACGCAATGGAAAAACTTCCCGGACACGACGCCGCCGCGCGGCTTGCCGCTCAGGCTCGAAGTCAAAGAAAAGGATCAAAACACTGACACGCCGGAACCCTACTACGGCAAGACCCTTTTTCAGGGGGTTGCGGTTTTCGACGGCCAAGACTTCATCCCGTTCGGCTCGTTCCACCGGCTGCCGATTTTTTGGGCCGGCCGGCTAAACGCCTTTGGGCATAAGGATGTGACCGCCAGATATGCTCCGTGGGAGGATGAGGAATGAGCCAGACAGTAAAAATTGATACCGCCGCTCAGGACGCCATTGCCGAGATCGTCGGCACGCCGTGGGAGAAGGACTACTACGACAACACGAACGATGATGAACGCGACTATACAGCGTTGATTACGCGTGAAGGAACGTCAATTCGCGTCCTTGTCTCCGGCGAAGGATACCCCGCCTACATGTGGCACTTCGAAGCCGAGCAAATTGGCCAAGCGATTCTGCGTGCGTCGACGGACGCAAAGGCTTTCCAGAAGGCTCAAACGGAGTGGGCAGGGGTACAGATGCAGCGCCTCAACTGCGAGATCGATGGCACTCAGAACATCTGGGGTTATGAGTTCTACGTCAACGGCAAGCGTTACGGAGTCCACTTCACAACGAATGATAGCTTCACAACGAATAAGAAAATTCGGACGTGCGTCATCGTTGACGGCTCTGGCACTCCTCTTTTCAAAAAAGTGACGGATGACGTGAGCAAGGTTTCGCAAGACGATGCTGCACTTGTGCTCAAGACGTTCCTGCTATCGAAGATCAAGGAGGACGAGGAATGCCAGTCGAAATGAAAAAGGAAATTCGAAAACGAATCGCTTGCATGATGGGCACAACACAAAAAGCGATCCGTGAGGCAGAAGCGGAATGCGATGGACGAGCGTTCATGTATCACGCAAAAGGTACGCTTTGCGGCTTCTACCTCCTCCACGTCCCTGTCAAGGGAAAGATCGCGCCAACGCTATTTCCGACTGAGTACTTCGTCAAACAGAAGGAGGACGAGGAATGAAGAACGAAAAAGTGCACCGACGCCGGGCGCTCTTCGCGTTGGAAGCCATCGAGGTATGCGCCACGTCGTGTCGAAAGGACTGGAAAGGTCGAACTCCTCCGACCATTGAGGAGGTCGATGCGGCCATCCGCAAGTTGTCCTACTGCGTCGGAGCGCTGAAGGACTATCGCTCGATCCGCATCCAGATGATGAAGGAGAAAGAGGAATGAAATACCAAGTTCGCGACGAAAAAGCGCGAAGAAAACTAGAAACGCTGTCTGGCGGCAAGTTCCACGAGCGACTGAACATGTACGCAGCCAACTTCGCAGAAGCTCACAAAGCCGGACGCGTGACGGATCAGGAGTTTGCCGATGGCATCACGGTCGGCATCTGGATAGGCGCCTGCCTCGCGCACGTCCGAATCGAGTGGCAGGACATTGAAGAGATCAAGGAGCAGGAATGACAAACCAAGACAACGAGCGGTGGCACTCATTCAAGAAAGAGCGTCCGGAACCCGGGCACTACCAGATCGAGCTCGTCTATCGCGAAGGATGCAAACCTTTCCGCTTGTACGCCTACTTCAACGGCACACACTGGTACGACGACCGCAACCGGCAACTGGACGTCAGCAAGTATCAGCTTTCTTTCCGTCCTTGGTGCGAGGACTACGAAGAATGATCGACGAAGAACTGAAAGACATTGCCAGACACTACGGGCGAGACCATCAGACGCTCAAGGCTGCCGAAGAGTTCGGAGAGGCTGCAACTGCGGCTTCACGTCTTGCGCTCGCCCGACAGGCCGAAGCATCCGGCGGCAAGTATCGGTGCATCACGGCGCTTGAAAACAACCTTGCGGAAGAGTGTGCCGACTGCCTCGTGATGATCGGTCAACTGCGCCTGTTGATCCCCGGTTTCAGCGCCAAGGTCGACCTAGCAATGCACGAAAAGATTGAGCGACAAATCAACCGAATTTCAAAGGAACAACAATGCTGAACATCAACGAAGTGACCATTTGCGGCTGTCTTGGCCGCGACCCTGACCTCCGATATGGGACGAACAACCTCGCTTTCGTTTCCCTGGCCGTCGCCACAAACCGTAGAGTGAAAAACGCGGACGGTCAATACGAAAACGTCACAGACTGGAACACCGTCGTCGCCTTTGGCAAGACTGCCGAGACGATTGCCGAGTATCTGCACAAGGGGTCGCCGATCTGGGTACGTGGCCGTCTTCAAACGAGAAAGTACAAAGACAAAAACGGCGCCGACCGATGGGTGACGGAAGTCATCTGCGAACACTTCCAGTTCGTCCAGAGTGCGAAGGACCGAGCACAACAGCAACAGGCCGAACCGGCAAGACGTTCACGCGTGCAAGAACAAGCCCAGACCTATGACGACGGCGAAGTACCGTTTTAAGGAGAACCCATGAACGAAATCATCGCACTGAGTGCGGCAAACATTGGCGGCGAACAAATTCCGACCGTCAACGCGCGTGACCTTCATGCGTTCCTCGGCGTCAAGACCGAGTTCAAGGACTGGATCGCACGTCGAATCAAAGACTTCGGCTTTGTCGAGAACACGGACTTTTGCTCATTTTTGAGCGAAAGTTCTGGCGGTCGTCCGAGCAAGGAATTTTCCGTTTCCCTCGGCATGGCAAAAGAGCTGGCGATGGTCGAACGAAACGCGAAAGGCAAGCAGGCACGCCTCTACTTCATCGAATGCGAAAAGGTGGCCAAAGCCAAGGCGGCTGCGCCGGCACTGCCGGACTATCCAACGGCGCTTCGACAGCTCGCATCCTCTTTGGAGAAGCAAGCAGCGCTTGAACACAAGGTCGCAGAGGACGCTCCGAAGGTCGCCTTTGCTGAGACAGTCGAAGCGTCCTACGGTGACATGCTCATCAGAGAAGCCGCCAAGACGCTCGGCTATCCAGCGACGCTTCTCTTTGACTGGCTACGCGCACACTCGTGGATCACAATGAAAAATGAACCTTACGCGGACCGAGTGAAGCAAGGCGTCCTGCGCCCTCGCGTGTCGAACTTCACGCACCCGGAAAAAGGACTGAGCGTGTCGATCACGGCGCACGTTACTCCGAAAGGGCTGTACAGGCTTTATCAGGCACTCCTGAAAGAAGGAAAGGTCACCAGGAATGAAAGACTTGAACAAACAGCAGGATGATGAAAAAATGATGACGGCGTCCAACAAGATTCGCGACGGCATGCGGTTTCGCGAGATGCTCTTTGATCCGGCAGTTCCTGACTATGCATTTCTAACGCGAGATGAAGTCATCGCCGCCTTTGATACATCAGAGCCGACACTTCGACGTTGGGCATTGGAAAGCGGCTTCCCGGACCCTGTAGCCTATCCAGGCATTACTGCGTACCCCATCGCAGCTCTACGCGAGTTCCTGAGTCGCGTAGCCAGAGAATCTCGCAACGCCACAAGCAAAAAAAACCGTTAGTCTTCTTTTTTTCGTCGGTGGGTCTTTTGGTGGGTCTTTTGACATTAAAGCCACTACAACCGTTGCTACGCCTTAATTCATGAATTCCTCCCCTTCCGCCAGAATTCGAAAGGCAGAAAGCTTCGGCTTTCTGCCTTTTTTGCTATTGGGCTCCGGCCGCGCACGCCTGCGCCGTCCGAGCCTGAATCCTCCCGGCAAACAAGCTTCCCGAACAGCCATGGCACTCTTTTTCAGAAAGCGCATCAAGATTCTTCCCGGCGTCACGCTCAACCTCTCCAAGTCGGGCGTCAGCGCCACGGTCGGCCGCAAGGGCGCGAGCGTCTCGGTCGGCAAGCGCGGCACCTACCTCAACGCTGGGCTGCCGGGCACGGGCATCTACAGCCGCACCCGCCTCGACAAGCCTGCAGGCCGACGCCGCAGCGCAGGAAAGACGAACGCGGAGATCGAAGCGCCCGAGCAGACGGATCCCGTGACGGAAAGCGCCGCCGCGCCCGAGGCGCCCGCCCGTGCGCCAGGCGGTCTTGAGTCCGCCGTCGCGCTTCTCAAGTGCATCGCGCTCCTCGCCTTCATCGGCCTCTGCCTTGCGGGCATCTGGAGCCTTCTCGCCGACTGAGTCCCGTCCGACACGGTTCCGTCATCATTTCCTCCTCGCGGTCATCATCAATTCACGAAGCCGACACGGGATCGTCAAATCGAATTCCTAGACTTTGCTCCATCCGAAGGCCCGGCGCCTTCGGACCATTGTTTGTTGAAGGAATTCATTGTGAAAATCAAGACCGCGACCGCTGCCGTCTCCGCAGCGCTTCTCTCCCTCATTGCCGCCGGCCAGGCCGGCGCCGCCCAGATCTATCCCGTCGATCAGGCCCGCTTCATGACGAACGCCCGCTTCGACTTCAAGATCGAGCTTGACAAGAGCGTCGCCCGCAAGGACGTCACCGTTCAGATCAACGGTGCCGACTACTCCAAGACGCTCTCCGGCAAGGAAATCTGGATGGAGAAGGAGGACAACGTCCACGGTTCCGCCCTCGTCGTCCGCGACGTCGAGATCAAGAAGCCCGGCCGCTACGAAGTCATCGTCAAGAGCCCCGAAGGCGAAATGCGCGCCAACTGGGACATCTATACGACGCCAGAAAAGCCGGTTGCCAAGAACGTCATCATTCTTCTTGCCGACGGCCTCTCCGTCGGTCACCGCACCGCCGCCCGCATCCTCTCCAAGGGCGTGACGAACGGCATGTACAACGCTCCGCTCGCCATGGACGACATGCCGCACATGGCTCTTCTCGGCACGAGCTCCGTCGACACGATCGCCGCCGACAGCGCCAACACCGCTTCCGCCTACATGACGGGCCACAAGTCGAGCGTCAACGCCCTCGGCGTCTACGCCGACCGCACCCAGGCCAGCCAGGACGATCCGAAGCAGGAGACGATCGCCGAGCTTCTGCGCCGCAAGACCAACAAGGCCATCGGCGTCGTGAGCGACGCCGAGATCGAGGACGCCACGCCCGCCTCCGTCGTCTCCCACACCCGCCGCCGCGCCGACAAGGCCGACATCGTCGGGATGTTCTACAACGTCAAGCCCGAGGTCATCCTCGGCGGCGGCTCCGCCTACTTCCTCCCGAAGGAAACCGCCGGCTCCAAGCGCAAGGACAGCATCAACTACATCCAGAAGTTCGGCGACGCCGGCTACAAGCTCGTCACGGACCGCACAGAAATGCTCAGCGCCGTCTCCGGCCAGACGCCCGACCGCCTGCTCGGCCTCTTTCACACCGGCAACATGGACGGCTGGGTCGACCGCCACCAGTGGAAGGGCAACACCGTCAAGAAGTTCCCGAACCAGCCTGATCTGACCGAATCCTTCGACGCCGCCGTCAAAGTGCTCGAGAAGAACAAGGACGGCTTCTTCCTGATGCTCGAGGCGGGCCTCGTGGACAAGTACTCCCACCCGCTCGACTGGACCCGCTCCGTGGGCGACACGATCGCCTTCGACAAGGTGGTCGAGCGCGCCAAGGCCTACTGCGCCAAGAATCCCGACACGCTGCTCATCGTGACGGGCGACCACACGCACTCGATCTCCGTCGCCGGCACGGTGGACGACAACAAGCCGGGCAAGGACATGCGCGAAAAGGTGGGCGTCTATGCCGACGCCGGCTACCCGAACTACGAGGACAAGGACAAGGACGGCTTCCCCGACAACTTCCAGCCCTCCAAGCGTCTTGCCGTCTTCTTCGGTGCCCACCCCGACTACTACGAAACGTACCGCTCCTATCCTGACGCCACCTTCAACCCGGCCGTCAAGAACGAAAAGGGCGAATACGTCGCCGACGCCAGGTACAAGGACGTCGAGGGCGGCCACTTCGTCGAGGGCAACCTCCCGCGAAACGAAAGCCAGGGCGTGCACACGGTCGACGATCTGGTCGTGACCGCCCAGGGTCCGAACGCCGAACAGATCCGCGGCTTCATGAACTCCACAGAAGTCTTCCGCGTGATGGCCGAAGCGCTTGCCCTCGGCAAGTAACGGTCACAAGGCCCCTCGCAGGGCCCCGCGCCGGAGGCGCGGCTCCCACGGGAGTCCGCCTCCGGCCTTTTCAATTTTCAGAAACGAGACGCCACCCATCATGCAGCGCCGCCAATTCGTCAAATGCCTTCTTGGGACCCCGCTCCTTGTGGCCGTCCCTGCATTCGCCGCCGTCCCAGAACTCAGGTTTGAGGAGATGTACGCGGGCAACTCCGTCCTCGGCCTTCAGTTCTCCGAAAAGCTCAAGTCGCTCTCGGGAAAGCGGATCCGCATCCGCGGCTTCATGGCTCCACCGCTCAAGGCCGAAGCCGCCTTCCTCATCCTCACGAAGGAGCCCGTGAGCCTGTGCCCCTTCTGCAACTCCGATCAGGACTGGCCCGACAGCATCATCCTCGTGAGGCTCGCGAGCGAGCAGGCCTTCGTGCAGAACAACCGCCTCATCGAGGTGACGGGACGGCTCGAAACGGGCAGCGAGACCGATCCCGAAACGGGATTCGTGAGCCTCGTGCGGCTCGCCGACGCAAAGTACGAGGTGATCTGATGACGGACACGCTCAAGCTTGAAGGCGTCGGACTCGACGTTCGCGACGGCTCCTCCCTGCGCACGCTCCTCGAGATCGACGAGTTCTGCCTCGAACCCGGTGAAATGATCGCCGTGCGCGGCGCAAGCGGCGCGGGCAAGACCACCTTCCTCAAGCTCGTCTCGGGCATTCTTCTCCCGACGAGGGGCCGCGTGCTCTACGGCGACACCGAGCTCTCCGCACTCTCCGAACCCAGGCGCGACCGCTGGCGCGGCCGACACGTCGGCTTCCTCTTTCAGAACTTCCGCCTCTTCGACGGCCTCACGGCCCTCAAAAACGTCCTGCTCCCCTTCACGTTCTGCTCGCGCACCGTATCCAACACCCAGCGTCGCGACGCGACGGACCTCCTCAAGTTGCACGGAGTCAATCCCGACACGCGCTCCGAACTCCTCTCGAGAGGCGAGATGCAGCGCACGGCGCTCGTGCGCGTGCTGATGCAGTCTCCCTCGATCATCCTCGCGGACGAACCCACCGCAAGCCTCGACGCCAACCGTGCAGGTCATGCGGTCGACGCACTCATCTCCGCCGCAGGCTCGCTCGGCGCCTCCCTCGTGCTCGTAAGCCACGACGAGCGCGTGCTCGGCCACTTCGAGCGCCACCTCACGCTCGCCGACGGCCGACTCACCCCAAGGATCTGATCCATGAACGTCCTCATGCTTCTTAGGAGCGAGCTGCGCAGAAGCGCCGCCGTGCTCGCAGGCATCGCCGCCGTCCTCGCACTCTCGCTCTCGATCTCGATTGCGACCGGCATGACCGACAGGATGCTGAGGCACGCCTCGGCCCAGGCCGCCGACCGGTTCGATCTTCTCATCGGAGCCAAGGCCAGCCCCTCGTCCCTTCTGCTCGGCGCCGTCTTCCTGCGTGACGAACCCCTTCCCCTCGTGCCACTCTCCGTCATGAAGGACCTTGACGAAAGGCACGGCGTCAAGTGGGCAGCCCCCGTCGCATTCGGCGACAGGGCGGGAGACTCTCCCATCGTCGGCACGACAACGTCGCTCGTCACCTTCGGCGGCACGGTCAGGCCCGCCGAGGGACGCCTCTTCAAGGCGCCCTTCGAGGCCGTCGTCGGCGCCTCGGCCCCCTACCGCATCGGCGACGAAATCGTACCCATGCACGGCAGGACGCCCGGCGCAGGACACGCGCACGACCACGGACGCCTCAAGGTCGTGGGCAGGATGCCCGAAAGCGGCACGCCCTGGGACCGCGCCGTCATGATTCCGATCGAGGCCGTCTGGGCCACGCACTCGATGACGGTGCACGACGAACTCGAGCGCGCCCACGGTCACGACCACGAAGAAGAAGACGGAACGGAGCATGAAGAAGGGCACGGCCGACTGCTCGGCGTCTTCTCCGAACACGACTTCGAGACGCTTCCCGGCGTCTCCGCCGTCGTCGTCAAGCCCGCCTCGTTCGCCGATGCCTACAGGCTGCGCCAGCAGCAGTCGCAGCGCACGCTCTCCGGCCCCGACCGCACGTCGGTCAACCTGATGGGCGTCTTCTCTGGCGAGGTGCTCGTCTCGCTCCACTCGCTTCTGGGCGGCGCGAGCGAGGCCGTGACGATCACGGCCCGCCTCACGCTTCTCACGGCGCTCGCCGCCACGCTCATCATGGGCGTGCTGCTCGGTGAGCTCCGCAGGCCCGCCCTCGAGCAGCTCCGCGTACTCGGCGCCCCGCAGCGCTACATCATGAGCCTCGTCTGGTGCATCGTCATGACGGTCGTCGCTGCGGGGACCGCGGGCGGCCTCGTCCTCGGCTTCATCGGCGCGGAGGCGGCCGCGCATCTGCTTGCCGCCGAAACGGGCGTTGCCATGTCGCCCGCCATGGGCTCGCCCGAACTTCTCGCCGCCGCGGCCACGCTCCTTGCGGGTTCGTTCTGCGCCCTCATTCCCGCATGGCTCGCGGGGAGGCGCCCCATCCGCTGAGCGCCTCGCTCCGAGCCCTCTCAGAGCGCCCGTCTCCTTCGAAGAGACGGGCGCTCGTCGCATCGGGCGTCCGAAGACAATCCGTCATCGAAAATTCACGCAAGCGTCTTCAAGATGTCAACGCACGGTCACGGCGCCGTCATGCGGCCCTGAAAGAATCCGTCCTGCAGGCTCAAGGGAATCCGGGAAAAGCTCAGACCCGAAGCCCTGAAGTCCCGGATCGGGACCGTCGTTGAACAGGGCCTGCTCTGCACAGTTCATGCAGATGTTGTTTTGTGAAAGGAAAATCATGACTCAGATCTCCCGCCGCTCGCTCTTCGGCGCCGCCGCTGCGGCCTCCGTTCTCCCCGTCGCGGGCGGCCTCGCCGCCTTCAGCCCGATCGCAGCCGCTGCCGCCGCACCCAAAAAGGCCCGCACCATTGTCGAAATCGCCGCCATGTCCCCGGTCGACATGGCCCGCGAGAGCGACGTCGTCCAGACCTCGTACGAAATCATCCGCGCGGCCGCCGGCCGTCTGCGCGATCCCGAACTCAGGAAGGCCGTCCTCTCCATCATCGAGAACCCGGCTCCTACGATCGCCTCCGCCGACCAGAGCGCCGTGCTCGCCGCCCTCAAGAAGGAGGGCCTGATCGCCGCCGGCCGCACGTCCGTCTTCCCGAAGTTCTCCGACACCACCCGCTCGCCGCAGCCCACCTGGAGCGCGCCGGGCTCCGGTTACGGCAGCCACCATGCCTATCCGGGCGGCCTCTGCACCCACGTCGCCCTCAACGTCGTCTCCGCCGAATCCCTCGTCGCCGCCTACAACAACATCGACGGCCTCAAGCTCGACTTCGACCACGCCGTCGGCGGTGAAATCCTGCACGACCTGCACAAGCCCTGGGGCTTCCAGTGGGAGGCTGACAATGCCTGCCGCAAGGAGGAGGCCCTCGCAGGCACGGGCGAACACCACGTACTCAGCATCGCCGAGTCCATCAAGCGCGGCCTGCCCGCCGAATTCGTCGTTGCCCAGGCCTGCGCCCACGAGCATCCGGGCAGCGCCTCCGGCGAAGCCCAGGTCGTCGGCTGGCTCCGCGCCGCCGCGATCATCGCGGGCGTCGACCCCGTCAAGGCCGGCCTCATCGCCGCCGACGGCAAGACCCTGCCGCTGCCGCGCCGCATCGAGGGCTGGGTCGTACACCTCGCCGACCACGACTGGGTCATCTCCGTGCCCGCCTGCCAGTGGGTCGTCAAGGCCCTTCGAAACCTCGCTGAGAAGAAGTGGGGCGTGCGCGATGAAAAGACCTTCAACGCGCTGCGCAACTACGTGCTCTGCAACCTGACCGCCATGCGCCTCTACGGCATCCTGTCGGCTCAGGGCGAGGAGGCCTTCGCCGCCGACGTCGCCCGCGTAGTCAAGGCCTGATCCGCACAAGACGCCCGAACGACCGTGCGTTTCGCACAAGTCGACTTATGAAAAAGCCGCACCGGACGAGAAAAGCCCGGTGCGGCTTTCATCACATTTGGATGAGAACGACTAGAATGACGATCCCTGCAAGAACTCCAAGGACTCTCCCCGCCATGACCGCCTTCCGCCCCGTTCCCGCCACCGGCTTCATGCCGCTTGCCGCCGTGTTCGACCTCGACCACACGCTCATCGCGGGCGATGCCACGATCGGCTGGACCGAGTATCTCTATGAAAGGGGCGTCGTAACCGATCCCGTCTTCCGCGAGATCAACGAACGCATGAAGGCCTCCTACCACGCGGGCACGCTCGACATCGCCGCCTGGCTGCGCGAGGCGGTTCCCGCCTACTCGGGACTTGACGAGGCCGAGCGCAATGCGCTCGTCTCCGACTTCATCGAGGAGAAGATCCGTCCCATCGCCTATCCGCAGGGCTTTGAGACGATCCGCGCCGCGAAGGCCGCGGGCATGCTCACGCTCATCATCTCCGCCTCCAACGCCTTCTTCGTGAAGCCCATCGCCGAACGCGTCTTCGGCGTCGACGTCGCGCTCGGCACCGAGCTCGTCGTCAGGAACGGCCGCATCACGCCCGAGCTCTCGGGCACGCCCACCTTCCGCGAGGGCAAGGTCGTGCGCCTTTGCGCCGCACTCGAGCACAGGGGGCTGCGCCCCGCCGAGACGGTCTTCTACACCGACAGCCGCAACGACCTGCCGCTCGCCTCGGGCGACTGCGTGGCGGTCAACCCCGACCCCGTGCTGCTCGAGGCCGCTCGCGAGAACGGATGGCTGGTGAACGCATGGAAGCTTTGAGACGCCCTTGAGGCTTCTTCCGCCCCCGCCTTTTGCCGACAATTGGGTGGCTTTGATACGAAGGCGCGCGAATATTGGGGTATAGGACCTATACGGTCTGAGCGGCGTACAAACTTGGGCGATTCGTCTCGCAGGGGGCCGAACACTTCGGCTATATTGCATCCTACGGACGAAGCGCCTTGCAGGAGGCGCTCCGGATCCGCAAAACGAACAGACAGAATCTCAAAGGACCGCCTTACCATGATGTTCAAGAAAGTTTTCGCCGCTGCCGCCTCCGCCCTTGCCATCGCCGCCTTCGCCGGCAACGCCATGGCCCGCGACACGTTGCGCGTCGGCACCGAACCCACGTTCGCGCCGTTCGAATTCCTCGACACGAAGACCCAGGAGTTCTCCGGCTTCGACATCGACCTCATCAAGGCCGTCGCCGACAAGGCCGGCTACGACGTCAAGGTCATGAACATGGGCTTTGACGCCCTCATCCCGGCGCTCTCCGCCGGCACGATCGACGTGATCGCCTCGGGCATCTCCATCACCGAAGAACGTCAGAAGAAGGTCGACTTCACCTCCCCCTACTACCAGTCCGGCCTCTCCTATCTCGTCCGCAAGGCCGATGCTGAAAAGATCAAGACCTTCGCCGACCTCAAGGGCAAGACCCTCGCCGTGCAGATCGGCACGACGGGCGCCGCCTACGCCAAGAACGTCGAGGGCGCCCGCGTCTCCGCCTTCAACACGACGAGCGAGGCCTTCATGGACCTCAACGTCAAGAACGCCGACGCCGTCGTGCTTGACCGTCCGGTGCTCGCCTACTTCCTGAAAACGAAGCCGCGCGTTGCCAAGAACCTCCAGCTCTCCACCGAGATCGCCGACGCCGAACACTTCGGCTTCGCCGTGAAGAAGGGCAACGCCGAGCTCCTCCAGAAGCTCAACGCCGCCCTTGAAGAGCTCAAGAAGTCCGGCGAATTCGCCAAGATCGAGGACAAGTGGTTCGCCAAGTAACCTCTCCTCACCAAAGTCCCCGTGCCGCGCCAGCCGCGCGGCGCTCGGGCCGGACTGACCAAAAACAGCACATCACCCGCAGTCCGACAACCTGAAACAGGCCGCCTGAAAAGAATTTCCAACGTCCGAAGCCGCATCCCCCTGCAGCCCAGGAACTCTCGGGCCGTTCACGCGAACGGTATTAAAACAGGGAGCACCGCGCTCCCGCTACAAGCCCAGGAGGGCCTTACAAATGCAATTCAAGCTCGCACGTGCCGGCGTCAAGACGTTCGCCGGCGTCATCATGAGCGCCGCCGTTCTCGGCGGCATGTCCGCCAACGCGTTTGCGGAACGCCTCATCAAGGTGGCCACGGAACCGACGTTCCCCCCCTTTGAATTCGTCAACACCCAGACGGGAGAAGTCTCCGGCTTCGAAATGGACCTCGTGCGGGCCGTCGGCAAGGAACTCGGCGCCAAAATCGAATTCCAGGTCCTCAGCTTCGACGCCATCATCCCCGCCATGCTCTCGGGCACCGTCGAGATGGGCGCCGCAGGCTTCTCCATCACCGAGGAGCGCAAGAAGCGCGTCCTCTACTCCGACACGTTCTACACTTCCGGCCTCTCCCTCGTCACCACGAAGGCCAAAGCCGGCGCCGTCAAGAGCATGAAGGACCTTGAGGGCAAGACGATCGGCGTGCAGATCGGCACGACGAGCCACAACGCCGCCAAAAAGGTCAAGGGCGCCAAGATCGTGACATTCAACACCGCGGGAGAGGCCATTCTCGACCTCTCCATCGGCGGCAGCGACGCCGTCATCAACGACCGTCCCGTGACGGCCTACATCATGACGCAACAGCCCAAGCTCGGCGCCCAACTCGTGCACCAGCCCGAGACCTACTCCGCCGACGACTTTGCCTTCGTCTTCCGCAAGGACCAGTCCGCACTCAAGGACGAGGTCAACGCTGCGCTCGCCAAGCTGAAGTCGAACGGCGAATACGACAAGATCTACAACAAGTGGTTCGGCAAGAACTGATTTTTCGCAAATCCGTGATCTGACGACACAGGAGTCCGGCCTCTCCCGCAAGGGAGCGCGCCGGCTTTTTCTTTGAGACGCCTCAAGGTTTGCCCTGTACGGTTAGACAACCTTGATCCGTGTCTGTAAAATTCAGCAAATTTTGCCTTACACTTTTATCATTGCGCCGCGCCCCGGGCCCTCCCCCTTCGAAGAGCATCCCCCCGCCCTTCATCCGGAAGCGGACGCAAACCACAATCTGCTTAGAGGTCACCCGTCATGGAATTTGATTTATCCCTGATCGTCAACAGCCTTCCCCTGCTTCTCAAGGGCGCGGGCCTGACGCTTGAAATCACGGCGCTCGCCGTGGGTCTCGGCCTGATCATCGGCCTTTTCCTCGGTCTTGCCCAGCTTTCGAAGAATCCCATCTTCCGTTGGCCCGCCAAAGTCTACGTCGACGTGATCCGCGGCACGCCGCTTCTGATCCAGATCTTCATCATCTACTTCGCCCTGCCGAACATCATCGGTGAGCGCATCGACCCCTACATTGCCGCCGTCGCGGCCTGCTCGCTCAACTCGGGCGCCTACATCGCCGAAATCTTCCGTGCGGGCATCCAGTCCATCTCGCTCGGCCAGATGCGCGCCGGCCTCTCGCTCGGCATGACCTACCCGCAGACGATGCGCTACATCGTGCTGCCGCAGGCCGTCAAGCGCATCATCCCGCCGCTCGGCAACGAGTTCATCGCCATGCTGAAGGACTCCTCCCTCGTCTCCGTGATCGGCTTCGAGGAACTGACCCGCTCCGGCCAGCTCGTCATTGCCGAAACCTACGGCACGATGGAGATCTGGACCTGCGTCGCGATCCTCTACCTTGTCATGACGCTCACCATCAGCCAGCTCGTCGGCTGGCTTGAAAAGCGCTACCGTCTGAGCGACGAGCGCTGACATCCCAAGAGCCTTCCGAACGCCGCGCATCCCCACGGGAGCGCGGCGTTTTTCATGCCTTTTTCAGGGCTTCCGGGGCCCTTGACAGTCAACCCGCGGAGGCCGTTTCGGAGCCCGCGCCGCCTTGTGTGAAAATTTCCTCGCTTTGCACTTGCACGGCGCCCATGCAGTAGGTACAATCTCCGCTTTCACGGCTCGAGTCTCAACGCTCGTGTCCGCAAGTTTCCATACCTTTTTCTTTATTCAGGAAAACAAATGTCCGTTGAAATGAACAAGTCTGAGATCGTTGCCAAGTTCCAGCGCGCTGAAGGCGACACCGGCTCTCCCGAAGTGCAGGTTGCTCTTCTCACCGCCCGCATCAACCACCTTACGGACCACTTCAAGGTTCACACCAAGGATCACCACTCCCGTCGTGGCCTTCTCCGTATGGTCTCCCGCCGCCGCAAGCTGCTTGACTACCTCAAGCGCACCGACCTCAATGCTTACCGCGCCCTGATTGAAGCCCTCAATCTCCGTAAGTAAGACGGAACATTTCTCCCTGACAACGGCCTGCCGAACGACGACAGGCCGTCGTCGCATCTAAAACCCACGTCGTTCGTTGACGGCACACTTTCTTTCCACGCGAAGCTACCGCGTTGCGACATGAGCTCCCTCCCCCTCCGGCACAAGGGAAAAGGGGAAAGGGAGCTGATGCCGCAGCGTGCCAAAGAGCTTCGAACTCGAATTGCTCTTGCGCCCGGAAAGTTGATGAGAAACGTCAGCGACGACAACCATGCACAGAGGAATACATCATGACGATGTTCAACAAAGTGTCCAAGTCCTTCCGCTTCGGCAATCACGACGTGACCCTCACCACCGGTGAGATCGCCCGTCAGGCCACCGGCGCCTGCATCTGCCAGATGGACGACACGGTGGTGCTCGCCACGGTCGTGGCCAAGAAGGAAACGAAGCCCGGCCAGGACTTCTTCCCGCTCACCGTCGACTACATCGAAAAGACCTACGCTGCCGGCAAGATCCCCGGCGGCTTCTTCAAGCGCGAAGGCCGTCCGTCCGAAAAGGAAACGCTCACCTCCCGCCTGATCGACCGTCCGATCCGCCCGCTCTTCCCGGACGGCTTCTTCAACGAAGTCCAGGTCATCATCCACGTCCTCTCCGCCGACCCCGCCGTTGATCCGGACATTCCGGCCATGATCGGCGCCTCCGCCGCCCTCGCCATCTCCGGCATCCCGTTCCGCGGCCCGATCGGCGCCTGCCGCGTCGGCTACATCAATGACGAAATCGTCATCAACCCGACCACGGAAGAACTCAAGACCTCCCGCCTCGACCTCGTCGTCGCCGGTACGGAACGCGCCGTCCTCATGGTTGAATCCGAGGCCGACATCCTTCCGGAAAAGACGATGCTCGAAGCCGTGATGGCCGGCCACAAGGCCATGCAGGTCTGCATCCAGGCCATCAACGAGCTCGTCGCCGAAGCCGGCAAGCCGGCTTGGGACTGGCAGCCCGCCCCGAAGAACGAAGCCCTCGTCGCCCGCATCGTCGAACTCTGCGACGCCGGCCTCAAGGAAGCCTACGGCATCCGCTCCAAGCAGGCCCGTACGGAAAAGCTCCGCGAAGTCTATGCCGCCTGCGAAGCCCAGCTCGTCGCCGACGCCGAAGCCGCCGGCACCGAAGCTCCGGACATGAACGAAGTCCACGGCATCCTCTTCGAACTCGAAGCCAAGCTCGTTCGCTCCAACATCCTCAACGGCGAACCCCGCATCGACGGCCGCGACACCCGCACGGTCCGCCCGATCGAAATCCGCCAGAGCGTGCTTCCGCGTACCCATGGCTCCGCCCTCTTCACCCGCGGCGAAACGCAGGCCCTCGTGCTTACGACGCTCGGCACGAAGCAGGACGAACAGATCATCGACGGTCTCTGCGAAGAAACGCACGACCGCTTCATGTTGCACTACAACATGCCCCCGTTCGCCACGGGCGAAACGGGCCGCGTCGGCAGCCCGAAGCGCCGCGAAATCGGCCACGGCCGTCTCGCCAAGCGCGCCCTGAAGGCCGTTCTCCCGACCGCCGAGGAATTCCAGTACACGATCCGCGTCGTTTCTGAAATCACCGAATCCAACGGCTCCTCCTCGATGGCCTCCGTCTGCGGCGGCTGCCTCTCCATGCTCGACGCCGGCGTTCCGCTCAAGGACTACGTCGCCGGCGTGGCCATGGGCCTCATCAAGGAAGGCAACAAGTTCGCCGTCCTCACCGACATTCTCGGTGACGAAGACCATCTCGGCGACATGGACTTCAAGGTGGCCGGTACCGCCGAAGGCGTGACCGCCCTCCAGATGGACATCAAGATCGAAGGCATCACGGCCGAAATCATGCAGGCCGCCCTGGCCCAGGCCCACGAAGGCCGCCAGCACATCCTCGGCAAGATGCATGAAATGGCCGGCGGCGGCGCCAAGGAACTCTCCGACTTCGCCCCGCGCATGATCTCCTTCAAGATCGATCAGGACAAGATCCGTGAAGTCATCGGCAAGGGCGGCGCCACCATCCGCGCCCTCACCGAAGAAACCGGCACGACGATCAACATCGAAGACGACGGCACGGTCACCATCGCCAGCCCGGACACGGCCCGCGTTGAAGAAGCCCGCCGCCGCATCGAGATCATCACGGCCAAGATCGAAGTCGGCCAGATCTACGAAGGCACGGTCCAGCGCCTGCTCGACTTCGGCGCCATCGTCCAGCTCCTGCCGGGCAAGGACGGCCTCCTTCACATCAGCCAGATCGCCAACGAACGCGTCAACCAGGTCTCCGACTACCTCAAGGAAGGCCAGCAGGTCCGCGTCAAGGTCATCGAAGCCGACGAAAAGGGCCGCGTGCGCCTTTCCATGAAGGCTCTTCTCAAGGACGAAGCCGCCCAGGCCTAATCCCTGAGCCCTTCCGGGCTTGAAGACACGAGCCCTGCTCTCCGCGAGGAGAGCAGGGCTTCTTGTTTCAAAACCCCATCGTTTTTTCCCCGAGTGCTTTGAAGACTTGAGGGAAACCGTATAAAATGCGAGGGTTATGCATTGTCCGCGTCAAAAACGGACCATCCGCATCCTTCACCGGCATTGTTGGAGAAACTCAGCGTGCGTGAAAAGATTGTCATCGCCAACTGGAAAATGAACGGCTCCGCCGAGGCCAACCGCCTCTGGGCGGAGGAATTCCTTGCCAAACTCGGCGATCTCAACTGCAGGACCGCCGTGTGCGCGCCCTTCGTCTATCTGTCCGAACTCGTCCGCCTCTTCAAGGACACGGGGGTCGCTGTCGGCGCCCAGACGGTTTCGCCCAGGGATCAGGGCGCCTTCACGGGCGAAGTGTCCGCCGCCATGCTCGCCGACATCGGCATGAGCCTCTGCCTCGTCGGCCATTCGGAACGCCGCACCCTCTGGGGTGAGGACGACGAATCCGTGGCCGTCCAAGCTGAAAACCTCGTTGCTCACGGCATCTCCCCCGTCGTCTGCGTAGGCGAGACGCTCGCCGAGCGCGAGGCAGGCCTCACCGAGGCCGTCGTGCTGCGCCAGCTTCGAACCGTGCTCACGCGAGTGCCCGTTGCCAAGCTCGGCGCCGTCGCCTATGAACCCGTCTGGGCCATCGGCACGGGACGCACGGCGACTCCGCAGGCCGCCCAGCACGTTCACGCGGCTCTGCGCGCCTGCCTCACCGAGGCCGACGCCGAAGCCGCCGCGAAGACGCCGCTGCTCTACGGCGGCAGCGTCAAGCCGGACAATGCCCATGAACTCTTCTCCCAGCCCGACATCGACGGCGGCCTCATCGGCGGCGCCGCCCTCAAGGCTGAAGATTTCCATTCCGTCTGCGCGGCTGCCCGCGTCGATTGATTTTTCACTCTAAGGTTTAACCGCCATGCATTTTCTTCTTAGCATCGCTCTCGTTCTGCAGATCATCTCTGCCGTCGTCGTGATCGTGCTCGTGCTCATGCAGCACGGCAAGGGTGCCGACCTCGGTGCCGCCTTCGGTTCCGGCGCCTCCGGCTCTGTCTTCGGCGCTACGGGCAGCGCAAACTTCCTCTCCCGTTCCACGGCCATCGCCGCCACGGTCTTCTTCTGCTCCACGATCGCCCTGACGCTCGCTTCCGGCGCCTTCAACAAGCGTTCCGCTCAGCCAGCGGGTGGTGTTTTGTCAACGGTCGAACAGCCGGCATCCCATGAATATGGTATGTCTGGTAGTGAAAACCCTAATAAGGCCCCCACGAACGAAATTCCGAGGTAAAATACACCTCCTCTGCTGGTGACCTCGCTTCTTCGGATGCACATCAGTGGGGAACAGTTCGGGCCGCGGTCGTGGCGAAATTGGTAGACGCGCAGCGTTGAGGTCGCTGTGGTGAGAGCCATGAGAGTTCGAGTCTCTCCGACCGCACCAGATGTACTGGGGTATCGCCAAGTCCGGTTAAGGCATCGGATTCTGAATCCGACATTCGTAGGTTCGAATCCTACTACCCCTGCCAAGTCATCGAGAGAATGGACGTTCTTCGGAACGTCCATTTTTTTTCATGAAAAGGAACGGGGACCGGGGTGCAAAAAATCCTGCGGCCCAAAACCGCGTCTCAAGAAAGCCTCTCCAGTGATTTGATACAGATCAGAGTATTTTGCCTTTTGGCCTGAAGATCTTCTTCGTTTTGTACACTAGAACCATCACCGTTGGAACCCCGAAGGCGATTGGTGCCGGAGCTCTCGTTCCAACGCTGTATTTTTTCCCTTTTTCCCGTCCCCTTCCCCTCCCGCCGCCTCCTCTCTTTTCCCGATCCCACATGACGGCGCACAAGAGACCGCAAGATTTCGGGCGACGGCCTCCCCTGCAGCCGTATCCTTTCTGAATCGCCTTCAACTTCAAGGCCGGAGAGCCATGCACGACGTCTTCATTCACAATGCCGTCATTCACGACGGCGAACGCTTCACCGACGCGGACGCCCTTCTCGTCAAGGCGGGCCGCATCTCCTGGATCGGTCCCGGCGCCTGCGCACCCGCGCACGACGGCGTGCCGTCCGTCGACCTCGAGGGACGAACGGTTCTGCCCGCGCTCTGCGACGTTCACACCCATCCGAGCTGGATTGCGGCCACGGTGAGGTCCGTGCCCTGCGTCTCCCCGATCGTCAACACGATCGAGGAGATGATTGAGGCGCTCAGGCGCCATCCGCTCGCCGGCCGAGGGCCCGAGGCCTGGATCACGGGCTTCGGCTATGACGAAGGCAAGCTCGCCGAACACCGCACCCCCACCATCGAGGACCTCGACCGCGTCAGCACGACGCAGCCCGTGTTCGTGAAGCGCTCCGACTGCCACTCTGCGATCTGCAACAGCGTCGCCCTGCGCCTCGCTGGCATTGAGGCAGGTACGCCCGATCCCGCCGGCGGGCGCTTCGGACGCTTTCCCGACGGTCGCCCCAACGGCGTTCTCACCGAATTCAATGCCGCACAGGTCGTCGAGCGCCTGATGGGCGAGCCCACGTTCGAGAGCGAAGTGGAGATGATGACGGCCTCGGGCGAACACTTTCTTGCGCGCGGCATTCTCGCCTTCACCGAAATGATGGCCGACTACCGCCAGCTCGCCGTCTACCGCGAGGCGGCGCGCCGCGGCTTTCCCGTCAGGGCAGGGCTCTACCTCGTCTGGAAGGGCGGACGCGACCCTCGGGGCATGCCCGCGCTCACGGACGAGGACAGGACGGGAGACCACTTCATCGCGGGCGTCAAGCTCTTTGCCGACGGAAGCGTCTCGGGCGCCACGGCGGCCGTGACGACGCCCTTTCTCAACGGCTCGACTGGGATGGTCACGCTCGACGACGGCGCGCTTGAGGCCGCGGCCGAGTACGCCCGCACCAACAAAATCCAGCTCTCCGTCCACGCCATGGGTGACAGGGCCGTCGGGCGCATCATCGACTTCTTCGAGGATCAGACGCCCTGGCTTGAGGACCGCCCGTCCGTGCGCATCGAGCACGCCACCTTCCTCAACGAGGCTCAGCTCGCCCGCATGAACGCCTCGGCCATGCGCTTCGGAGTGACAACCCAGGTGATCTTCCCGTACGCCGAAATCGAAGGCTACAGGGCCGTGCTCGCCCCGAAGGACCTTGAGCGCGTCTATCCCGTGAGGACCGTCTCCTCGGCGCTCGACGCCTTCGCGCTCTCCTCCGACGCGCCCGCCACCGCCTGGGCCGATCCCGACGATCCCTTCGTCTCGATGGGCGCTGCGGTCACGCGCACAGCCTGGGACGGCACCGTCTTCAACAGGTCCGAAGCCGTCTCCTGCGAAGAGGCCGTCTCGCTCTACACCTCCCGCCCGATGAAGGTCCTGCCATTCGAAGGCGTAGGAAGGCTCGCGCCCGGCATGAGGGCCGACTTCATCGTCCTGCGCGATCCCGTCACGGACGACGGCGAGGCTCTCGCCCGGAACGCCGTCTCCGAGGTTTTCCGTGCCGGAGCCCTGATCCACCGCGCCCCCCGCTAAAATGGAAGGCATTCTCAGGGGGACACACTCATGCAGCGATTCACGCTTTCCATCGACGACGAGCTTGCCGAGCGCTTCGACGCGTACCTGAACGAACACGGCTACGCCAACCGCTCCGAATGCTTCCGCGACATTCTCCGCAATCACTTCACCAGTGAGGACGTGAAGGACAATCCCTCGGCCGAATGCGTCGGCGTGCTCAGCTACGCCTACAACCACCACGAGCGCCAGCTCGCCATGCGTATGACCGAGTACCAGCACGAGCATGCGGGCGAGGTCATCTCCACCATGCACGTGCACGCCACGCACGAAGAGTGCGTCGAGAGCGTCGTGATCCGCGGCCGCGCCGAGGACGTCGTCACGCTCTCCCGCCGCCTTTCGGCCGAACCCGGCGTGCGCCACGGACGCCTCAACCTCATCCCCGTGATGCCCGACGACACGCACGAACATGCTCATGAGCACGCCCATTCACATGATCATCACCACGGGGATTGAGCCGGGCGTGAACCCGAGATGAACAAAACGGCGGACTCCGAAGCGGATCCGCCGTTTTTGTTCCTGTCGGTGACGATCAGGCGTAGTAGCCGGGCAAGCTCATCTCGCGCGCCGCGAACTGCCTGTAGCCGTCCATGTCGAGCGGATAGTCCCAGCAGCCCATCTGGTGGTACATCTGGCCGCCAAAGCCCGTCTTGAAGCGGTAGAGGCCGTGCATCGGATGCGAAGGATCCGCGTTGGGCGCGACACCGAAGAGGTCGTACTCACTGCAACCCGCGCGCCTGGCGGTCTGCATGGCGCACCACTGGAGCGCATAGGTGGGCATCAGGTGCCGGCCTTCGCGAGCCCAAGTGTTGTGTAAAGACAACTATCCTCTGCTTTTTCCCTGCGGTTCAGGCTTGGCGAATGAAGAAAACGCCCCGAAGCCTTCGCTTCGGGGCGCCTGTTTTTCAGCCTTGTTTCAGCCTGTTTTCGTCAGGACGGCTCTCAGATGAGGAAGAGCATGTCCATCAGGAAGAAGGTCGGGAAGAGGAGCGTCACCGACCAGAGCATGTAGCCGAAGAACGTCGGCATCTTGATGCCGCGCTCGTTGCAGATGGAGACCGTCATGAAGTTCGGGGCGTTGCCGATGTAGGTCACGGCGCCCATGAACACGGAGCCCATCGAGATGGCCATCAGGGTCTTGGCGCCCTCGCCCATCAGCACGGTCGGATCGCCGCCGGCGAGGTTGAAGAACGCCAGGTACGTCGGCGCGTTATCAAGGAACGCGGAGAGCATGCCCGTCAGCCAGAAGAAGAACGTGTTGTTGAAGCTGCCGTCGGCGTTCGTCACGAGGGCGACGAGCGGCGCGAAGTGGCCGTCGTGGCCCGCGCGGAGCATGGCGAGCACCGGCACGATGCAGCAGACCTTTTTAACTTTTATTCCTTTACCACAGGCGAATGACCTTGATGACGCCCTCGGCTTTATCACGGGCCAGCTCCAGATGGTGCTGCAGCGCCATGGCTGCACCGTCCCAGTTGTCAGACAGGGCAGCATCCAGAATCTGCAGATGCTCCTCACAGGTCTGCTCCTGATTGATCATGCTCACCTTGCCGGTCATGATGCGGAAGCGGGTGTTCAGGCCGGTGATGCGGTCGTAGGCAGAGCGCAGATACTTGTTGGGCAGGGTGCTCATCAGCAGCTCATGGAAGTCATCGTCCGACTCGCAGAAGTCCTCGATGCGCTCGCGCGGCATGAAGTGCACGCGGGGACCCGGATCGAACACCACGACGGCGTCTGGGCGCTTGCGGGAGAGGGCCTCGAGGATGACGCGGCCGTTTTCGCCCTCGGCCTGGTAGCCCGAAACGTAGAAGTAGTCGAAGCTCTCGATGTCGAAGCGCTCGAACCAGTCGGGTTTCATGCGGCGCTCAAGGCCGAACATCGAGATGAAGGTGCGCTCGCCGGAGGCGTCGGCAAGCGACAGGCACCAGCCGTTGTCGCCTTCGCCCGCCTCGCGGTGCACGGGATAGCCGCGCTCCGTGAGGGCCTGCGCGACGAGGTCGGCGAACCGGCCCTCGCCCACGGGCATGTAGCTCTCGAACGGAAGGTCGAGCTTGTAGAGGACGTCCGCGACGTTGAAGGAGCAGCCGCCGACGGTCGTGCAGCGGTAGTCGCCCTCAACGTCGGCGCCCGCACGCGGCATCTCCTGAACGTTGATCACCATGTCGACGAAGGCCGAGCCGATGATGAGGACGCGCTTTTGAGGCTTGAGCGAATGGAGGACGGAGCGGATGCTTCGCATGCAGGGGCTCCCTCAGAGGTGAAAGGTCGTGCGGGCGCGGGCGATTTCGGTCGCCATGGCGCGGAAGTCGAGCGCGTTTGTCGTCTCGAGGAAGGACGAGCGCGATTCGGGCAGCGCATCGAATCCCTCGAAGGCACCGCAGATCGCGCAGGCCATCGCACCGATCGTGTCGGTGTCGCCGCCCATGTTGGCGCACATGATCGCGGCGCGTTCGGCGCTGCGGCAGTAGAAGGCGACGGCAAGCGCGGCGCTCACGCTCTCGCTCGTCATCGTGCCCGTGCCGAGGATGTCGTAGACCCAGCGGGAGAACTTCTCGTCGTCGTCAAAATCCTTCATGACGGAGAGTGCGAGGCGGAAGCGTTCCGCGACCGAAGCTGCCCAGGTGGGCTCTCCCTTGGCGCGCGCAACGTTCCAGATGCGGAGCACGTCCTCTGCGGCTTCCTCCCAGGAGCGTCCGCCGATGCCGCTCGCGACGGCCTGGGCGACCATGGCCGCGCCACCGATCGCCACGTCCGTGCCATGCGTCACGATCGAGACGCGCGCAACCGTTTCGGCGAGCTTTTCGGAATCGTTCCAGTCGACGAGGCAGCCCACGGGCGCAATGCGCATGCCCGCGCCGTTCGTGAGCGAGAGCTTGGTGTACTTCGTGTAGTCTTCTCCCCGGGAATGGGCGAGAAGGCTTGCCTTGGAACTCGGGCCGAGCAGGTTGATTTCGAACCCGTTCATCGACTCGACCCAGGCGATCAGATCGTCGGCGAGCACCTTGACGGGCGGCACCGTGCCGGCCTTGAGAAGCGCCTTGAGGATTACGAAGGCCTGTGCGGAATCGTCCGTGTAGTGGCCGGCCTTGAAGTAGCAGGCGACGATGTTGTCCTCGGGGCCGTCGAGGAACGTGTCGATGTGCCCGAAGCGGGCGCGGACCTTCTCGCGGGGCCACAGTTCGCCCGGCACGCCGAGGGCGTCGCCGAGCACCATGCCGGCCAGAGCGCCGGCGATTCTGTTTTCAATCGTCATGTCTTGTGCGTTCGAAAGTGGCGGTGGGCCCTCGCGCACGCGCGCGACGGACCGCAGGATTTTCGGAGCCGAATTGTAGCGGAAGTCGGCCTTTGCGTCACCTGTCGGATGCGCGGGTTTCGTTGTGCGAGTGTCGTTTTAACCACTTCCGCGGAATTCCCCATCCAATGCGAAGCGTAATGACATGGACCACCCACCCGATGCCTAGGCAATCGATTCTCGCAGATCGATAATGGGACATCACAAGCCTTCATGGAGTCCATATCATGGCTAGAAAGCGCACCCTGTCAACACTCGACACCTCGATTGCATACGAAGCTGTTGGTCTCGATCTCGCCAAGGAGGATGCTGCCATTGCCGCATTCGGCCCTGACCACGAGGGGCCTTACCTCATTGACCGGATACCCTACGACAAGCTCTATGAGCTTCTGGCAGACATGGCTCCGACCTTGGTAGCCATGGAGCCGTGCAGCGGTGCTCATCAGATCGCCGAGCAGATTCAGGAGCTCGGACATGAAGTCATGATGATCAGCGGGCGGCATGTCCAGGCATGGGTCAAGGATCATTGCAACGGGCAGAAGACCGACCTCAATGACGCGTTTGCCATCCTGAATCTGGCCTATGACCGCTGGCTGACGCCCATCCGCGGGAAGACGCGTGAGGAATGCCGTCTGCTCGCTCTGCAGTCCTCCTATCGCCAATTAAAGGGGCAACGAACGAAGACTATGGTGCACGTCAAGGCTACGCTTCATGCATGGGGATTTCCCATCCGTACGGGCTCCTTCAACCAGAAGGCTCTGCATGAGCTGATCGATGCCAACCGAGAGGCTTTCGGTGATGAAGTGGTAGAGACTCTGCACCTCATGATCAACCGGGTGCATGATCTCGACCATGACATTGCAACGGTGCTGAAGCTCCTGACAGAGGCTACCCAGCGTGATCCGCGGGCTTCCCTGCTCCGTTCCATACCGGGATTCGGAGTGCTGACGACGAGCCGTTGGTGCGCTGTAGTGGGTGACATCGCAAGATTCGATACCCCAAAACAGACCATGGCGTTCATTGGTCTTGTCCCGAATAACAGAATTACCGGGCATCACACGGAGACCTCTTCCGGTCGTGAAGCCCGAGGCCAGGGAAAGATGTCGAAGCGAGGAGACAAGATGCTCCGATCGCTCTGCATCCTGGGTGCAGGCGCATTGTGTTTGATGGTGCGCAACGACAGGTTGCCTGACTGCCCGTTCGTAGCAAGTATCAAGGAGCGCCTGGCTTCGCCTCGACCGTGGTTCAAGGTTCTTGTCTATGTCGCAGCCAAGCTGGTGCGCATAGCTACAGCTCTCCTCAAATACGGAGAGACGTTCAGCTTTGAGAAAACTGGCATATCGAAGGCGGTTTTGAAGCAGTGGGAGCTTGAACAAGCCAAAGCCGCATAAGCCTTAACCGCCCGAAAGAGAATAGTCCGACCTCAAGCAAGATTGATTCATGAGATGCCTTAAAGGCGCCGTCAAACAGCCATTACAATCTAATTGCAGACACTTGCATCCCCCGTTATCTGGCACTGACGGCTTCCTGTAGTTCATACTGGGCATGGAATTCCGAATGGAATCCCGACAGCCCTGAGAGATTGGTGGATGGGCCTCTCGCATGAAGAGAATCTGCTTGATCAGACTCCGCATGACCTCGGTAAAGGATGCGGATCAGGGAGGCTTTATGCCGTCGTTTTACCGCGTTCCTGGGCGGGCCTCATTTTCTGAATTTACGCGAGCAAGCTCGCTCAAATTGGTACGGACCGCGGCCACTGCGAGAGAGCTTTCGCGCTCACGCACCGCCTGCGGCGGAAAATACTTGACATCTTGCTTGACAAGAATGGGTGGTCCAGAGATAGATTGTACCCATGCCTGGCACACAGCAACAAGGCCCGCGATCACACAGGTGTTCGCGGGCCTTGTCATTCTGTCTGCGGACTCGGAAATCAGCCGCCGTAGGGCTTCCACTCGCCGCCGTTCTGGCGGAAGTATTCGCGGCCCTGATATTCGAGCGTCTGAACGGTGCCGTTCTCGCTCACGGGGTTGGTCTGCGGCAGATCATGGACGAGCTGCTCGAGCGGAACCGTGCCGCCGTCCTTGGAAAAGTAGTCGGTCTCGAGCGTCTTGCCGATGAGCGACGTGAGCGCCAGGTAGCTCGTGTTGCCCGTCACGTGGATGGGCTCGTTGGGCATGCCCTTGAGGCCCACGAACTTGACCATGACCGGAACGCGCGAAATGCGCATGGTCGGGATGTCGCGCAGGCGCGGGACCTGGATCTTGTCGCCCCTCACGGCAGCGCCGTGTTCGGGCACGATCACGACCATCGTCTTGCGGCCGGAGCGTTCAAGCTCGCGCAGGAAGGTGCGGATGTTGTCGAACATCTCCTGAGCACGCGGCTTGAAGGGCTCGGCGCGGCCGCGGCCGGGCAGGCGGTTGCCGTCGTGGAGCGCGATGAAGTTGATGAGCGTGGCCGTGCGGCCCGCCTTCGACTTCACCTGCGTGCGCTGCCAGTGGCGCAGCACGGCCAGGCTGTCGGCGATTTCCTCGTCGTCAAAGCCCATGTAGCGCGTCGGGTACTTCGCGTTGTCAAGCGTGGCGGTGACGCCCGCCTTGTCGCGCATCGACTGCAGGAAGTTGTCGTACTCGCCCGAGTGGTCCATCAGCAGGCGCTGCGAATAGCCGAGCGTGCCGAGCCTCGTCATGATCTCGCACTCGGGACGGCGCTCGCCGTAGAGCTCGCTGTGGGACGGCTGCCCGCAGGCGCCGTTGAGCAGGCGCAGCAGGGCCGGGCCCGAATAGGCCGTCGCCGCGTTGAACGAGTCAAAGCGGATGTTGAACTCCTTGAAGAGCGGATGCTGGTCAAGCTGCGAGACGGCGAGGTCGTCGTTCGAGACCGAGCAGATGCTCAGGAGCAGGATGTCGAACGGCGTGTCCTTCTCGGAAAGGCCGTTCGGGAAGCGGGCGCGTCGGTCATGCTCGTAGGCGAGGAAGGCGTCGTACCACTCACCCACGGCCTTGGCGTCGGCCTTGCCCGTCTTGGCGGGCGCGGCGGCCTCATTCGTCTGACCGCCTGCGTCGGCCGTCACGACGGGCGCGCGTTCGGGCAGGATCGACTGCACCCACGGCATCGTCACTGCGCCGAGGAAGTAGACGATCGTGAAGAACGTCACGCGCACGTAACGGCGCACGAGGAAGTAGCCGAGGAAGACGAGAAGGCCCCAGCCCACCATCTTCACGTTGATGAAGTCGAGCGCGAACTCGGCCATGTAGAGAAGCGAGAAGCCCGCGATGCCGCCCTTGTTGGCGAGGATGCTGTCGACGCCCGGCAGCCAGCTCTCCGAATAGAGGAGCACGGCAGCCGCGGCGACGCCGAGCGTACCGCGCAGGATGCGCAGCCACTTCGGGCCGACGGGCAGCAGGAGCCAGGCCATCAGGAGCGCGTTGCCCAGAAGGTTGAGCTCGATGTAGCCGAAGGCTGCAAGCGCAAAGGCAATGATGAAGTAGACGTTCCAGACGCCGAGCCCCGTGAAGCGGGGGCCGGCGCCGTTTTCAATTCTGGTCTGCATGCGTCTTATCGTCCCTTCGGAAAGATCAGGCGGCCGTCGGCGTCGAACGCGAAGCGGCCTTCATCCCAGCCTCGGCCGTAGAGCGCGAGCATGCTCGAGTAGTAGCTCTCGCCCGAAAGCCTTTCGGAGTCGACCACGCTGCGCACGAGGCCCGCGGTGCGGTCGTTTCCGAGCATCGGGATGAGGCAGGCGCCGAAGCCGAAGGGACCCGTGTCGTTGACGGTGAGATTGACCGTGTGGATCTTCTCGGGCGGCATGTTGAGCGCCCTCGTCGCCTCGACCATCGGGCTGAAGTGCTTCATGAGGATCGCGCGGTTGGGATCGTCGGGCGACATCATGCCCGCCCACAGATACGTGCGGATGGCGTTGTAGCTGCCGATCTCGTAGTCGTCGCCGTTGGGCGGCACTAGACGGCCGCCCTTGTCAAAGAGCGCCCAGTCGGGGGCGATGCCCGCGGGGGAGGACCTCAGCAACATGCGAAGCGATCCCTCGTAAACCTCGTTCCAGTAGGCGTCCTCGAGCGCGAAGCGCTTGAAGAGGAAGAGCGGGTAGTAGCTCGGATTGAGCTTGACCGTGCCGTTGTCCTCAAAGCCAACGCGGCCCGGCAGCACGACGCTGCCCAGATTGTCGACGGTGCGGACCTCCTTCTTGAGGAGCTCGAGCATCGCCATGCCCTTCTTCGTGTACTCCTCGGACTTCCAGAGACGACCTGCCTCGAGGAAGCACCAGGCGATCCACATGTCGGAGTCGGTGGCGTTGTTGGTGTCGAGAATGCCCCACTTGTCGCCGCGTCCCCTGCCCCAGAGCCAGGCGGGAAGCGTCTTCGTGAGGTCGCCCCCGGAGAGGTTGTCGGCGGTCCAGGCGGCGAGGCCGTCGAAGGTCACCTGATCGTTGGTGACGAGCGCGAAGAACATCGCATAGGACTGGCCCTCGCTCGTCGTCACCTTGCGGTCGTCGCTCTTGTCGACGACGCGGCCGTTGTCGAACGCGTCATTGCGGAACTCGTCCCAGACGGGCCAGGCGGCCATGGCGGACGAAGCGCTGCAGAAGGCGCAGGCAAGCGCTGCGGAGATAATCATCTTCTTGAACATTACGAGCGGCTCCTGATCCAGTAGCGCATGAAGAGGAAGATGCCGAAGCCCACGAAGAGCGCGCTCAGCAGAGCGGCCGCAACGAGGACGCCCGGACGGTCGATGACGGTCATCCAGACCTTGTGGTACCAGGGCAGGTTGCCGACGGTGTAGTGCTCGCCCACGTCAAAACCCGTCACGCCGGCGGCGTTGACGACGGCGACGGAACCGGTCACGGAGCCGAGGCCGGCAGGATTGACGAGCTCGGCGTTGAGACGGGCGGCGCCGGACGCGCCTTCGGAGAGGAGCGCCACGAGCGTGCGGCCGCCCGCGAGCGGGGACTCTGCCGAGACGATGGCGGCAATACCGTTGTCATAGGCACCTTCGGCCGTCTTCTGCACGGAGGCGGACTTCGCCCTGAAGGCCTCGACGAGCTTCTCCTGAATGCGGCCCGCATTCTCGACGTCGATGTCGGTCACGGGGGCGGGGAAGCGCGCAAAGGCGAGAATGTCACGCTTGGCAAGCTCGGGATCGTAGGCGGGACGCTCTGCGTCGGCATTATATCCCACACAGATGCTGGGCATATAGGAGTTAGCCACGGTGGCGTAGCCGTTCATGACGGTATCGATGATCGTCTGAATGTCAATGGCGTGGTAGATAGCCTGACGAACCTT
>ERZ791641.550-NODE-550-length-31573-cov-6.608763_pt1 | contig 31573 bp, 31 predicted proteins | sample MGYA00510055_ERZ791641 | MGnify/ENA primary metagenome ERZ791641 (study PRJEB30046, sample SAMN00715226) | human gut metagenome | study: EMG produced TPA metagenomics assembly of the A metagenome-wide association study of gut microbiota in type 2... | reverse complement strand
GGCGAGATGCGCAAGCGCATCCAGTTCATGTACGGCGGCGAGCTGCAGACCATCCGGTTCGAGTATACCGGGCCAAGTCTGGAATCCGTGCTTGATCGACTGCCCACTGCAAAGGTTTTGCAGGTGACGGAAAAGGGCTGGATCGTGGAGGCTGAGGTGTTCGGAACGGGTATCCAGATGTGGCTGAGAAGCCAGGGCGAGTTCATTACGGTTCTTTGAAAAGGAGGAAATCAGAATGTTTCATATGTTGGAAAAAGAGCATGCAGAAGAAGTGGATAAAAAAGCTGCAGAGCAGTACAAAAAGCGCTGCAATGAGGTTCTGGCACATTCCGGCGTGCTGTACAAGGCACGACAGGAAGCAATGGAGCAGCTGAAGGCATGCGACGCATATATGCAGGCCCTCACGAACTGCCCGGCAGAGTTTGAGCGAACGAGTAAAACGATTCAGAAAGGCTATCAGGACTTTGAAAAGGAACTGCAAAAACTCCAGAAAAAGGCCGAAAAGAGCGGAAAAAGCTCAGTGGATAAGGCACTGACCATGGGTACCGCAGCGGGTGCAGGCGCGGGTTTGTTTGGTGCAGATCTTATGCTGGCGGCAGCAACGACCTTTGGCACAACGGCAGCGGGTGTGTCGATCAGTTCTTTGAGCGGCGCGGCTGCGACCAATGCGATCCTTGCATGGCTGGGCGGCGGGACTCTGGCTGCTGGCGGTGCAGGCGTTGTAGGCGGGGAGATCTTGCTGTCGCTGGTGGGGCCTGTAGGCATTGGATGCGCAATCGTCTGTCTGGTGGCAAAGGGCGTCAAGGTGAACTTCGACAATAAAAATCAGGCGCTGAACGCAGAAAAAGACGCGAAAAAGCGGATGGAAGCGCTGAACCGGCTGGACTGCATCGACCAGAACGTGGATTCGCTGCTTCGCAAGACGAAGGCGCAGAACAAGACCGCGGCAGGAAATCTTGCGGCAGTCAAGCGAATCCGCAAAAGCGACTACAGCAAATTTTCGGATCGGGAGGCAGAGCAGCTGCGGCTGATGCTAAACAATGTGCAGACGCTGGCAAGTTTGGTGACGGAGCGAATTTCGCTGAAGAACTAAGGAGAACTTGAGATGGGACAGGAATTGATGCGGTCACACTATGCGGACAAAAGCCTGATGAGGGCTGTTGACCCGAACAGGGAATGGTGCGACCGGTACGAGTTTGCCATGGCGGCTTTCTGCGGTGCTGCGGCAGGGCTGATAGATGCATTTCTTCTCGGCAGTGCCAAATCCGAATCGGCGCTGAAAAATTTTTCAGATGAACGGGTGGAAAAGGTCGTAATGGCCTATTCCCGGATGCTGGGCGACAAATCCAATGATCTAAGCAGTGCCATTGCGTTTCTGGAAAGAAAATATAAGGTCAACTACGACCAACGCAGCAGCAAAGATGTAAGTGGGATGTTCAATCTGTCCCCGATGGATCACCACATCAAATCCCTTGCACATGCGCCAAGTCTGGTGGGTCTTACATTTTCTGTCATCGACCAGCTGCGGGATACCAGCACAATGTTCTCAGGCGGCAAGCTTTATATCGTAAATACCAGCGGCGGCGAAATTCATATTCAGGGAAAAGGCGTAAAGGAAAAGCTAGTAGCGGCATTTGCAAACTGGCTGGGTCACTGCATGTCCGATGTGGCAGGCAGCAAGGGAAGCGCCAGAAACGGTCGCCGCGGTATGGGTCTGGCCATACCGGGCACTGAAGTGCTGATGTTCAGCGGTGTGAAAGTGGGCAAAGAGGAAGAACTGCTGGGTAACGTGATGACAGAAGCCTTCCACCGGGGGTACGATTTCCGTGTTGGTGTTGCACAAGGGCTGGTGCTGGGTTTTCAGAAAGCGGCAACAGCAGTGTGCTGGGCATTCAAGCGGCACTATCTGGACGGCAGGCCGTGGGCGGAATGTGTTCCGCTCGAGCGCGAGGGCAGCCTGCGCATGATGCAGCTGGTGGGAAACGGTGCCCTGTGCATGGTGGATGCGGGCAATGCGGCGCTGCAGAGCGGTGGTGAGCCGACAGAGTTTGTTCTGAACTTCAACTTTTCGGCTGCGCTGCAGCTGGCCTATCTTGTGCTGCATGAGTTCGATGTCCGAATGGGGCTTGAACTGGAAAAGCGGATGGATGCACTGTATAACGAAGTTCTTCATGTTTCTACGCCGCTTGAGCGCCGAAACATCCAGAAAATGGACGAGCGATTGCGGAACTATCAGCTGTCGCTGGATCAGAAATATCTGCTGTTCTGCATACAGGTGGAAGCCAGCGAAGAAAAGTTCAACCAGACGCTCAAGGCTACAGACGCCCGGTTCGCCAGTGCACACAAGCGCGCGGATGCCTCGGCAAAACATGCCCGCACAGGTGGAGTGAAAGAAGAAAAAATCCTGAATTCGGTTTCAGAACTTGATGCGAAGCTGGGAGTAGAGCGGAAAAAGGGCTTTCTAGGTCGTTTTAAAAAACAGTAAGGAGAACACTATGCAAGTTGAAAATGTAAAAAATGCAGCAGAGGTCTTAAGGCAAGCAGCAGAGCTTGCCGGAAAAGCGGCTGAAATGTCTGCGCAGGGAATGCCAACAGAAACCGTAGAAGAACTGATGAAAAAAGCTGGATGTTTTGCAAGCAAAGCCTCCGGGATGCTGACAGAAAAGGAACCGGAACTTTCCAGGCAGCATAAAACTTCAGCCCTGGGCCGCTTGGCTGGCGGCGTAATTGCGGTAGCTGTGGCATTGTATATGGTGCCGGAGTGGAGAAGAAGCGTGTTTTCGGCAGCAAAAAGAGTAGCAGATGAATGGAGGAACGTGAAATGAACGAGAAGGAACTCGCGGCAATCTCGCTGCATGAGCTTACACAGCTTACTACCTATTGCTTGAACGTGTTGTCCTGCACCGATGAACTGCGGGGTAATGAAAACCTGAAAGATGCTTATGAACAGGCAAAAACATTGGAAGGTTCCATTCGAAAGCTGAAAATTGCTTCGCTTATGGAGAAACGAACCTTGATCTGTGTTTCCGGTATGCAGGGTGCCGGAAAAACGACGATGATCAAAAATTTCTACGGTCTGAAAACGGAGAACCTTAATATTTGCCTTGGCCGAGGGGAGCGGATCCCTGTGATGATCACGGAGAAAGACATTCAGGAGCCTTTGATGCAGGCAAGTGTGATTGAGCGGGGAGAAAACGGGACATACACGGTTACAGACCGAGAAATGGAACCGGAGGAGTTTGCGAAGGCCTCAGCAGGCGGAGACGGCAGCATTTTGTATCTGGAGCTGTGTGTGCCGTATCGGCATCTCAATAATTCCGGGGTGTCTTTTGTACTGCTGCCCGGCTTTGAAAAGAAAAACGATTATTGGAAAACGCTGATTGAGTTTGCGGTCAACTCGTCGGATGCTGCAATCTTTGTATTTGATGAGTCCAGCTTCTCTCAGGCAGATAACTATGAGCAGCTGCGGCAGCTGAAAGATCGATTTGGCGAAAATATTATCTATGCAATTACGCGTTCTGACAGCAGCGCAGATGACAACGCAGCGGTAAAAAAGATTTGCATGGAGGCATTGGAGATCCCGCAGAGCCAGGAGGATCGTGTGGTGTGCACCGGCCAGTACGAGGATCTGGATAAAAATAACCAGTGGATCGAAAAGATGAAGCGGGCGCTGGACCGGTATGCTTACTATGGAATGGAGCAAAAACATCAGAATATACGATATCTGAATGATGAAGTAGAAAAAATCGGAGATACGCTCTATGAGATTCTGGAAATCATCAAAGCGGATGACAGTGCCGAAATCGAAGATCATCAGAATGATACGCTTCTGGCCTATTATGACAGAGCTGTTCAGAAGCAGCGAAATGCCTATGCGGCGCAGCTGGATATGTACTTCAACAAAGGAAAAGCGGCAAGCTGTGACAATATTAAAGATGGGTTGAATAGATTCGGCGAAAAACTGCGGAGCGTTAAGAAGATTTTTACGGGCGTTACGCTCAATGATATGGAAAATGCAAGAAGAAATGTGGAGGAATCGCTGGTAGACCACACGACGGTGGGACAGGGAGAGCCTTTGTTTATCCCCGATCAATGTGTAAGAAATGCGTTGGGCGCTTCTCTTCGTAAATTGGAGGATCCATGCACGCCGAAAAGTTTGAAGCTTTTGGTTGCAGGAGAGCGAAAAAACGGGAAAAAACTGTTGCAGGAAACCAATGAGAAGAACATACAACTGAAGGAAGACATTTGTACGTTGATCGCAGACCCGAGCCAAAGACAGATGACTTACTCAATCAAGACGAGGAACACCCGAAACCTGATGGAAGCACTGGCAGAGATGGCCACTTATTACTTTGCGGTAATGAACTATGACACTTTGTCAGAGAAATGTGGAGCGGAAGGATATGAACCCTGCGAGAACATGGTGGAGCAAGAACATGTTGCAGGTGGTGCACAGACCGCACTGAAATTTTCGCGAGATGCAGCTACAATGGCCGCAGGCGTTAAGGAAATGGGAAGTGAGGGGAAAGAAGAAAATTCTGAAACGAAAAATGAAGAAGAAATGAGCTTTAAAGACACTACGGCGATTACAAAATTTGCAATCGGCCTAGGAAGTATGACCGGAATGGATTTGGTGGGAGATGGTACCATCAATATGATCCCACAGATCGCAAGAGCTTTTAGGGTCAGCGTGCCGGTGGTGGCAGTTGGTGCAGTTGCGGCTGTGGGTGCCGGTGCAACGATTGCAACGGTGAGTGATATCTCCCGAATGCAGTTTGAGGACTACCGCCGGGCAAAAACGGCAGTGGGTAGCATTTATGATACACTGGAAGAAAATGCGCTCAATAAGTACGATGAACAGATGGAGCGTGTGCGCCAGAATATCGAAAACAACATCTGCGATTTGAATGGTGAGGTAAAAAACGCAGTGGTTGAGTATGATGCCAAAATTCAAATCAATGCGGCGCTGAATCTGTTGCATGAGATATCCGGACGTATGAGGGGGATGCTGCGTGAAATATGAGGAGCTTTTTCAACAGAAAGACCTCTGGCAGGAAAATGCGTTCAACAAAATCAAGGAAAGCCTTCTCTCCGTCAGAGATAACCCACTGCTCCGCTACGATACGATGCGGAAAAAATATCTGGTTGTGATTTATGGAAAATCCCAGATCGGAAAATCAACCCTGATTCTGAATATGATTGGGATTCGTGACAAATGCTTCCCACTGGCCTATAAGACCCTGCGTGCGAAAGTGCCGAAAGGAAATTCTTCTACTTCAACGGCAATCATTTACTCCAAATCGGATACCGAGGACTATGGACTTGCAGTGGCACCCCTTAATGGACAAATTCCAGAAAAGCAGAGCTATACGGCAGATGAGCTGAGCCAAAAGCTGGAAGAAATGCGCAGCAGGGTGGAACAGAACAAGGAAGCAGACGATTTGATTTTGTTTATTGATATTCCGCGCAGTTTCTTTGTGGAGGACCCCACCGCAGAGGATATCATGGTGATGGATATGCCCGGTGTGGAAAGCCGGAATCAGAAAGAGAAAAATCATGTGGAAGCATTGATGCGACGTTATATCCCCATTGCACAGGTGTGCATTGTAGCCTGCAGTGCGAATAAGATTCAATCGCTGGAAGATACAGAACTGCCTGGGGAATTGCGTTGGAGAGAAATGCCAGAGCAGTATGTTGTGGTTACGACAAGCTCTTACAGCCAGGGAACGATCAAGGACTATTTTCGCAAGCCAGCTACAGCAAGGGATAAAAGTTTTTATCAGTTCGTAAGAGGTACATACGATCATGAAGTGAGGGGATATCTCGGAGAGGGCAGCCGGATGGAGATTTTTCCGGTGGATCTGGGAGATTCGCTCCAAAGGATGCACGACTCTCTGAAAGAAAAGCCAGCAGATGCCAAAGAAGTGCTGGATACGAAAAATCGTGTTCTGGCGGAATTGCGCAATTCCATTGTAAAGCGCAGAGGGCAGCGGTTTATGGTGGCAATCAAAAAGCTACGGGACCAGGTGAAAATCTATGGAGAAGACCGCCTGGGAGAACTCGATGCTGAAATTGCGGAGAAAGATCGTGTGCTGGAGAGCAACCGGCAAATTATTTGTGGAGCGGAAAAATATAAAAAGGAGCGTGAGAGCAGAGATATAAAAGAGCTGAGAAATCAGCGGAAAGATCATATTCGCAATATGATGGAGGCGAAAAAGCAGCTTTCCGGAAAAGCAAAAACCTTTGGCCAGGGCAGGCGGGAAGTGCTGAACGATCAAGTTCAACGACTGATAGAGACAGAATATCTGTACAGTATCAGCGGGAAATATCTCAGTGACCGCAGTTGCGCACAAAAGGTAAATCTTTCGGATAAAATGGTGCTTTCCAAGATTCTGGAATATCTGGAAGAAGAAATCGAGAAAAAATATCTGCCGGAATGTGAAAGCTGGCTCAAAAAGGCGGATGTGGATATTTCCATCAGCGTTGAGTCTATCTGGCAGAGGGTTGAACAGGAAATTTATGATTACGCATATCCTCGCTATTACCCCAAGCGTGTGAGCCTGTTCCACAGGGAAAAGGTTTTATGGGACGATGTTAAATATATAAACCATGACGTGATTCATAAGGCGGAGGAGCTTCTGGGCGGATATGAAGACGACTGGTGCGAAGCGATTGAAAAAAAGTTGGTGCCCGAATGTGCACAGGAAAGCCGGGAAGATGAACTGCTCCGAAAACAGGATGAAAAAATCCGAAGGGCAAAAGAAGCAATGAAGATTCCCCAAGGGGAGAAAGAGAAACTGCAGCGCGAACGCCAGAAAACAGAAGACCTAATGCACGATGATCAAAACCGCCTGAAAGAATATGTTGGAAAAGCGGAGGAAGCCTATCGAGAGCAACGAAGCGACATTTTGAAGCGTGTTGCCAACAGCTGCAAGGCAGAAGACAAAATGGCACTCGTCCTGCTGCTCTGGTTGCTCGACGAGGATTATAGAAAAACGATGGGAGGATTCTGGAATGGAAACAAGTGTGCAGGAAACGGATGTGCAGAAAATGGATGAGGGCTCCAAAAGCGAAGTGGAGCAGTTGCTCTCAGGGTGTATCGTCACTCCTCTTTTAAAAGAAATGCAGAAGGTGAATCAGTGCTTGGGGCAAGGCGAACAGAAAGGCCGCGAAAATCTTCTGAAAGATATCAAAACACAACACGGTAGTACAAAAGGTGAATTGACACAAATAATTGAGACGCAAGTCAGCGGTCTGCAGAGCGCTTTGGAAACAGACCTGAACCAGCAGACTGGTGATTTGAAAGATAGTATGGATGATCAGACGGATCAACTTAGAGGGGAGGACGGAATGAGCATGGTCGTGCTTTCCCGCAAAATAGCAGACCTGCAAGAAGCGGCCACCAAGGAACTGGATGACTGCCAGAGCGCCCTGACAGAAATGACGGTACAAAAGTATAAAGTGCTGCTGGGAGTTTCCCTCTCATTCGGCGCTGTGAATTTTATTGGAATCTTGATTCTACTGGTTATGAACTTTATGGGGTAAAGTGACTGAATCGGATTTTGACGAAAAGAGTATTTAGAAGTCTACTGCACTTTCAGGTTATTACAATCTTGGTCGATTGCACATACAATACAAGTATCACTTCACAAAACGGAGGGTACTTGTACTATGGTGGACTACGCCGACATCGGAAAACGCATCCGTGCCTGCCGCCTTGCAAAGGGCATGACACAGGAGCAGCTGGCCAATGAGGTCGGCGTGGTGGTCACGCATATCAGTCATATCGAAACAGGCAACTCCGTGCCCAGCCTGAAAACGCTGATTGACATTATCAACGCACTGGACTGCTCGGCGGACGAGCTGCTGTGCATCGAGATAAAAAAGGCAAAGCCGGTGTTCGACAGCTGGATGACCGAACAGCTTGCTGATTGCTCCGCCGATGAAGCAAAAATCATCAAAGAAACAGTGGTCAGCCTGAAAAAATCGCTCCGGAAGGTGTACGGAAAGTCCTCTAAATACAGATATGACTAAAATTTCAAAAAACTGAATGCCAGTTGATCGGTGTTGAGCGCCTGAAAAAAGAACCCATAAAGTAAACGAACCGCCTCGGTTTCCGTTGCAGGAAGCCGGGGCGGTTTTTCTGTGCAAAGCCATATAGAAAAATCCCAATGGAAGTTTGCCGGATGGACAATATTGGTGTCCAATCAACGCTTTATAATAAAAGCATCAAAATGATTCAATTGAATCATTCCGAACGGAAAAGGTTACGCATCCATTGAGATGGGAGGAAAAAACATGAAAGAGCTATTTGAAATCTATGATGGCAGTGCAGAAGCTAAAAAAGCCAAAGGAAAATCCAAAAATCTGAGCGGCTTTCATCCGCTGTTTACCGCAGCTGCCCGCAGAAGCATTGCGCTGGATTCCTTAAAGATCTGGCTGCTGCTGGGGTTCATTGTGGGCGTGGTGACAGGTATTGCAACCGGCGCCGGAGCGGTATCCGTCTTTTTGGGGCTTCTGATCGCCGCAGTGATCTATTTCGGCTTCCGGGATGATGTTTACAAAAAAGTATACGGCCCGGAGCATGACAGAGGCCATCTGCCTTTGCCGGAAGGAATGAGCTGGGAAGAAGCCGTAGACCGCATTCGTCGTGGATTTGCCAACCCGGACGTTGAACAGGTCACGGATACTGCGGATGCCATGACCTTTTACAGCAAAAAGCGTGGTACTTATCAGCTGCAAAACACGGCAGATGGCCTGAAAATGACCATCCTGACCAAACCGTCCAAAAGCAGTAAGAAAGAATACCTGTACGCAGTGTTCAGCAGCATTCTGCTGTCGCAGGTGATCGCCATCCTGTACCCTGAAAAAATTTCTGCGGAGCAGGTGGAAGAAGAAAAGGCAGCGGTTCGGAAGCTGTTCGGCGCACACAAGATGCCTCTGGTCATTGAACTGGCGATTACAGCAGCATTTGTTGCATTCGCGGCGTATGTGCTCTATACCACGCTCTATTCGGATAGTGCCCGCTCCAAAGGTATCTCGGACAGCTATCTGAATGTGTTCCCGTCGGAAGCTACCGTGGGAGAAGTGCTGGATGACTTCTTTGCGGACGGCAAATGGGACAACTACGAGCAGAACGGCGTGACCTATGTCAGCTATACTGGCATCGGGCAGAATACGCAGACCGGTGAGAAGATCGTGATTGGCATTTATTTCAAGCTGAACAGCGATAAAACCTTTGGCATCGACCGGATGACATGGAACGGCGATACCATGAATACCTTGGAACAGCTTGGCGTGATCTCAGCTCTGAACGACAGCTACCGGGAATTTCACGGCCTTGCCAGCAGCAATGCGCTGGACAGTGCATTCGATGAACTGGAAAATGCACTGGATGATGCTCTTGCGGATTCATCTTCCAGCGTCAGCATGGCAGAACCTGAGAGCGAAACGGTGAGTGTTGCAGAAAGTACGGTATACGATGAACCGGAGGAGTATACACAAAATCAGACAGAGTCTGATAGCACTGGATATGAGATCCACCAAAACAGTCTGGCTGAAGATATCTATATCTCTATTGGTGATTATACAAGTGGAAATATGACAGAAGAACAAAAAGCAGAGTTCCGGAGCTACGGAGAGAATGCTTTTTATTCGGCATGGCAAGACGCAATGTATAGCGATGTATATCGGTGCTGGGGAAGATATGGCTATCTGGTTGCATGGGAACAGTTTGGCGATTATCTGGACTTTTACGAGGGCATTTTTGGAAGTGAACGCTTGAAGGATTATGATAGTATCTATAATAATGCGCCGACTGGAATGGAAACAGATGATGAGGCCGGATATTATGTAGATGAAGTTCTTGCTCTTGCAGAGAAGAATAATGCGGACATGATCTTCAACTAAGTAACGAGCAAGTGCATTAAAAATCAATAAGATTAAATCCCGCTGGATTCCTGCTGCGGAGTCCAACGGGATTCTTTTTGCCCCAAACGAAAGATAAGGCTCACTGACATTGGCTCATATACTGGATCAGGTCTTGCTTGTAAACCTTCCAGAGCTTTCCCATCTTGAAGGCAGGGATTTCGCCACTGTTCAGAAGACGCAGCAGCAGATTTCTGCCAACATGCGTAATTTCCATGACCTGCCGGAAGCTCAGGACATCTGGATAGTTGTCTAGCATTGAAAATCAACTCCATTCTTGTGATTCTGGTGAATTTTCGTTCTGTTTTGCACGGATCATTTTTTGTTCGCTCAAAGCCCTTGTACCCTTGTGCATAAGGGTGCACATGGAAATCTGCCGCATTGACGATCGTTCAGGATGCGGCAAGGGATGATCACGTCGTTGATCTCTAATTTTTCCAAAGCCTTTGCGATTTTCTTTTTATGATGTATCTTATCAGTCAGTTCCGGCTCATCCTGCGCTGCGATATACGCAGCGACAAGTTCTTTGGTATCGTCATCAAGGTTGCTCGTTTGTACGGCTTTCAGAGCAGTTGGAACGTTATACCACGAATGCTTGCCAAAAAAATCGACGGCATACCGATATAGAAAGAGCGGAATATCATCGCTGATTTTATCAAAATAATGAAACAGCGCATGATTCCTAAACCGGAGTTTTGAAGATTCCAACTTATCGTGTTCAAATTCTTTCAGACTGGGACGCTTTAATTGAATTTCATATCGAACCAGATTTTTTGAGCGTTTCAAATCATCTGGAGAAATCGGATAGCTCTCCTTTTCACAATTCAAGAGCTGCTGATGCTTGTCATAGAGTGCAAAATCGTACCACGTTTTTTCAAATTTACAGCTTCGGATCTCATTGTGCTGGTTATAGTGCAGTGCGCGACCTTTCCTGTACGGGTCAACGCTTCCTGCATAACGAATGATTTTTACCATCAGCGAGGGATCGCATTTCACATAGAAGTCTTGTGTAATATCCAACCGATGCATTTTCCATTTAACAGACTCCTCAATTTTAAGGAGTCCAAGCTGCTCCAATTCATCCAGAAATGCCTGCTCTTGCATGACCAAACCTTCTGGTGATAAGTCTGTTAAACTTAAACGAGATGGATCACCTGCAACCCGAGCGAGGTTCACACCAGATAACGTTATGTATCGCTTCTTAAAATCTGGATAATCTGCCAATGTGATGGTCAAACCGCCATCTTTTCTTTTATAAGAGTAGCCTTTTTTCGAGGAGCCATGATACGGAATCCGATAGTATTTTCCAGCGGATACCATTTTTTGAATTGCCATAAAAACTGTGCGTTTCGCTTCGCAATCGGTATACGTTCCATTCACTTCAAACGTATGAATGGAAGGTGCTAAAAGTGGGAGCTTCTTTGCCATTGTCATAAAAAACACCTCATTTTGTGATTTATCAGGATGTTATGAATCAAATAGAAATTGATCAGGAGGAACAACTACTATAAAAACGCATAGCATTCTATCTGGTGATTTATGACACTGTTATCCATAGATCGATATCTAATAGGATGATAATAAACTGCTTTTTGGGATTTCTTATAGGGCGATTTGATCAAAGGCAGCATATTTCCTACCTCTGCCCTTCAAATTCATTATGCCGAGTGGAAAAATCATTACAGGCTGCAATAAATCCAGTTTCGACATTTGGGATGGTTTTCGTCCAATCAGACAGGTCTGGTTTTCTTTATCAAGAGCCAGCGGGCATTTTGTGTCTTGTTTTGTGAGTGGAAAGAAGGTACAATAATAGCAAATGACTCACATCTGCGAGGTGATACCATGCTGAACATCTACTTTGGAGATATGCCGGAGGCAGTCTACAATACGTCGGTCTATTTTAACTATACCTACGAGGACGAATGGCTGACTTCTGACTTTGCCAAAGAGGTCATCAAGAAAATTGACAAGTCCGATGTCAAAGGCCCTCATGCGGTGGAAAGCCCGGTTCTGGGGGTCATCTCGCCGGAAAAACTGTCTGGCGGCACGAAAACGCTGTTGCTGATGGCAAACGACTCGGAAAAGGTATTCAATGCCTCAACTTGCGGTGACAACTGTGCACCCTTTATTCTGAAGCTGGCGAAAAAGAAGGATTTGACTATCAACCTGCGGCATCTCATGGATTTCGGCAAGAAGAAATTCCCGGTGGACGTAAAAGTCCTGAATACCGGTGATGTGGTGCACAGCATGGAAGAACTGATGCCGATTGCATTTCAGTTTGTGTGAGGCGATAGGATGAAGGGAAAACATAAAATCGAAGTCCGAAGCGGACGGGTCGTTTTCACAATCGAACTGGAACGGAACATTACGATTCTGCGAGGGGACAGCGCCACCGGAAAAACAACGCTGGTAGAGATGCTGCAAGCATACGAGACCTATGGCCGACAGAGCGGCGTAACAGTGAGCTGTGATAAGCCGTGCCGGGTACTGTCGGGTGTCAACTGGGAATTGCAGCTGAATGCGACCTATGACAGCATCGTGTTTGTGGATGAAGGCAGTACCTTTGTTTCAAGTCTTGACTTTGCCCGTGCAATCCAGCATTCGGACAACTACTATGTGCTGGTCACAAGAGAAGATCTGAGCACCCTGCCGTACAGCGTAAACGCCATTCTGGAACTGAAAAAGACCACCAGTCGCTTCAAACGAACCTATAATAAGGCGTACCCGGTCTATGATTCGCTGACAGCCAGCAATGTGCAGCTGGAAGGTGTTGAAAAGATGCTGACAGAGGATGCAAATTCCGGGTATCAGCTGTTTACAAAAATCGGTGAGAAATACGGCATTGTCTGTATCCCTGCGGCAGGCAAAGATAACATCAAACAGAAGATCTTCCCAATGAAATCCGAGAAGGTTCTGGTAATTGCGGATGGTGCGGCGTTTGGCCCGCAGATGAACGACATTTATCGCCTGATGCAGGAGGACAACGCAAAGTTCAGCTTGTACCTGCCGGAATCGCTGGAATGGCTGCTTCTGAAAGCAGATTTGCTCGGACAGCCGGACATTCTTGAAATCCTGCAACATCCGGCAGATTTCATCGAGAGCAGCGAATTCTTCAGCTGGGAGCGGTTCTTTACCAACTTGCTGGAACAGCGAACGAAAGACACTCCTTATATGCGGTATGACAAGGCAAAACTGCCGGAATTCTATTTGCAGGAAGAAAATTTGGAGAAGATCATTGCGGAGATGGGGTAAAACACACTGGAAATTCACAAATAACGTATCATCGTTACTCCGAACGCTCTGTAATTTTGGCACCCGCTCAGGCTGCGATCAAGAACCCCCGCAAGTAATTGCGTGAGGGCTTGAGAAAGCACGAATAAAGCATAATGAACCGCCCCGGTTTCCGTAACAGGAAGCCGGGGCGGTTTTTGCGCTCACGGAGGGGCAGATGAAAAGCGCGGCATGAATATATACCATATAAAAATGAATATATGCTAAAATTTCGGGAAAATACTTGCATTTTCATTAAAATGGGTGTATTATAACACCCGCCGACAAAATGCCGACAATCAACAAGAGAGGGATCGATAGTATTATGTCTTTGAAGAAGAAAATTGCTGCGGCTTTCATCGCCTGTGCGATGACGCTTGCCGTGGTTCCTTCCGCTTTTGCCTGCACGGCACTCTATGTCGGCAGCGACCTCACCGAGGATGGCACCACCATGTTTGGCCGGATCGAGGATCTGGGCACCAACGATTACAACAAGCTGTTCAACATCAGCCCCGCCGGAAAGCACGCCGCGGGCGAGGTGTACGAGGGCTGCTACGGCTTTACCTACACCTTCACCCACGACAGCTACCGCTACACCGCCCGCCGGGACGACAACGGTCTGGGTGTCTGCCCGGACTGCGACAGCACCCACGAGCACACCCCCTATGAGGAGGCTGGCACCAACGAGAAGGGCGTCATGGTCTCTGCCACCGAGTCTCTCTACGGCACCAACGCCGTGCTGAGCGTAGACCCCTATGTGGACAACGGCATTGAGGAAGCCGAGATCACCACGGTGCTGCTGAGCGAAGCTTCCACGGCCCGCGAGGGTGTTGCCCTGCTGACCTCCATCTACGACAACGCCGGTGCAGCCGGCGGCTCCGGCGTGTTCATTGCCGACCAGAACGAGACCTGGTTCGTGGAGAACCTGACGGGCCACACCTACCTTGCCCTGAAGCTCTCCTCCAGCGTGGTCTTCATGCAGCCCAACATCGCCGCTATGGGCAAGATCGATCTGGATGACACCGACCATGTGGTGGCCTCTGCTAACCTGATCTCCGTGGCCCAGAAGGCCGGTACCTTTGTGGGCGACGCCGCTGCCAATGTCATCGATCTGGATGCCTCCTACAACGGCGACATCGCATCGGACCGCATGGCAGCCGGCCTGAACTACCTGTACGGCACCGACACCTTTACGAAGGACAACTACAGCGAGACCGACTTTGCTATCAGCAACGTCGGAGAGAACGGTGCCATCGTCCCGGTCTACTCCAACATCCAGCTGACCAAGAAGTTCTCGGTGGAGGATTCCATCCACTTCTTTCAGACCGAGCCCATCGGCAAGACGGGCAATGTGGAGACTCATCTGTTCCAGGTGAGCGCCACCGGCGATCTGAACACCGCCATTACCGAGTGGACCGCTTTTGACGACGACGTGTACAACGCCTTCGTCCCTTACTATCCGATGCTGACCACCGACACCGCAGATGTCTACAAGGTCTCGGTCCATAAGGTCACCCGTTCCGACGAGCAGCCCACCGAGGGCGTCTGGTATCAGGATGCCAAGGGCCGCTACTACACCTACCCGGACGACTGGACCGACTCTTTCTACGGCGTGCGTGACGCCCTCTCCAACCTGCTGACCTACGGCAGCAATGGCAATCAGGTCACCGCAAAGGATCGGGCAGCAGCCAAGGCCAGCTATGCCGCGCTCCAGCAGGAGATCATGGCCGACTACGCCGATATGAAGGCCGCCGTTGCCGCCGCCGACACGCTTGAGGCCAAGCAGGCTGCCGCCACCAACGCTAGCAATGCCATGAGCCAGAAGGTGTACAACACCACCCTGAAGATGTACAATAAGCTCCAGGCCAAGACGGCCGCCCGGGCATGGGTCAGTTCTCTGCTGCACTGAGGCTTTGCAGCGCCTGAGGCGTTTCCCATAAAACCGCAGCGCCCCTGGTTTCCATGACAGGAAGCCGGGGGCGCTTTGTGTATGACTGCTCCTTGCAAACGCAGCCCATTCGTTCTATACACAACCGCCGGAATTTCGCCCTCACTTACAGTGCTGTCCCAATCCATGTCAACAGGAGAGCCGCAGGCCTCATCAAGAAGCACCGGCTCTTCAATTTTATTGCGGTTGATCAGCAAAAGAGAGTTGTCCATACAAGGAATGGCCATATATTTTTCAGTGCTATTTTTATAAACTAGCTGCCGGGTATAGGCCGTTATTGGAAACCACAAATATTTTGGCTGACCTTGGACTAAGATGCCTAAGTGCCCCCAAAATCCACCGGGAGAATGGATTGCTGTTGAATCATTTTTGACAAAGTAATTCATGCTGCTGACCGGAGTTTGAAAATAACCGTCGCCCAGTACACCAGTTACTCCGGTTCCAAGGCAATAGGAGACATCTCGCAGTTCTGCGAGGGGGACATCTTTACATAAAAAGATTTAAAAAGAAGCGGAGGCGGTGACTGGTTGAAAATTTAAGAGCGACTGAGTATAATAAGTCTGTAAAATGCTTTATTCAGGAAAAGAGGTCTGTATGGCAAAGTTTGTACCATTTATTATAAAAACAGACGGCAGTCAGAATATCAGTGTGAAAATCGTGCGTATGAAAAAGTCTGATGCGGTACAGACTGAAAAAGAACCCGTCTGGCAAACAAGCTGGTTGTCAGATTATATTCAGGATGATGCCTTTGAAAAGTATGCCTTAAAGACGAGTAATGGCGAATTGGTTGCGCTGGCTGCATACGAAATATTGGAAAATGACGTGATGGTTCATATTACCTACATTGAGAGCCAGCCGGAAAGCAATCCGACAATTGTCGGGCATTCTAAAAAGTATCAGGGCATTGGCCGAGTGTTGATTGCGTACGGAATCAAGCTGTCGATTGACCATGAATGCGGCGGGACGGTCACGTTCGAGGCAAAAGTTCCGGAGCTGGCAGAGCATTATGTCCGGGACTATGGAGCTTGTCCATTGCCGAGTTTTGGCGGAGCACCGCGTTATGAACTTTCTGGTGAGGCGGCAATGAACATCTTTGTAACTTACTTGAAATGAGGTGTGTTTGATGAGTGCAAAAGAATATTTTCAGCGTGATGCAGAGCGAGAGACATTTTATCGCACATTTTATCAAATTTGCAGACGCTTTAATGTCACATGGTCAACAGCAACGCCGGAAGTCCGAGCTTTTATTGAGGAAGTTACCCGTGTGACTTATGAACGGGAAAAAGCAAAGCGTAACGGAGTTTCTCTTAGTACAGTGAAGCCGTTCTTTGGAGATACAGCGTGTTAAAGAAACGGCAGATTACTGTTCCGAACGCTCTGCAATTTTGGCACCCGCTCAGGCTGCGATCAAGAACCCCCGCAAGGTTTTGCGTGAGGGATTGAGAAAGCACAAATAACGCAAACGAACCGCCCCGGTTTCCGTAACAGGAAGCCGGGGCGGTTTTTTGTGCACAAAAAGCGAGTAGAAACTTTGTGCTTCCCTACAAAACCATGAAAAATAATTGACAAGGGTGGGGAATCGGTGCTAGCTTTGAAAAAATAAAGCAAAAAATGCTTTAAAAATGTAAAAGTCCATCTTATAGTACAAGCACAATGCTATATCTATCTCGGAAAATAACACACACCGGACGAACAGGAGGCGCGGCATGAAACTGACCTACGCAAGGCTTCTGGCGGGCAAAACCGATTCGAATGACACGAGCCTCTGGCTGCCGCTCTGGATGCATCTGCGGGATACGGCAGAGATCATGGAATTGCTGGTGCGGAAGTGGCTGCCGGAAAGCGTGAAGAAAGCAACCGACCTGGACGAAGAAGCCCTGATCGCGCTGGCACGCTTTTTGGGCTGGACACATGATCTTGGTAAGAGCATTGTTGCCTTTCAGAGTATCCTGATGCCGCTGCTGCCAGAGGCAAAGCAGCGAATGGAGCGCTTTACCACCTTGACCTGCCCGGAGCAGGATCGGAAGAAAACACCTCACGCCCGGGCGAGCGAAGCGATTCTGATAGAGCTGAAGTGTCCGCCAGGAATCGCCTCCATTGCGGGGGCCCACCACGGAAAGCCGCAGGAGCAGGAAGAAGTGGAAGCTCAGCTGGTGAGCTGGACATGCAACTACTACCCCAAGGGAGAAAAGGCATTTTGGGAAAGCTGCTGGGATGAGTTGTTTGAGACAGCGCTGAAAGATTGCGGCTACGACGACCCGGCAGAGCTGCCGGACTTGACTCCGCCTACAGAAATTCTGCTGACAGGACTGCTTATCATGGCGGACTGGATCGCCAGCAATACCGAGTATTTTCCGTTGATCCCGGTAGAAGAACTGGGGAACGAAGTGGCTTATCCGGAGCGTGCGGAACGGGCCTGGAATAAATGGGATGAGAAAGACCTGACGGCACCCTGGGAGGCGCAGACTTCTATTGTGGACGCAGAGGAGTTCAAAGCGCGTTTTGGATTCCCGCCCAACGCGGTACAGGCTGCTGCCGTGGAAGCAGCCAACAGTGTGAGCGCCCCGGGAATTTTGATTTTAGAGGCCCAGATGGGTGTAGGCAAGACGGAGGCTGCGCTGGCAGCCGCGGAAATTCTGGCGGCGCGGTTTGGCGCGGGTGGAATCTTCTTTGGCTTGCCTACGCAGGCAACGGCAAACGGGATTTTGGGGCGGCTGGTGCAGTGGGCGGACAACCAGCCGGACAGGCTGCTAAAGTGCATCCGGCTGGCCCACGGCATGGCAGAGCTGAACGAAGAGTATATCCGCTTACAGGAGCAGACCGTTTCAGTAGAAGACGACTGGGACGATTCCGAGACAAACGGGCACCGGGTGCAGGTGCACCAGTGGTTCCGGGGCAGCAAGCAGGCGCTGCTGGCCTGCTTTGTCATTGGCACGGTGGACCAGCTGCTCATGGCGGCGCTCAAACAAAAGCATGTGATGCTGCGCCACCTCGGCCTTGCGGGCAAGGTGGTGATCATCGACGAGTGCCATGCCTATGATGCCTACATGAACCGCTACCTTGACCGGGCGCTGGAATGGCTGGGCTGGTATCGGGTGCCGGTGATCTTACTTTCAGCCACGCTGCCGGCCCGGCGGCGGGTGGAGCTGGTGGAAGCCTACCAGCAGAAGCGAACCTCCGCACCAGACGCACCGTGGAAGACCAGCTGCGGCTATCCGCTCCTGACCTGGACGGATGGGGAGGAAGTCCGCCAGACGACCATTCCGCTGGATACGCCCAGCCGGACGGTACAGACGGTTCCGCTGACGGAAGATGGCCTGCCCGGTTTCCTGCGCGAAAAGATGCTGGCGGGCGGCTGCGCGGGTGTCATCGTCAACACCGTTAAAAAGGCACAGGCCGTGGCCCGGATGCTGCGGGAAGCTCTGCCGGAAAAAGAAGTGCAGGTGTTCCACGCACAATTCCTGATGCCGGACCGCGCCGCGCGGGAGCAGGAGCTCATGGAGCGGATCGGCAAGCACTCGACTCCGGCCCAGCGGGATGGACTCATTGTGGTGGGCACGCAGGTGCTCGAACAGTCGTTGGACATTGATTTTGACGTTATGGTGACGGAACTTTGCCCGATGGACCTGCTGCTACAGCGCATTGGCCGTCTGCACCGCCACACCTGGCGCTGCCGCCCACAGCCGATGCAGGCAGCAGTCTGCGCAGTGCTGGATACCGGAGAGGATGCCTTTGATGAGGGCAGCGCGGCAGTCTACGGCAAGTGGCTGCTCTGGCGGACACGGGAACTGCTGCCTCAGACCATCCGCCTGCCGGAAGAGATCTCCCCGCTGGTACAGCAGGTGTATGGCTGGGCGGCGGAGGACAAACTGCCCGAAGATGCCGCCAGTGAGAAGCTGTGCCATAACTATGAACTGGAACAGGGAAAGCGAAAGGACCGGGCAGAGGCTTATCTGGTGCATCACCCGAAGGTGTATAAAAAATTCCCCCGGCTCAATACGCTGGACGGCTGGATGGCAGACGAGGGCGCCTGTTCTGACCCGACGGCCCGGGCGGCTGTCCGTGACGGCGACCCGTCTGTTGAGGTGCTGGTCATGGTGCAGGGGCGAGATGGCAGCATCCATTTCCTGCCGTGGCAGGAGGGAGGCCGGACAGTAGCGTCCGACTGCCCGCCGCAGCCGGAGGAGGCGCTGAAGATCGCGCGGCAGAAACTGCGGCTCCCGGCAGTGTTTGGCAAGGAATGGAACGTGAAACGCGTCATTGACGAGCTGGAAGCGGACAACCGCCGTCTGCTGGCCCAATGGCAGCTCTCCCCGATGCTGCGCGGGGAGCTGGTGCTGCTGCTGGATGAAACGCTGACGGCCCATCTGGCGGGGATGACGCTCCATTATGACCGTGAGAATGGTCTGATTTATGAAAAGGAGGAAGCTGATGCAGGAAATTGAGTTTAACCTGTTGACGGAACCCTGGGTCCGTGTCCGTCTGCCGGACAATACCGTGCAGGAAGTTTCTCTGACGGATGCACTGGTCCATGCGCAGGAGTACATGGACCTGGCAGGGGAGATGCCCACCCAGGACGCGGCCATGCTGCGGCTGCTGCTGGCGGTGCTGTTTACGGTCTTTTCCCGCGTGAACGAAGTGGGGGAGCCGGAGCCGCTGGAAGACGAAGAAACCGCTCTGGAGCGCTGGGGAGCGCTGTGGGAACTGAAACATTTCCCGGAGCAGCCCATCCGGGACTATCTGGAGCAGTGGAAAGACCGCTTCTGGCTCTTCCACCCGGAGCGGCCATTTTGGCAGGTGCCGGAAGCAAAAATTGGAAGCCCATTTAAAGGCGGAAAATTAAACGGAGAAGTGTTTGAAAGCGAAAACAAAAACAATATGTTTGCATCTTATGCTGGTGTGGAAAAGAATGCACTGACATATGCACAAGCAGCAAGGTGGTTGGTATTTCTCAATAACTATGACGATGCAGCCGCAAAGAAAAAAGCAAAGGATAGACCCAGCATGAGCCCGGGATGGCTGGGGCAACTGGGTCTTGTATATGTGAAAGGTGTAAATCTGTTTGAAACACTGATGCGAAATCTGATGTTTTTAAACGACAGGGCAGAGCTTTGGGAAAAAGGAAGACCCAATTGGGAACTGGAAGAACCAAGAAGCGAAGAGCGGACGGAAATCGTCTGCCCGGGTAATTATGCAGAACTTCTAACAATGCAGTGCCGACGGATATGGTTGGAACGAGAAAATGAAAAAGTGGTCCGGTATACATTGTTGGGTGGAGATTTCTTTGATAAGAAAAACGCATTTGCAGAACCCATGACACTATGGGGACTCCGGAAGCAAACGAAAGAGAGCCCAGAATGCTATCTCCCGCAAAAACACGATATGGAGAAAATGCTCTGGCGGGAATTTTCCTCGATTATAGGTGACGGAAAGCATATTCCGGGCGTGGTGCAGTGGAATGGTTATTTACAAAGATGTGGTTTTTTAAAGAAAAAAGAAATCCTGCAAATATGTGCTGTTGGTGTTGAATATGGAGCGCAAAGTGCATCCATGAAAGGGGTCTATGCAGACCAGATTGCAATGAGCCTTTCTCTGTTAAATGAGCTGGGCTATGGCTGGCAGAACCGCATCACTGATGAAATTAGCCGGTGCGAGCAGGCAGCCTCTCTGGTGGGGCACTTGGCGCAGGATATTGCCACTGCCGCAGGCGATAAAAACGGAAATGCCAGCGCCCCGGCCCGTTCCCAGTTCTATTTTGCAGTAGACCAACCGTTCCGACAGTGGCTGCGGAGCATCGCCCCGGAAGAAGACGACATGACCGAAACCACAGCCCGCTGGCAGGGGATCGCCCGAGGCATTGCAGAGCAGCTGGGCCAGCAGATGGTGCTGGAGGCTGGCAGCGCCGCGCTGGTAGGGCACCGGGTCAAGCTGGACGCCGGGAAAAAGACCGAACGGATGGAGCTGTACACGGCTCCCAAAGCTTATAACCGCTTCCGGGCGGGGCTGTACAAACTTTACCCGAAAACAAACGATGAGGGAGGAACGGCATGAGTGAGAAAAACGAGAGCCGCACACAGGCCATCAGGGGCTATGTGGACGGCAAGATTCAATGGCTCTGGGGTCTGCCGGAGAACCAGCGGCGTGCAGAGCTGGCAAAGCTGCGACGGGGCATCGGACATGCACCCGGGGAGCTTCCAGACCTGTGGGGCGGCCTTTTGCAGGGGATGCCTGCGAGCTTTTACGGCACAAATGGCCCCTCCCATGAAGAGTGGGCGGTCTATCTGGCACTGACCCTGTATGCCCTGCACCAGCAGAGCAACGATACGGTGTGCGTGAGCCAGCTCGGCTGCACGCTGGGCCGGGCCGTGCGCAGGCTGGCGGAGCAGACCGTGGCCAGTGGGCAGGACTGGACCGAGAGCAGCATTCTGCGGCGGTTCAACGCGCTGGCTACCGCCGAAGAAATTACCGAGATCAGCCATCATCTGCGGGGCATGATTCAGCTGCTGCGGGCCGCAAAGCCGGACAGCATCCCGCTGGATTACCCGCAGTTGGCTGTTGACCTGTACGGGCTGCAGTGCGATGCCCCGCAGCTGGCACAGCTGCCCGCCAACATCCGCCTGCGGTGGGGGCAGGACCTCTACCGCTACGAGAAGAACGAATCGTCCGAGACGCAGGAAAAGGAGAACTGACTTATGAAAAAGCGTTTGTATGTTGACTTCCATGTGCTGCAGACTGTGCCGCCCAGCTGCATCAACCGGGACGATACGGGCAGCCCCAAAACGGCCGTTTACGGCGGCGTGACCCGCGCCCGGGTCTCCTCTCAGGCGTGGAAGCACGCCATGCGGCAGGCCTTTGTAGAGGAAAGCCTGCTGGACGAAGAGGATGTGGGCAAGCGCACCAAAAAGGTGACGGAGCTGGTGGAAAAGGAGATCGCCGCCCTTGCCCCGGAAAAAGATGCTGCCAAGCTGGCAAAGAAGACGCTGGACAATGCAGGCATCAAGAACGATGAGAAAGGCACCAAGGCCCTGTTCTTCATCAGCCAGGCACAGATCAAGGCGCTGGCAACATTGGCGGTGGCCGATGATATTGAAGACAAGAAAGCATACAAAGAAGCTCTGCAAAAGGCGCTGAGAAAGAACCCGTCGGTAGACATTGCCTTGTTTGGCCGGATGGTGGCGGATGACCCCTCTCTGAACTTTGATGCCGCTGCACAGGTGGCCCACAGCATTTCTACCCATGCAGTGCAAAACGAATACGACTACTTTACCGCCGTGGATGACTGTCAGGTAGAGGACAACGCGGGCGCAGGCCATCTGGGCACCGTGGAGTACAACTCTGCAACCCTGTACCGCTATGCAACCGTCAATGTGATGGAGCTTGAACGCCATCTGGACGCGAAAAAAGCAGCCGAAGTGGTGAGGAGTTTTGGGGAGGCGTTCATCCGCTCCATGCCCACGGGCAAGCAGAACACCTTTGCCAACCGCACTCTGCCGGATGCCGTCTATGTGACCATCCGGGAGGACCAGCCCGTGAACCTCTGTGGTGCTTTTGAGCGGGCGGTGCGGAAGAGTGCGGAGGGCTACGCGGAGCCCTCCAAGAGCGCGTTGCAGGCCTATGCACAGCAGCTGTATCAGAGCTTTGCGGAGCCCCCTGCAAAGAGCTTTACCGTGGGCACCGGGCTGGAAGCACTGGCCCCGGCCCAGCCACTGAACACCATGCTGGATGCACTGGAAAAGGCTGTCCGGGATGCGCTTGCCGGAAATGAGGTGGGGTAATGGCAACGCTGTTGCTTCGGCTGGCAGCGCCTTTGCAGGCATGGGGCGCGGATTCCAAATTCGAGACCCGGAAAACGGCTCGGGAGCCTACCAAGAGCGGAGTGATCGGCCTGCTGGCCGCGGCGCTGGGTCTGCGGCGGGATGAGACCGAGCCATTGACCCGGCTGGCGCAGCTGCGCTTTGGCGTTCGGGTGGAGCGGGAAGGGCAGCTGCTGGTAGATTACCATACGGCAAATCGAGAGGAAGACCGGAAAAAGGGAAAGGCGCCTTATGTCACCTACCGCCATTACCTCGAAGATGCTGTTTTTCTGGTGGGCCTGGAAAGTGAAGATAGCGCTTTGCTGCAGGAACTGGCAGAGGCGCTGACCCACCCGGTGTTTCCGCTGTATCTCGGCCGCCGTGCCTGCCCACCCACTCTGCCGCTCTGCCTGGGCCTGCGGGAGCAGGGCCTTGTGGAGGCCTTGCAGGCAGAGCCCGCACTCTGCCCCGGCGGGCCCAAGCCGACCCGCATCGTGGCGGATGCCGCACCGCAGGAGCCGGGGGCTGTCCCGCAGCGGGATGTGCCTCTCTCCTACGACCCGCGGCACCGGCAGTACGGTTACCGCTCGGCCCGGGAGATCTCCCTCCGGCAGCCCGCAGGGGCCCCGGAGCCGACCGCCCATGACCCATTCTGTGAATTGTGAGGTGAAGTGCAGATGTATTTATCCCGTGTAGAGCTTGACCCCATCCGCCGCAGCACCATGACGGCGCTGGCGGCACCACAGAAATTCCATGGCGCGGTGGAAAGTGCCTTTTCCGGGGAGCGCCGCCGTCGGTTGTGGCGGCTAGACCGGCTGGGCGAAAAGCTGTATCTGCTCCTCCTCAGCGAGGAGATGCCGGACCTCTCCGGCGTTGTGGAGCAGTTTGGCACCGGAGCGGCACCAGAGTCCCGGAATTATGACCCGCTGCTGGCACGGATCACACCGGGCAGCCGCTGGCAGTTTCGGTTGGCGGCCAACCCCACCAAAAGCTGCAAAGACGCCCAAAAACCCGCAGCGCGTGGAACCGTGACCGCACACTGCACGACACAGTACCAGAAGCAGTGGCTGTTGGATCGCGCCGCAAAGCACGGCTTTGCCCTGACGGAGGATTCCTTTACCGTGACCCGGGTGCAGTGGCACCACTTTGCCAAGCGCGGCACCCGCCCGGTGTCGCTGCTGGCGGTGACGTATGAGGGCGTTTTGCAGGTGACGGACCCCGAGGCGTTCCGGAACCTGCTGTGTCAGGGCATGGGCCGGGGCAAAGCCTACGGCCTTGGCCTGCTGACCGTGATGCGTGGAGGATAAGACCATGGCGGAGATGCCGGGCATGATCCGGCCAGACCTGCAGGCGCTGCCGCAGGTGAAAGACCGGATGACCTTTTTGTACCTCGAACTCGCCCAAGCTTGCGGTCAGATGCTGGATGGAACTTTTCCCCGCATACGCGGGGGTGATCCCCACGGCGGTGTACTCGGCACGGTAATCCACCACTTTTCCCCGCATACGCGGGGGTGATCCCACTTTGCGCGATTCCGTGTTTTCGGATTTGAACTTTTCCCCGCACACGCGGGGGTGATCCCCGTCAGAGAGAACAGAAAAGGGAGTGCCCACCCTTTTCCCCGCATACGCGGGGGTGATCCTCATCCGGGCGCAGATAGTCAGACGGTTTTGCCCTTTTCCCCGCATACGCGGGGGTGATCCTTTATCACGCAGTTGTCAAAGAGGAGGAGTAAACTTTTCCCCGCATACGCGGGGGTGATCCCAATGAAATGTTGGAACGTGAGAGACCAGACCACTTTTCCCCGCATACGCGGGGGTGATCCCAGGGTGTAGACATCAAAACTCATGCCGACAGGCTTTTCCCCGCACACGCGGGGGTGATCCCATTTCCAAAATGAAAAGTATAGCCGTGTTCCACTTTTCCCCGCATGCGCGGGGGTGATCCCATGGACTCAAAGAAAGGATGATGCAAACGAAACTTTTCCCCGCATGCACGGGGGTGATCCCGTGGGGCAGATGTGTCTCAACCAGAGCAAAGACTTTTCCCCGCATGCGCGGGGGTGATCCTCACACGGCGATTGAGCGCAACACCAGCGACATCTTTTCCCCGCATGCGCGGGGGTGATCCTTACCCCCGTATCATCCGAAAGAAGGGTCTGACCTTTTCCCCGCATACGCGGGGGTGACCCTATGCAGCGGTCAGACCTCACCGTCTACGAACACTTTTCCCCGCAAACGCGGGGGTGATCCTCGGACGAGGATTGACCCGGTTCAGGATGGTGTCTTTTCCCCGCATACGCGGGGGTGATCCTAGCAGCGTCTTGGACATCTCTTTCAGGTTGAACTTTTCCCCGCACACGCGGGGGTGATCCAAACCAAACGTAACGGCTGGGGTGGACAGAACATCTTCTCCGACATGCTCAGAACACTATTTTTTCTCCGCAAAGCAAAAGCAGCGACCTTGTTCATTCAATCGAACCAGGTTACTGCTTTTTGCATGTGTGAAATTTTAACGATTTACAGCGGCGTTTTACAACTTTTTCTGGAGCTCGGCTTAGATATCGGTGAGGCATTCCAACAAAAGGGGATTGAACGCGCCGCATTCCCCGTTCAGGATCATCCGCATGGCAGTCTCGTGGGAGAACGCCTCTTTGTAGCAGCGCTCACTGGTCAGGGCGTCGTACACATCGGCCAGGGAGACGATCTGCGCGCTGATGGGGATGTCATTGCCCTTGAGGCCGTCCGGGTAGCCCCGGCCATCCCAGCGCTCATGGTGCCAGCGGGCGATGTCGTAGGCGGTTTGCTGCAGGGGTTCATGTCCTCAATGGCGTGATTGCGGGTCATGTTCTGGAGCACGGCAAAGCCATCTTTCACGGGCACGTTGATATCCAGCAACACCAGCACGATGGCATTCTTTTGGGCTTTTGCCTGGTACATCAGGGAATCGGCACGGTGGACGGCCTCTTCCAGCGGGTCCGCAGAACACTGCAGCACCGCACCGATGCTCAGCGAAAGGTGCAGATGGGGGTAGCCGGGGAGGGTGGTCTCCTCTTTACTAGAAATCGTTTTCGGCTTCTGTGCAACAATTTTCTGCGGGGTGGGGGTAAAATGAGCAAAAGATTGCAATAAAATCAAAAATCTGGTATGATAAAAAGACGTTTCGCATTGTATCTGTATAGGAGGGAAAAGCCATGCTGATTCCGGTTGTTTTATTTATCATCGGCCTGCTCTGCCTGATCAAGGGCGGCGACTGGTTTGTGGATGGCGCTTCGGCGCTGGCCCGGCGGTTCCACCTGCCGGAGCTGCTCATTGGTGCCACGGTGGTGTCCATCGGCACCACCCTGCCCGAGGTGATGGTCTCCACCATGTCGGCGGTGTCCGGCCATGGTGAGATCGCCTACGGCAACGCCATTGGTTCTGTCATCTGCAACGCGGCGCTCATCGCGGCCATTACCATCGCCGTCCGCCCGGGCAAGGTGGACCGTAAGACGCTGGGGATGCCAGTGGCGTTCTTCTTTGCGGCGGCAGCGATCTACTGCGTGGCAGCCTACGGCTTTGGCAAGTTCACCCGGCCTATGGGCCTCATCATGCTGGCCCTGTTCGTGGCCTATATGGTGGCCAACGTGCTCCAGATGAAAAACGCCCCGGCGGGCGCTGAGGCCGAGGCCGAAGCAGAGGCTGCCGAGGAAGAAATGACCCTGACCAAAACGCTGGTGCTTCTGGTGGCGGGTGCCGTGCTCATCGCCGTGGGTGCCAACCTGCTGGTGGACAACGGCACCCTCATTGCCCAGGCGCTGGGCGTGCCCGAGTCCGTCATTGCACTGACCTTTGTGGCCCTGGGCACCTCGCTGCCCGAGCTGGTCACGGCCATCACGTCCCTCGTCAAGGGCTGCAGCGACCTCTCGCTGGGCAACATCGTGGGTGCCAACGTCTTCAATCTGGTGCTGGTCAGCGGCGCGTCCGTGACCATTGCGCCGTTCACCATCCCCCAGAGCTCCACCCTGTTTGGCATCAATTCCAGTCTGGTGCTGGACCTGCCCGTGATGCTGGCCGTCATGGTGCTCATGTGTGTCCCGGCGCTGGTGCGGGGCAAGCTCTCCCGGGTGCAGGGCGTGCTGCTGCTCTGCATCTATGCGGCGTTCTGCGCCATCCAGTTCACCATGTGAGCTGGGGCTGAAACGGAATCAAAACCACAAAAACGTCCCGCAGGGCCTGAACCCTGCGGGACGTTTTGTGGTATCATGACGAAATATTACTTTGAATAAGACTCCCAGCGGACAGAGGCGTCCAGCTGGGCGGGGGTCAGGTTGAACACGGCGTCAATGAGGTCGGTGCGGAACGTGGCGTTGCCGGTGCCGTGGGCAAGGCGGCGGGCCTCGGCCAGCTCTCCCGCAACCCCCATCGTCGCCGCCGCCGCGCAGGCCGCCGCAAAGGGCTGGCCGGGCATGGCCCCGCAGAACGCGCCCATGAGGGCGGTGAGCATACAGCCGCTGCCCGTGACGCGGGACATGGTGGCGCAGCCGTTGTGGAGCAGAATGGTTTCTCTGCCGTCCGTCAGCACGTCGATGGGGCCGGAAACGGCCACCACGGCCCCAGTCTGCACGGCCAGCGCTCTGGCAGAAGCCACGGTGCGGGGGAGGGTCTTCTCCGTGATCTGGTCGGCGTCGCTCACGTCCACGCCGCTGCCCGCCGCCCGGCGCTGGGCCAGAGCACGAATCTCCGACGCGTTGCCCCGGATGACCGCAAACTGCACGGCATCCAGCAGCCGGGCCGATTCCGCCCGGCGGAGGCTGGTGTTGCCGGCGCCCACAGGGTCAAAGACCACGGGTTTGCCTGCCCGGTTGGCCGCCTGCCCGCCCAAAATCATGGACTCCACTTTGTCGATGGCACCCAGATTGCACAGCAGAGCGCTGGCGGCGGCAGCGGTCTCCTGCACTTCCCGGATGTCCGAGGCCATGGTGGGGGAGCCGCCCACGGCCAGAAGGATGTTGGCGCAATCGTTGACGGTAACAAAGTTGGTGATGCAGTCCACCAGCGGGGCGCGGCGGTGCACCTGTTCCAGAGCAGAACCAAAGTTCATGGAGAAAAGCCTCCTTGTGTTATAAAAAAGAAGAGGTCTTGCCGGGGTCAATAAAGCCCTCGCCGTACACTTCGCCCGCCTCCGTGACCATGACCATGCAGCCAGGGTCGATGCGGTAGGCGGCGGTGCGGATGCGGTAGACCTGGGGCCGGGCGCAGACGCAGAGGAGCATCTGCCGCTCGGTGTTGGTGTAGGTGCCAATGGCCTTGAGCATGGTGGAGCCGCGCTCGCACTCGCGGGAGATCTCGTCGGCGATCTCCTGCCCTTTTGTGGTGATGATGGTGAGCATCTTGCTGGAAGAGCTGCCGTACATGACCTTATCAATGACCAGCGAGGTGATGACCGTGGTGACGAGGCCGTACAGAACGGAATCCACCGTGCCGAACACGGGCCAGCCCAGCAGGATGACGACTAGATCAATGCCGCCCGTGACCGCCCCGATGGAGAGGTGGGGCCGCAGCACCTTGATGGACATGGTGAGGAAATCCGTGCCGCCGCTGGAAGAGCCCCGCATGTAGAGCAGGGCCAGCGCGAAGCCCCAGGTGACGCCTGCAAACAGGGCTGCCACCAGCGGGTCGCCGGTATAGCAGCCCACCCGGGCAAAGACGACATCCTGAAAAACGGTGCACCACACCATGCTCACCAGCGACTTTGCCAGAAAGGCCCGGCCCACAAAGCGGATGCTCAGGGCCACGAGAGGCAGGTTGAACACCAGCGTGGTGATGCCCACGGGCAGGTGCCACAGGTAGTTGACGATGAGGGCCAGGCCCGAGATGCCGCCGGGGGCAAAGTCTGAGCCGCGGGCAAAGTAGCAGATGCTGAGGGCATACAGGAACCCGGCGGCCAGATTGTACAGCTGGTCCACCACGAGGGTGCGCTTGTTCATAAAAATCGCCTCCCGGTATCGAAACAAAAAGAAATTACTGGATGGAAGCCGCCAGAGCGGGGATCTCGCTCAGATTCCCGATGTGGAAGCGGGCCGCGCTCTGGTCAAAGGGGAAGCGCTCGTCCCGCAGGGCGGCCACAAGGCCCCCGGCGGCCGCGCCCGCCTGCACGCCGTAGGTGGAGTCTTCCACGATAAGGCATTCCGCCGGGCGGCGGCCAAGCCGCGCCATGGTGTGGAGATAAATTTCAGGGTCGGGCTTGCTGGCTTCAAACTGCTCCCCGCTGACGATGACGGGGAAAAACTCCATCAGCCCGCACTCGCCCAGCACCTGCCGGATGTTGCTCATGGGGCTGGAGCTGGCCAACGCCAGCTGCAAGCCCATGGCCCGCAGCTGCTCCAGCATGGGGCGGGCTTCCGGGCGGAGGATCTCGGGGAAGTGGATGGGTTCGTTTTCGTCGGCCTGCATCAGCTCTTTTTCAAACTCCGGGGTAAAGGGCACCCGGCAGAGCCTGGCCATAAAGCGGGGATACTCCTGGCTGGACATGCCCACGGTGGGGTACATGCTCTCCAGAGTGACCCAGGGGTATTTTGTTTGCAGGTTGCGGGCCTGCATCCCGAGGTAGACGGGTTCGCTGTCGATGAGCACACCGTCCATATCAAAGATCACGGCCCGGATGGGGGATGGCATAAGAACGCTCCTTTCCGGCGGCGGGTTCACCGCGGATGCTCCTGATGATAGGCCTTTTTCTCAGCGTACATTTTCTGATCCAGCTCATTGAGGAAACTCTCGGTGGAGCGGCCATTGTACCGGGCCAGGCCCATAGAGAACGAAAGCTTGAACGGAGCGGTTGTGGTCTGGTTGAAATGGCGCAGGCCATCCTCAATGGCGGCCCGGGTATCTTCCAGCATTTTGCCATTGCCGCGGCTCAGCAGGATGACGAATTCATCGCCCGCCATCCGGATGGCAACAGCGTCCTCCGGCAGGGAGGCGGAAAGGATTTTGCCGATCTCCCGAATGGCCCGGTCGCCCATAGAGTGGCCGTAGCGGTCGTTGATCTTTTTGAAATCGTTCACGTCCATCATGATGCCGTACAGCTGGCGGGGGTTCGTCTTGTGAGCTTTCTCAAGATAGAAGTTCATGTATTTGCGGTTGAACAGGCCGGAAGTCTCGTCCACAAAGGTGTTGAAGTTTTGCAGCTGGATGTGGATGAAGACCATCGCGACCGCTACGGCCAGCCAGCCTGTGGACAGACCGTAGAATATGCCTTGGACGACGGTGCCCAGGATGCAGGGGATGACAAAATAGAACACCGGGAAAAACTCAATGGTAATGCCGGTCTGTTTGGAGCGGGTGACTCGATAAATACTCTCGGCAAAGTAAAGGAACAGCGTGGCATAAAGGAGAAAATTCAGCGGGCCGCGAGAGTAGACATTTTCTGCCGAGACGTGGAAGATGAGCCCGGTGCCGAACAGGTTGATGACCATGAGAAGCTGTACGAGGAGGAGCGGAATGCCCAGCGTCAGGATTTTCCGGTGCAGCCGCCGGGTGCTGCGGTAGATACGGAAATCCACGAACAGGCACCACAAAAAGCCCACCAAAACGGTGGAACCGGTGCAGAGGGTATTGGTAAGGACAACGAGCGTGTGACAGCCCCGGAACGGCTGCCCGTCAATGAGGAAACTGATGGTCTCGGTGACCAGCGCGACCAGCGTGACCGCCAACATTCCATCGTAAAGGACGGCACCGGTCTGTTTTGTCTCACTGTTCCGGACGCGGAGGAGGAACAGAAAGACCACAAGGATGATACCGGTTCCATTTGCGACCAGAATTTCCGGAATGTTCATGGGAAGCCTCCTTTCGCCGTCAGGGGATGAAATATATGAAAAATCATTTCCTGATGCAAGGACTTTATCCAGTTGGAATTGCGGGATCGTATTCAGCCGGTCGAGTCGTTCAAGCTCCTTTCGGCGAAAACAGGACATACGATCAATCTTATTATATCATGAAAATGGAGCTTGCCAAGGGGAAGAGAAAACGTGATGGCCCTGTTCGAGTCCTGTACCGTCCACATCGCTCCAACGTAAGTCAGGGGCGGAACAAAAAAGAGAGCCGCCAACTTACGTTGGAGACTCTCTTTCATCAAGTGGAGCATTGTCCACAGCAGTCGAACCCGAAAGGTTCATTCCAGATACTGCGGCAAATTCCAAGCACCGCGCAACACACGGTGGACTTCCACAGTCTTTATTTCATCGTTGACTCGGTAAAACACCAAATATTGGTCAACGACCATCCTACGATAAGCAGGATCAAGGTGGTAGACCTCGCACATTTTCGGGGTATCGCCTAATTTTGTAATCTTCTCCCGCAGCTCTTTCAGTACGCGGCTGGCCGTTTTAGGATAAAAGCCAGACAGATACCGGGCAATCTCATTCAAATCCTGCACAGCAAGGGGTAGATATTTAATTTTATACGTCATACTGCTTGCTCAGCGTCTCCCATACGCTTTCGTGGTCTGCCCATTGCGTGTCGGGGTCAGCCGCCTGCTGTTTTGCTTTTGCAAGCTCCTCGGCTACATACCGCTGGTGCAGGAACTCCTCGTACTTGGCGTAGTCCTCAATGTTGATGAGAACTGATTCTCCACGGCCATGATTCGTGATGATCACATGGT
>ERZ791641.540-NODE-540-length-32030-cov-3.781517_pt1 | contig 32030 bp, 29 predicted proteins | sample MGYA00510055_ERZ791641 | MGnify/ENA primary metagenome ERZ791641 (study PRJEB30046, sample SAMN00715226) | human gut metagenome | study: EMG produced TPA metagenomics assembly of the A metagenome-wide association study of gut microbiota in type 2... | reverse complement strand
ATAATTTTCAAAGAGCGAGCAATTCTATGAAAAATCAAGCTATTTTTTCATATCAACTTAACAGATTCTTTACTGCTATAAAAAGCAGTTCACCTCCTTCGTATAATTAAACCTCTTCTAATTTTTTAACAACGTCTTCTAGTTTAACACCTCTTGATGCTTTAACTAATACAACGTCATCCTTTTTAACAATACTTTTCAATTCTTTTATGCATTCCTCTTTAGTATTGTACATGATTATATTATCATTCTTAAAACCATCTTTAAAGTTATTTATATGTTCACCTATTACGATTAATAGATCAACTTTATCTCTTGCGTATTCCCCTACTTCGAAATGAGCTCTTTTAGCTTCATCTCCAAGTTCATACATATCTCCTAATATAGCAACCTTTCTACAATTTTTATAAGCAGAAAGTACATCTAAAGAAGATTTCATAGAATCTGGACTTGCATTATAACAATCATTAATTATAGTAAGCCCTTCTCTTTTTATCACTTGTAATCTCATTGATGTTGCTTCAATATTCTCTAATCCTAAAATCATTTCCTTAAAAGATACATTTAAACACTCTGCAACTTCGATAGCTAACATTGTATTTAACACATTGTGTTTTCCTGCCATTGGTAGAGTAAATACAGCTTCTTCACCAAAAGCATGAGCTAGAAACTCTGTTTCATCTTCTCTTAATATAATATTAGATGCGTAAACATCATATTCATGATTATAACCAATTTTTTTAACTTTAAAACTTTTTCCAGAAATATTCTTTAAAAATTCATCTTCTCCATTAACTATTAAAACATTGTTTTCATTAAAGAAAGTGCTTATTTCCATCTTAGCTTTTAATATATTTTCTTGAGTTTTTAAATTTTCTATATGCGATAATCCTATATTAGTTATAACACCTATATCAGGTCTTGCCACATCTGCAAGCAATTCTATTTCACCTAATGAGCTCATTCCCATTTCTAAAACTGCTACATCATAATCACATGTCAATTCTAATATCATTAATGGTAAGCCTATATCATTATTAAAATTTCCCTTAGTCTTAAAAACTTTATACTTATCACTTAATAGAGCGGCTATTAAATCTTTAGTAGAAGTTTTTCCAGTAGAACCAGTTACGCCTATTACTTTAAGTCCTAACTTTTCTCTATAAAACTTTGCTAAATCTAAAAGTGCTTGTCTTGTATTCTTTACTTTAATTACTGTTCCATTTACATTAACATCTTCTATATTAAATTTAACTTCATCTATAATTACTACAGATGCACCTAATTCTAATGCTTTTAATGCAAAATCATTCCCATTAAAATTAGCCCCTTTAATTGCAAGAAATACATTATCTTTTTCAACTTTTCTTGTATCAATACAAATCTTATTAAATTTAATTTCCTTTCCTTGTACAATAACTTCTCCATCCATAGCTTTTAACATTTCATTAAAAGTTATTTGCATAATAATCACTCTACTTTCATCTTTCAAATATTTTTTATACATCTATTTGTTAATTATTTATAATTATAAGCCTTACTTTATTTTATTATTCTAAAAAATAAAAATTTATCCTATACATAAATTTAGCATGTGAAAAATCCACATGCTAAACAACTTAATTAATAATTAATCTTCTTCATACTCAGCACTTAATGTAATCTTAACAACCGTGCCTTCAGAAATAAGTTCACCACTAGGAATACTTTGATTTATTACAACTCCATCTCCTTGAATTGTAGTTTCTATTCCTAGACTATTTAATAGCTCTATAGCAGATTCTTTAGAATAACCTCTTACATCAGGCATTACTACATCTTTATTATAAGATTCATTTTGATCTGTGTAAAGATTTATTGTAGAACCTTCCTTAACAGCATATCCTGGATAAGGCTGCATATTTGTAATTGTATCGCCATCCCCTTCTACTGTACATTCTATATTTAGGTCTTTTAATACTTTCTTTGCATCAGCTACAGAACTTCCTCTTAATTCTGGTAAAACTACATCTTTTAATATAACATTTTCATCTTCTGAAAATTCTTCATTCATGTAGTTAAATATATCTTCTAATAATACTTTACCTAATGGAGCAGTAACAACACCTGCATAGTAAGCTCCATTACTTGGTTCATCAATAGTAATAAAAACTGTTATTTGTGGATTATCTGTTGTTGCAAATCCAGCCATAGATGAAATATACTTTCCAGATTCATATCCTCCAGTTAGAGGATTAACTTTTTGAGCTGTACCTGTTTTTGCTCCTATATGATATCCTGCTATATAAGCTTTATTAGACCCACCTTGATTAACAGTTCTTTCTAAATAATCCCTTAATGTAGCTGCAGTTGATTCAGAAATAACATTTTCAACAGTTTTAGGTTCAAACTCTTCATCTATAACCACATTACCATTGCTATCAGTATGACTTATATATTTCATAACATGAGGTTGAATTAATGTTCCGCCATTAACTATAGCATTAAATGCAGTCATGTATTGCACTGCATTTACAGTATTAGTTTGTCCAAAAGATATTGTAGCAAGGTCTGCATCATTCATATTTTCAGCAGATTTAACAATTCCTCTTGCTTCTCCTGGTAAATCAACACCTGAAACTTGCCCAAAACCGAACTTCTTAATATATTCTACAAGTTTTTCACTACCTATTTTTTCTCCAAGTTTCATAAAACCAACGTTACAAGAATTTTGAAGTATTTCCGGTAATATTTGAGTTCCATGACCACCATGCTTCCAACACTTAATTGTATGAGGACCTACTTGTAAGCTACCACCACATGTAAATTGATCTGATTCAGTAACTAATCCTTCTTCAATTGCAGTGGACATTGTAATAACCTTAAAAATAGAACCTGGTTCAAATGTGTCATTTACTAAACTGTTTCTCCACATCTTTTGAAGCTTTTCAGCATCAGTTTCACCAACAAAATCTTCATACCCTTCAAAAGGATTATTAGGATCAAAATCTGGTTCATTTACCATTGCTAAAATTTCACCATTTTGCGGATTCATTATTAGTATTGAAACTCTTTTTGCCTTATTATCTACTAAACCTTTTTCTGCTACTTTTTCTGCTATAGCTTGTAAGTTTTTATCAATTGTTAAAGTTACATCTTTACCATCAATTGGAGTTGTAAAGTTTGAAATTGTGTAATCTAGTGCTTCACTATTTCTATCAAGCTCACTTATTCTTAATCCTGGTACACCTGAAAGGTATTCATTATATTGTAATTCCACACCTGTCAAACCTTGTCCATCACTATTAGTACTTCCTAGAACATGAGATAAAAAATCTCCTTCAGGATAATATCTCTTTGTATCTGGTGAAACAATAACACCTTGAATGCTTAATTCATTAACCTTATCTGCTACATCTTTTTCAACTCTTCTAACCAAGGTAGCAGAACCTGCATCACTACCATTGGCAAGTTTTGTTTCTAATTTATCTTTAACTGTAGCTGTTTCTATACCTGTAGCTTCTGCAATAAGCGGTGCAATATCATCAGTAGTCTTATCATTTTTCTTTAAATATTGTCTTATTGAATTTAAGTCGAAATCAACTCTATATACATTAGCTGAAACTGCAAGTTCATTTCCATTTCTATCTAGTATTCTACCTCTTCTAGCCTCAATTCTAACTTCACTGGTCCATTGTTCTTCTGCTCTGCTCGAATAGTCATCTCTTTTAACAATCATGATATAAGATAACCTTACTATTAACAAACCAAAAACAGCAGTAATAAACCATAAAGCTAGAACCATCCTTTTTCGCATGACAGCTCTGTCTTTAAATCCTTTCTTATTCATATGAAATTCCTCCACGGAAACATCTAATCAATGAATAAGCAAGGATTTAAGTACTTGTAAATAATTTTCAAAGCAGATAAACCTATTAACTATTCATTAATTAAATGCAGCCATAATTTTTTGTAAAAAATTATTCTTATTATTCTCCTTAGTTTTTAAATGAGAAAAATATTCTTTTGACATATCAATAGTTATAGTGCTTTCAGAATTGGGATAAACCATTCCTAATTCTTCTTCTGCAGTACTTTTTATTTTATCGAAAGATGCGAATTTAAGCATTTCAACATTTATTGCAGCATTTACATCTTCCTCTTCTTTCATATTGCTTTCTAAAATTAGTAATTGCTTTTGGTAATCATGTATTTTACTATCTAAAAATAAAGTTGTGGCACCTAAGGCAAACATAATTGTACCTACTGTAAAGCCACTAATTAAAAGATTCATCTTCTTTTCATATGCTCTTTTAGCTTTTTGTTTATTTTGTTTTTCTCTTTGCTTTTCAGCTTCTCTTATTTTTCTCTCTGGTGCTAAAGCTGTATTTCCTCTTATATAATCATATTCCCTAACTCCCATTTTATTCACATCCCTGCCAATTTTCATAATATTTATATTTTATATTTTTTCAATTACTCTAAGTTTTGCACTTCTACTTCTAGGGTTAACTTCAACCTCTTCTTTTGAAGGTTCTATTGCTTTTCTGCTAATTACTTTTACTTTTGCTTTTTCTCCACATATACAAATTGGAAATTCTTTTGGACATCTACAAGATACAGCTAAGTCTCTAAACTTGTTTTTAACAATTCTATCTTCTAAAGAATGGAAAGTAATTATAGCCATTCTTCCACCTTTGTTTAATTTATTAACTCCATCTTCTATTGCTTTATTTAAAATTGATAGTTCACTATTAACTTCAATTCTAATAGCTTGGAAAGTTCTTTTTGCTGGATGAGGTCCTTCTCTTCTTGCTTTTGCTGGAATTGCATTTTTAATTATTTCAACTAGCTCTAATGTTGTTTCTATATTTTTTTCACTTCTTCTAGTAACAATAAAATTAGCAATTCTTTTTGCAAACTTTTCTTCTCCATAATCTCTTATGATTCTATATAATTCTTCTTCACTATAATCATTTACAACATCATAGGCTGAAAAATTATTTTCTCTATTCATTCTCATATCTAAAGGTGCATCTTTCATATAACTAAAGCCTCTTTCACCTTCATCTAATTGATAAGAAGAAACTCCTAAATCCATTAGAATACCATCTACTTTTTCAATTTCAAGCTCTTCTAAAATTGCTCCTATATTATGAAAATTGTTATGCACGAAAGTAACATTTGAGAAATTATGTAACCTTTCTCCAGCTGCTCTTAATGCATCTTTATCTTGGTCAATTCCTATTAGTCTTCCTTCATTAGATAATCTTTTAACAATTTGAGAGGAATGACCTGCTCCTCCTAATGTACAATCTACATAAATTCCATCTTCCTTAATATTAAGTGCTTCTAAACATTCATTTAGCAAAACTGATACGTGATTAAATTCCATCTTCTTTACTCCTTATATTCCTAAATCGCCCATTTTTTCAGCAATTGAATTAAAATCAATATTTGATTCATTATATTCTCGCCATTTTTCCTTACTCCAAATCTCTACTCTAGTTAAAGCGCCTATACTTACTATATCCTTTTCTATGCCGGCGTATTCCTTTAGGTTTAATGGAATTAATCCTCTTCCTTGCTTGTCTGTTTCCACTTCACAAGCACCCGAAAAAAAGAATCTTACAAATGCTCTGGCATCTTTATTGGTAAGCGGTAACTTTTTAAGTTTTTCTTCAAGCATTTCCCACTCACTTATGGGATATGCATAAAGACCTCCATCAAGCCCTTTAGTAATAACAAACTTTTCTCCAAGTCCTTCCCTTAATTTTGCAGGTACAATCATTCTATTTTTGCTATCTAAGCTATGTGAGTATTCACCAATAAACATTTTGCACCCCCACTAAGTATTACTAAACCACTTTTAACCACTTTACACCACTTTATATATATATTCTATAAAATTATTATATTTCCTTCAAGATAAATTTGCTTTAAAATATATTTTTTTCTTTAACGAATATAGCAATAGCAATACTTCACGAAGTATTTTGAATTTGACAATACATATTATTTACCAATTTTACATTAATTGTTAATTATGTCTAAATTGATTATTTTAAATGAATCATACTTATATTTTTTGTCGCAAAAAAAGGAACTGTTTTATACAGCTCCCCTTTAAAAATATTATACATTAAATCTGAAGTTTACTACATCTCCATCTTTCATTACATATTCTTTTCCTTCTAATCTGTAAAGACCTTTTTCTTTAGCTGCAGCTTCTGAACCACATGCTACTAAATCATCATAACCTACAACTTCTGCTCTAATAAATCCTCTTTCAATATCAGAGTGAATCTTACCTGCAGCTGCTGGAGCTTTAGTTCCTTCTTTAATTGTCCAAGCTCTTACTTCTTGAACTCCCGCTGTTAAATAACTTATTAATCCTAATAATTTGTAAGATGCTCTTATAAGCTTATCTAACCCAGATTCTTGCAATCCGTATTCTTCTAACATTTCTGCTTTTTCTTCATCTTCTAATCCTGATAATTCTTCTTCAAGCTTAGCACATACAACAACTACTTCTGAATTTTCATTAGCTGCATATTCCTTAACCATTTGAACATATTTATTATTAAGGTTTCCGCTCATCATATCATCTTCTGATATATTGCAAGAATATAATACTGGTTTAGAAGTTATCATGAATAAAGATTTAACAAAAGCTTCTTCATCTTCATTTAACTCTAAAGTTCTTATTGGTTTATTAGCTTCTAAATGAGCCTTAACCTTTTCCATTATTTCATATTCAGCTTTAGCTTTTTTATCACCAGATCTAGCAAGTTTTACTCCTTTTTCCATTCTTCTTTCTAAAACTTCTAAATCTGCAAATATAAGTTCTAAATTAATAGTTTCTATATCTCTAATAGGATCTACTGAACCTTCAACATGAACTACATTTTCATCTTCAAAACATCTAACTGCATGTACTATAGCTTCTACTTCTCTTATGTGTGATAAGAATTTATTTCCTAAACCTTCACCCTTAGAAGCCCCTTTAACTAATCCTGCAATATCATAAAATTCTACAGCAGTATACACTTTTTTCTTAGTTCCGTACATTTTTTCTAAAACATCTAATCTTTTATCTGGTACACTTACAACTCCAACATTTGGCTCTATTGTACAGAATGGATAGTTTGCTGATTCTGCTCCTGCCTTAGTTATAGCATTAAATAATGTACTTTTACCTACGTTTGGTAGTCCTACAATCCCTAATCTCATCTATATAACATTCCTTTCTTCCGTTACTAATACTTCTAAGATTATACTCTATAAGTAATTTTATTTCAATGATAAAATGTACGTTAATTCTCCATACTTTTCAATTTTCTAAGAAATAATACTAAACACTATTTATTATTCGTTTAATATAACTTCTTATTAATAACATTAATCTTATTTACACTATTCCCTACTTAATTATTCCCTTTATAATCTACATTAGCAAACATTACGAGATTTGTTTCAGAAGCTCTAAATCCATTGTTTTCATAAAAACTAACACACGGATAATCTCTTTCAGTATTTAAAGCCAAATAAGAAATTTTACTCTTTTCCTTTTTTAACTCATTTCTTATGAATTCTATTAACTTACTACCAACACCTTTCCCTTGATATAAAGGATTTACACTAAATTCATCAATCCATAATTCTTTAAAATCTATATAAGTCATAATTCTTCCACAAGCCATTGCTACTACTGTATCTCCATCATAAACAACATATCCTCTTGATACTCTTGCAGACATAATCTCATCAATTCTTGTAAATGCCTGTTCAAATGTCCACTCTTCATTCCAAGGTTCTTCTTTAAATGCTTCAATAAGTTCATATGCGCAACCTTCAAAATCTTCTTCATTCATTATTTTATATTTTAAATTCATATTATTCACCTTCTTAATTTTTTCATCATATTATATATACAATAATTAAATTTATACAACCATACCTGCTATCTCCAGCCTATAAAAGTACCTGCTTATATTTCATAATATCTTTACCATATTCTAATGTTATTTTTATTAATTTTATTTCTATACCCCTCCAGTAATCTCATTTATCTATTATATAATTTTCTCATATAGTTTAAACCAATTTAATCCTATATCTTCCAATCCAAGACTTACAGTATCAATAAATTTATAGTGGCACTTTTCATACAAACTAATAGCAGGTATATTTTTTTCATATACATCTAAACGTATAGATTTTATTTTATTATCCATTGCATATTCCTCGATAAAATCAAGCATATTTTTACCTACACCTCGCTTAAGAAATTTAGGATTCACTACAAATGTATAAATAACCAGTACATTACTGTAATCTAATTCCGCTTGCCATGAAACATTTAAATAAGCTGGTTCTGGTTCATGTCGTAAAATCATACTGCCAATAATATCTCCATTTTCAACTGCTACAAATAAATTTCCTTCCCTTATACAATCTTCTGCATCCTTTCGTACAGGATATATTCCCTTTTTCCATCCTGGATAATTAATTGTACTTTCTAAATAATCATTTATGTTATTATACAGTTCTTCTAAAGAATCAATATCTTCTTCATTCCCAACTCTTATATCCATATCTCTAACCCTCTCTTAAATTAACTATTTACCAAATTTCTTTAATCATTCTAAACTCCTTATAAGTTACATCTTCAATTGCATATTCAAATGAACTTTTTATCACAAATCCATACTTCTGATATAGCTTAATAGCTATATCATTATCAATTTCAACACTTGTATATAAACTTTTATTAGGAAATTTACTTTGAAAATATTCTAAGAATTTTTCTAAAGCCTTTCTTCCAAAGCCTTTATTTTGATATTTTATATCAATCATAAATCTTGAAAAGGACCATCCATTTAACTCTTCATCATAGTCATATAACAAAAACCCTATCATTTCATCTTCATTAAATATTCCTAAAGGATACAATCCATCTTCATAAGAAGCCTGTACTAAGGAATACATATTACTTGCCACATAATTCTTTTGATGTTCTCCAACCCTCAAAGAAATACACTCATTATAATTTGATTTATCTATATCTCTAAATTTAATTTTATTCTCATCTATTATATATTTATTTATACCCATAACTACCTCACTATCTAAAATGTTAATAGCCTTAAACAATTGATATTATAAGAGAGAGTATCCACAAACTCTCCCCCATAACTCATAGCTATTAACTAATCTAAGCTCCCTCACTTAAAAAGTTATACTGTGCCATGTATAGCTCATAGTAGCTTCCCTTTTTCTTTAAAAGCTCTTCATGATTTCCAACCTCTTCAATCTCACCATTATTTATAACCATAATTTTGTCACAATCTCTAATAGTAGAAAGCCTATGAGCAACTACAAAAGAAGTTCTTCCATGAAGAATCTTTTCTATTCCTTCTTGAACTAACTTTTCTGTCTGAGTATCAATATTAGAGGTTGCTTCATCTAAAATTAATATTCTTGGATTTGCAAGAAGTGCCCTTGCAAAAGATATAAGCTGCCTTTGACCTAAAGATAACCTTGATCCTCTTTCATTAACTTCAGTATCATAACCTTTTTCTAATTCCATAATAAATTTATGAGCATTTACAGCTTTAGCGGCATTAATAACTTCTTGATCAGTTGCATCAAGCCTTCCATATCTTATATTCTCCATTATAGAATCCGAAAATAAAAATGTATCTTGAAGCATAATTCCCATTTGACTTCTTAAACTTTCTAAATCAACATTCTTAATATCTTTTCCATCGACTAAAATTTTTCCTTTAGTTGGATCATAAAATCTACTTAATAAAGAAACTATTGTACTTTTACCTGCCCCTGTAGCTCCTACTAAAGCAATCTTTTCTCCTTTAGCAGCTTTAAAACTTACATTTTTCAGTACTTCGTTTTCCTCATCATATGAAAAGGAAACATTTTTAAATTCTACATTTTCTTGAATTTTACCAATTGGTCTTGCATTTAAAGAATTTTTTATTACTGGTTGTACATCTAAAATATCAAAAATTCTATCTGCTGCTGAAAAGTTCGTAATTAACGTATTATAAAAGCTCGAAAGATTCATAATAGGTCTCCAAAACATACCTACATACATTGAAAATGCTATTAAAGTACCTAATTCTATTTCTCCATCCTTTATTAAAAAATATCCTACGGCAAAGACTACTAATGTACCTACACCCCATGATAATTCTACTAATGGCCAAAAGAAATCATTTAACTTTACTGCTTTAATAAATGAATTACTTAATTCACCTACCATACCTTTAAAATTATCCTCTGTTCCCTTTTCCCTAGCAAAGCCTTGTACAACCTTTATTCCTGAAAAATCCTCATGGGTAAACCCATTTAAATTTGAACGTTTATTTCTATAAATTTCCCATCTTCTTCTCGAAAAAATTTCTATACAAAACATCGCAACTCCTAATAAGGGAAGCAATATAATTGAAGCTAATGCTAATTTAACATTAAGTACGAACATTATGCTTGCAACACAAATCAAATTAATTATTTGTGGAATAAATGATTGAATTGCTTGAGAGAATAAATTTTTTAAAGCATTAACATCTCCAACAACTCTTGCAAGTATTTTCCCTACAGGTCTGCTATCAAAAAAATCAAAAGATAAATATTGAATATGACTATATAATTCATGTCTTATATTAACTAAAATATTATTAGTTATGCTAGTTATCATCTTCCACCTTATTTTAGATAATACCCAAGCTATTAAATTTAATGATATTAACGAACCCCCTATTATTATTAAGCCATTAACATTTTTATTAGCTACAAAATTATCAATTGCAATTTTTAACAACAATGGATTGACAATTTCACACATCATTACAAAAAGCATCAATAAAACCACTATAAGAGAACTAGCTTTATATGGTTTAAGATAAGATAATAATTTAATTGTTATTTCACTTTTACTACGTCTCATAACTTCTTCATCTTTATTTATATTATTTTGCATCTTATATAACCTCCTCTTCTAAAAGGTTAAAATCTTTAAATTGCTCACAATAAATATCATAGTAAGCACCTCTTAACTCTAATAATTCTTCATGAGTTCCTTTTTCTTTTATTTCACCATTTTCTAAATAAACTATTAAGTCTGAATTTTTTACTGCTGAAATTCTATGTGCAACTATAAATGTTGTGCTTTGCTTTTTCATCATTGATAAATTTTTTAATAATTCTTGTTCAGTTTCCATGTCCAAAGCTGAAGTTGAATCATCTAAAATTAAAATTGAGGAATTTCTTATTAAAGCTCTAGAAATTGATATTCTTTGCTTTTGTCCACCTGAAAGTCCAATTCCCCTTTCTCCTATTTCTGTATTAAACCCTTCATCTAAAGTTTCTATGAAGTCTAAAGAACATGCTAACTTAGAATATTTTTTTACTTCCTCTATATCTGCATTTTCATTGCTAAACTTTATATTATTTAATATAGAATCAGAAAATAAGAAAGTATCTTGTGGTACAATTGCCATACTGCTTCTTAAAACTTCTAAATCATAATTTTTAACATCTATATTATCAACTTTTATACAACCTTCTTTTACATCATAATATCTTCCTATTAGATTTAATAAAGTTGATTTTCCTGAACCTGTAGTTCCCATTATAGCTATGGTACTTCCTGCCTTTATATCTAAATTAATATTTTTCAATACTAATTCATCATTATAACTAAAACTAACATTTTCAAACTTAATATCACCCTTTATATTTACATCTTCTAAAGCTCCACTTTTTATTTCTGGCTCTCTTTCAATAATTGCAAATATTTTTTTAGCAGAAGCCAAGTTTCTTGAAATCAAATCAGTAAGCTCTCCTAACATCCTCATTGGCCATATAAGATTCCATATATACCCACTGAAAGCTACTAATACACCAATTGACATTTCTCCATTCATAACTAAATATCCGCCAAATACTATCATTAAAACTAGAGAAATATTCGTTAAAAACTCTATTTTAGGAAAGTAATCTCCTATTACCTTTGCTTGATCCATATTTAAATCATAATAAGACTTATTCAGTTTTAAAAATTTACTTATTTCATACTTTTCTCTTGAAAAAGCCTTTACAAGTCTTATACCTGCTATATCTTCTTGAGCCGTAGTATTAATTTCTGCTGTTTTATCACTTATTTCTCCATAACATTTACCAAACTTTTTTTCAAGCTGTACAGCTATAAAGCCAATTGGAATCATAACTATGAAACATGCTAAGGCTAATTTCCAATTTAAATAAAATAAAATTATTGTAGATATAACAAAATAAATTATATTTTCAACAAAAAGCCTTAAACCATAACCTATAGTCTGCCATATATTTTCTGCATCTTCTCCAATTCTAGACATTAGCTCGCCAGTATTCATTTCATCAAAATACTTGAATTCTAATTTTTGAATATGAGTAAAAAGATCATTTTTAATATCTTCATGAACCCAAGTGCTCAATAAATCATATTTAAATTCTTTATTATAGCCAAATATGGCCTTAATTATCGAAATACTTAAAATTGCTCCTAATACAAAAATTATGGTATTTTTATTTCCTGCAATAATTCCCTCATCTATAAATATTTGCTGCATATATGGAATTAATAAATCAACACCTATTACAATAAGCATAGATATAGTACCCCAAATTAATGTTCCTTTATACTTTAAAACATACTTAAATACTTTAGTCATTATTCGACTCCCCCTTTAGTTTAAAACTTAATGCTCATCCACCTTTAAAATCTCCATTTCCCATAACTTCGCCTCCTTTAAATAAAAAAAGCCATGGCTATGCCATGACTATAGTTATCATATAAGATAAAATACATACTAATTTTGTAAAAATACAAAAAGGCCATGGCTAATAACCACAACCTCTAATTATTACATATAATTTTAATTAAATTTTATACAAATTTTTATTATTTATATAAAACCATAGAGATAGGGTTATCAATACTTATTCTATTTTCTTTATTATTTCTAATTTTTAAATTTAACATATTCCTACCTCCTTATATTTTATTCTTTTACCATTATATTCCTGTAATTATTTCTTGTCAATTCCTTTTTATGTATTTTTTAGTTATTTATTTTCGATATCCCTATATACCCTTTTTTTACCACGTTTAATATCTTGTCATATACAAAACATATTAATATAACTTAGAAAGGGAGGATTTTAATGAGAAAAAATAAGTTATTTATATTTTTACTTATCTTAATTTTATCGGTAAGTTGTCTTTCTAGCATTGCTTTTGGTCATTCCATAAACATTGCTTCAGATGATACCGAATTAAATTGGTATTTTGTTAATCGTGGCAAAGATACATTGCCAGAATGTCCAAAAGAAGCAACCGGTCTTTTATCTAAATATGATGCTTATTATCTAGGAGATACTAATGAAAAAGTTGTTTATTTAACTTTTGATGAAGGTTATGAAAATGGTTATACCCCAAAAATTCTAGATATATTAAGAGATGAAAAGGTTCCTGCAGCTTTTTTTGTTGTGAAACCTTATATCGTTTCTAACCCTGAAATTATCAAGAGAATGTCTGATGAAGGTCATTTAGTTTGTAATCATTCTAATCATCATCCATCAATGGCAACTGTTACAGATCCAGAAAAGTTCAAAGCAGAATTTACTGATGTAGAAGAAGCATATAAAGAAGTTGTTGGTACAGACATGCCTAAATTCTTTAGACCACCAATGGGAAAATACTCAATTAATTCTCTAAAGAAAACTAAGGATCTTGGTTATAAAACTATTTTTTGGAGCTTTGCATATAAAGATTGGATTATTGATAACCAACCTAGTGAAGAAGAAGCTATCAAAAAAATTACTAATGGTGTTCATCCTGGTTGTATAATGCTTATACATGCTGTTTCTAAAACAAATACTGCTGTTTTAAAAACAGTAATTGAACAAATTAGAGCAGATGGTTATGAATTTAAACCACTTACTGAACTTCCTGAATATCAAGCTCAATAAACTTAATTCTTAGCATAAGATTGAGTTTGGGTTGGAATTTGTTCTTACCCCAATATAACCTTAGTCTACGGGCCCGTCGGTTGTTATCTCTAAGCTAAAGAGGTAGGATTATTACTTAATCTAACCATCAGATAAATATTAATATTTTTATCCTAAGTATTTCAAAAAAATAAAGTCATAATATATAGCTAACTATTGGCTATATGTTATGACTTTTAATTTTAGATACCGTATTCTTTAAGTATCAACTCTTTTTTACTTAATGATTTTCTTATTATTTCTCTACAAATTTCCGGAATATCTTCATATCCTTCATTGCTAGATAAACTATTATAATTAACAAAAACATTAACTATTGAACTTTCAATAGCAGAATGTAAAAGTATTGCTGCAACAATAGCATCTGATGTTAAATTTTTATTTCCAAATTCAATTGCAAAATCAATATTATCATAAAACTCTAAAGAATCTTTAGCTAAATTTAATGGTGATTCCATTGCTGCTATTGTTTTTTCTTTAATAGTCTTAGATCTATACTTCTTTTCTTCATCAGTATCTTTTGGCAATTTAAAAGTATCCATTAACGCAGTAAAAGTATCTCTATCTGCTTCCATGTAAGTAATACTTTTACTTATAAATTCTTCGCATTTCTCTTTTAAAACTAACATCTTTTCTTTATTTTTATCATCTAATTTTTCAAAAGCTTTTTTATCTACAGTAAATGAGTATACCATGTTGTTTAAAGCTCCAGCTAATGCTGAAACCAACGCTGCAGTACTTCCACCTCCTGGAGATGACAAATCAGTTTTTAATTCATATAAAAACTTATCTATTGTATAATCCTTAAAATTCATACTAACACCCCTTTATTTTATTATTTCCTTATAAACATTTATTATTTTATTTATTATAACATTTGCACTAAATTTCTCAGTACAATACTTTCTTAATGCTCTAGGTTCATACTTCTTGTGATTCTGCTCAATATACTCCATAGCCTCACTTAATGCTTTGACATTATCTATTTCAACTAATATCCCAACCTCTTTAGTTACTATATCTTCAGCTCCACCATTAAAAGTTCCAATTACAGGTTTACCACTTGCTAATGCTTCGATATATACTACTCCAAATGTTTCATATCTTGAAGGTAATACAAAAGCATTACACTTATTCATCCAATTAGCAACCTCTTCTCTAGATAATGCACCAGTAAAAACAACTTGATCTTCTACATTTTCACTTTTTGCTATGCCTTTTAGCCATTCCATTTGACTTCCATCTCCACCAATAACTAATTTAGCATTTTTATTTTTATATTTTTCTGCAAATGCTTTAATTAAAGTATCAAATCCTTTTTCACCTTCTAAAAATGCTACACTAAAAAATATGAACTCATTACTTTCTCTTTTAATATCTCTAATATCAAATAAAGATAAATCTACAAGATTTCCAATAACCTCTATATCATTACGACCACTTAATTTTTCAATTTCTTTCTTAAGTCCATTTCCTACAGCTATAACTTTATTTGAACTTTTATAAGACTCTATTATCCTTTTGTAATAACTTTTCTTTACGTAAACTCCTCTTTCAACAGAAGAATGTTCAGTAATTACTAATGGAATATTATATTTTTTTGCTACATAAGAAGCACTTATACCACCCCATAATGATGATTGTGCATGAATAATATCTATCTTTCCCTCTCTTTTAGTAATTTCCTTATATAACTTTTCCATTCTTTTATCAAAAACTTTAAACATCAATGGATTTTTGGGAATAAAATTATAATTTTTATATCTATAAGTTCTTAATCCTTTTTCAACTTTAAAAGATAAACCACTTTTTTCTTTTATTTTTCCCATTAATGTTAATGGCCAAATTTCATTATATGCAACAGTTACTTTTACTCCATTTTCTTGAAGCTTATTTGCCTGTTCTCTAAAAAAACTACCATGAACTTTATTTCTATTATTATCATACCAAGAAGGTATAAACATTACATGCATAATAATTACCCCTTTAAAATATCATTAAGCTTCTTTGATATATATTGCCATTTGTATTCTTCTATAGGACCATATTTTTCACCATTCTTAATCCTAGAAATTATTTTATTAATTCCACTTACAATTTCATCAGCAGTATTATTTACAACAACACACTTATTTTTATTTTCTACTACATCTTTTATAGGATCATTTTCATCTCCAAGTATCACAAAAATAATACCATCTGCTCCAAAGTAATCATAAATTTTAGCCGGAATTTGTTTTGAATTTTTATTTCCAAACAATAATAGCACTTCACTATTAAGCATATAAGCTAACGCTTCATCATAAGGAATTCTTGGTGAAACATTAATATTATCAACTGCCATTAATTTATTCTTTATTTCTTCATCATCAATATTCCCAAAGAACATAACATTTAAATCATTATACAAACTAATATTTGTATCTTTAATATTATTTAATGCTTCTATAAAAGGCCTAACATCTCTCAGCTTTGAGAATATTTCTCCTGCATAAACAAAATTAACTTTTTCTTTATTTATAAGTTTTGGAGTTAAACTCTTTTTAATCTCTTCATATTGATTTTCATCATATCCTCTTGTTACAATATAAGTTTTTTCAACTGGAATATTATAAGAAGATACGTAATCATCTCTATTAGCTTTAGTTACAAAAATAAATCTATCACTTAATTCAACTATTCTTTTTTCAAATGATCCTTCAAATTTTCTTCTTGCTTTGCTTATATTAGCCCTAGTTGAATCCTTCAGCCATGGATCACTCCAATATGTAACCCAAGGTAAATCCTTAAATTCCTCTTTAATTTTAAGAGCACAAATATGACTAGAAGGCGGTTCATGCATTGAAAACATAACATCAAACTTTTCTCTTTTTACTAATTCAATACCATATTTACTTGCAGCTTTTGCCCAATTAAAATACATATCTGGTATCGCTACTATTGATTTACCTTTTCTTAATAAAGCTTTTACAAAACTTTTATTACCGTTAGATACATTAACTACTTCTGCATTTTTAGATTTCTTAGGCATTATTCTTTCAAATATTTTTCCGCCAGAAATTATATGCTTTTTAACTCTTTTATCTAACATACTTAATATATACTCATCATAATAAATTGAATTTTTGGGGAAGTTCACTGTTAAAAGATGAACTTCATTCCCATCAATTTTTGCTAAGTTATTTAAATATTGTAAGGTTTCAATAGATGCCGAATTATTAATTAACGGTGAATAACATGCTATAAATAATATCTTCATATTTCCTCCTAAGTCCCTTACTTATATACTCTATTTTTCATCATATTTATTACTTCATCTAATTCTTCAATTTTAAATATTTTACATGATATAAAATAAACAACGCCTCCTACTACCCCATTAAATAAGATAGTTAATATTGCATTATTTAAATTTATCATAATATTTAATATTTTTAGTACTAATAACATTACCATTGCTGATAAACTTATTTTTAACAGTTTAATTATCATAGGTACAACATCAAAGTGTCCACCAAACTTTCTAGTAGAAATAAATAATAAAATTGACGTTACCATTGATGCTATTGTAGATGCTATTGCTACCCCAAATACTCCGAATATTTTTGATAAAGTAATACTTAAAATAATATTAACAACTACTCCAATAATTCCGTTAATTGTTGTTACTTTAGTTTTTTGCATAGAAAATAACGATGAATTTAAAATATCTCTTACTCCTGTAAATGGCAATACTAATGAATATCCTAAAAAAGCACTTGCTGTAATCTTTACAGCTGCTTCATTAAAATTACCCCTTTCATAAAAAGCACTTATGATATCTTTGTTTAATAGTATAAATCCTATTGAAATAGGCACCAATAATAAGGCTATAATAGAAATAGATTTTGTTAAGTAATTAGTAAATCCTTTAATATCTCCTTCATTTAATTTATTAGCCATTAGTGGATACATTACAGATACGATAGAAGTTGTTATTGCAGTATTTGCAAAAACTATTATTTTTTGTGCAAAATCTAATGCACTTACTGCTCCATCACCTAATGAAGATGCTACCTTCATATCAACTACCATATTTAAGGAGTTTGCTCCCGAACCAATGATTACAGGTATAATTAATATCAATATTTTCTTTATTCTTTCATCTTTTAAATCAATAAATAACTTAAATCTATATCCATGTTTATATAAAACCGGTAACTGTACTGCAACTCTCAAAAAATTTCCTATAACATTTGCAATAGTTAATCCAATGATACTAATATCTTTAAAAAATATTAAATAAATTATCATTGGAGCATTAAAAAACATTCCTAAAATTGAAGGAATTATAAAATCTTCACAAACTTGAAGCATTGCAGTATAACATGCATTTATTGATAAGAATAAAAGATTAAATAAAGTTATTCTTGTTAAAAAAACTGTAAGATTAAACTTTTCTTCATTAAACCCATCAAACATAAAAGCAACAATTTTATCTGTGAAAACAAATCCTAAAGCAAAAGCAATTACTGAAATAACTAATAATATAGAAATAATATTATTAGAAAACTTAAACATCTCTTCTTTATTCTTTTCAAACCTAACTTTGCTAAGCATTGGAATAAACACTGTTGATATTGCAAGTCCTACAATAGTAAAAACAGTCTCAGGTACTGATACTGCTGCTTTATATGCATCTGTATAAATACTAACTCCAAATTGATATCCAACCAGCATATCTCTAAATAAACCTAAAAATCTACTTAGAATGCTAATTATCATAACTAAGAATGCAGCTTTAAATATCTTGTTACCCTTCATTAGTTTTTACCTCTACTCTTGGTAACAGTCCATATAAATTTAGGAATACTTCCAAGTCTTTTTATTCTCCATGGCTCTTTTGCAACTCTATAAGCCCATTCCATTCCTATATCTATCATCCATCTTGGGGCTCTATTTACCTTTTCTGCAATAACATCAAAGCTACCTCCAACCCCCATAAATATTTTGCATGGTAATTCATCCATATATCTTACAATAAATTTTTCTTGTCTTGGACAACCCATTGCTACAAAAACTGCCATAGGCTTTTTTTCTTTTATTTCTTCTAATATTTCTCTTGGATTATCTAAATCAAAAAAACCATTGTGATATCCAGATATATTTATTCTTGGATAATCTCTTAAAATATTGGCTACACAAGCTTTTAAATTTTCTTCGCTTGCACCTAATAGATAAATACCTTCTCCACTATCTTCACACTTTTCAAGTATCTTCTTCATAAGTTCTATTCCTGCTATTTTTTCTTCTACAGGAGTTTTTAATATCTTAGCACTTATTTGTACACCAACACCATCTGGTATAATTAATGATTTATCACTTGTAAAATTATCAAATAGATTTTTATCATTTAATCCTGTGTATAGTACTTCAGGATTTCCTGAAACAATATGTACCTTTTCTTTTGAAAGTACAACTTCTAAGCATTCATCCATATTAGCAGCAAAAATTTCATACCCTAACATATCTATACTCTTATATTTTTGATTTTTCCCCATATAAACTCTTCCTTTATTATTACTTATTAATCATAGTTTCTAATTGTTTTACTATTTCATCATCTGGATTTAAATTTTTAGCTATATCTAAATGTAATTTAGCATTTTCTAAATCATTAAGATTTAAATAACACATAACTATATTTGTACAAATTTCTACATCCCTTGAAGCTTCAAATGCTTTTTTGAATAGCTTAATTGCCTCTTCAAATTCATTTATACAAGCATAATTTAAACCTAACTCAACAATAACCTCTAAAATACCACTTTCTCTCTTAACACTTTCTTTTAAGTAATAAATAGCTTGATTATAATCTTCTAATTTTCTAAAACCAATTCCTAAATAATAATAAATTAGTGGATTTTCTTCAAACTCTTCAGCTAATCTTAATAATATTTCAATACTTTTCGCTGGATCTTCTGCTAAATATTCTATAGCATTTTCATAATCTGAAATATTTTGAATATCTGCTTTTATAATTTCAACTTCTTTTGTTACCTTACCGCCTTTATTTAAATATTCATTAATAGCAACTCTAGCAGCTTTAAAATCTCCATCATTCTTTAAGACAATTGCTTGATATAGATATGGTTCTGCTATCTTTAAATTATTATTAATGCAGTAATCTATATCCTCAAGTAATAAATCTTTAAAACTACTGTCTTCTTCCCTTATAGTTTCCCCTACAAGTAATATTCTTTTCATTACATCTAAATCTTTAGAATATGTATAATAACCCTTTAATAAAAGATAAGCATCTAAGTATCTTTTATCTTCAATTCTTTTACTAATTAATGACTTAATACAATTTTCTGTATCTTTAATATAATCCAAAATTAATTCATAGTCTTCATTAAATCTTAAATTTTCATCAGCAGCAATTGCAGTAAACATTCCTTCAATAAAGTAATATATAGGAAGATTCTTAATTTTTATTTCATCATTAATATTTGAACTTATATATTCTGAACTAATTGGTAAGTATAAATCTTTATTTTTAAAAGTAACATATGATGGAATACCTATATTTTCTTTAAATCCATCTTTATTCATCTCCAAAAATAATAATTTACTCATCTTTTCTTTAATTTTTGCCTTATAATCCATAAATTACACTCCTTTAGTAAATTATTTCATTATCCATAATACATTATTACCTTAAAAGTTTCAAATTAATTACGTAAAACAATAAAATCAAAAATGTTCGGCAAAACTATTTTTCTTATAAACAACTTTTTTTATTATTTAATTGTGTTTATTTATTATGTTTTTATATTGAATATAAAATAAAGCAAATTAATAATAATACATATTAATTTGCTTTTAATATTAATAATTTTATTTTTATGCTATGAATTAATTAATTTGCTTCTTCAATAAATAAAATATATTCATTCTTTATGTTATTTAGATTTCTTACAACTTCTTCATCTTTATCTTGTAAAACATATAAAATTTCTTTTATTTTATTTTCTAGATTTTCAATCTCATCTATAGATTCATTAATTCTTCTTTGCACTGAAATATCTGTAAAAATATTATCAAAAAATACATCAAGCGCAAATGTAACGTTAGAAAACTCCAAACTATTCAATTTAATATCACCTAATTCCTTGTTAAACTCTGATATTAGTTGTGACACTCTTTCAAATTTAATATTTGCTTTTCTTATTTTACTTTGTTTTGCTATTGATGACATAGCATCTCCACCTATAATATCAAAAGTTCCCCACTTCTTTGCTCCCTCTAATTCCTCTTTAGCTGAAACCACCTCTTCTAATAATCTCTTACCAGCACCATAAGCTTCTCTTATTTCATTGTTTTTATCTATAAGCTCATTTAATTTGTCATCTAGCCTTTTAATATTTTCCTTTGTTGCATAATCACCATTATTTTTAAGGATGCTTATTTTTTCATCCATTACTTTCTCATATTCTTTTTCACAATTTTCTATGCTAAAAAGCTTTTCTTTTTTATTTTGTAAATCTGATTTTATTACATTTATATTATATAATACCTCTTCATGCTTTATTTTCACATTAAGATATTCTTCTTTTTCCTTTTCTAACTTTTCATCTTTATTTTTAAATATAGTTGCAAAAAAATTAGAAAATGATGTTTTGTTTAAATTATCCACATCCTTTTTTTCCTTTTTAAGCTTCTTTTCTAAATTGCTTAACTCTATTTCTTCATTTTTTAAATTACGCTCTAATACGACTATTTCATTATCTAACTTATTTTTAACAGAAATATCTTCTTTTAATTTTTTTATTTTTAAATTTATTTCGCTTACCATATTTACTCCTTCTTCTCATATCTCCACTAAACAAATAGTTATATTTTTAATAATATCATTTTTATTCCTTAATTACTATTTTACTACAATTTTAGATAATAAACTATTATAATATTATTGGTTATATTAAATAGTAATTTGTATAATCATATTAATATAATTATTTAACAGAGGTGTAGTTTTGAATATTAAAGAATTTGACTATTTAGAAATAGCATTAAATGAATTAAAAAGAAATCAAAATACTTTACTAAAAGCTTCAGCAGAATTGGAGGATTCTTTTTTTTCAATATTAAATGAAAGTTATTGTGAATACTCTAATATTAGCTGTAGAGTTAAATCTGTTGAAAGTTTACGTGAAAAAATCTTAAGAAATCATTATTACAAACGCTATCCTGATGCTAATGAACTTATTTTTAGATTAAGCGACCTTATTGGTATAAGAATTGAGTGTAGATTTGGTGATGATGAAAAAAAGATTTATCGTTTTTTAAAAAAGTATTTTAATAAAAAAGCTGATAACGACTTTTATTTTTGTGAAGATAATAATCATATTTCTCTTAAACTATCAGGAAAACAGCCACAAAAGCAAAAAAATGGTTTTACCATTTATAGAATTGATGGTAGATTTACATTCGAAAATTTAGTTATTCCTTTTGAATTACAAATTAAATCTTTAACTAATATGTTTTGGAGTGAAATAGAACATCAAATAATTTATAAAAACTCTAATTATATTATTGAAGATCAATTTTTAAGAGACATTATGAATTCTATAAAAAATAATTTAACAATGATAGATAATCAATTATTAACAGTTTTAAAGCACTTTGAATCTAAAAAAGTAAAATCAAATACTCCTAATAAAAGACAACTTCAAGAAATAATTTCTAAACTTATTTACGATATGTTTTCTCATAAAATGAAAGAATCTATTGATATGACAATTAACTTTAAAGACTCATGTGAAACTATCGTTGAATATGTATTTTTTAAAAATAATATTTCAAACGAATCTGATTATACTAATGTTCTTATATCAGCATTAAATACTTTAAATTCAGTTTCTGAAGAAAGTTTAAATTTCAACTCATCTTTATCATTTGAAAGAAAAGTTATTTATAATGATTATTTTAAAGAAACCCTTGGAAAGTATTTTGAAAATGTAATAAATAATGAATTTAGTTGGAATTTATTCTTTAGAATTTTATTCACTTTAGAACCTCTAGATAATGTTGGAGATTTTGAAAATTTCCTAGATTATCTTAAAATAACTTATACAGAATCTAAGCATATTAACAAACAAAAAGATATTTTAATTTCTAGATTTGGAGTCAATTTTAACATAATAGATGATGCTGTAAAAGCACAAGTAGCTGAAACATTAGTATTAATCGATAAAATAGATATTGTATATGATTATACTATTGAAGATGTTAATGAAATTGTTGAATATATTTATAAGTATATCAATGATAATATTACTACTTTTGACTCTTGGGAACGAGCAAAAAATTCAATATTATTACATTTACACAATGAAATAATTCAAGTATTGGAATAAAATTTATTTTACCCGATAAGAAAAATATATATTTTCTTATCGGATTTCTCATTTTTATATATAAATAATTATTATTTTTCCAGTAATCTACTTTCTACTATTGCTATATAGATGTTATAATAATATGAAACTTTAGATGAAAGATAAAAGGTAAATTATATGAACTTTAAAAATTTAGGAATTAGTCATGATATAGATAATGTATTAAAAAAATCTGGAATACAAAATCCAACTCCCATTCAGCAAGATAGTATTATACATATTTTAAATAATAAAGATGTTATTGCTGAAGCTCAAACTGGTACTGGTAAAACTTTAGCATTTTTACTACCTATATTTGAAAATATCTCATTAAACTCACAAGGAATACAAGCATTAATTATTTCTCCAACAAGAGAATTAGCTATTCAAATTACAGAGGAAGCTAATAAATTAAGTACAGCTAAAGATATCGGTGTTTTATCAATGTATGGTGGTAAAGATATAGGTTCACAAATGAAGAAACTTAAAGGAAACATAAGACTTATTATTGCAACACCTGGAAGACTTTTAGATCATTTAAAAAGAAAAACGGTTAAGTTAAACACATTAAAAACTATAGTATTAGATGAAGCTGATCAAATGCTTTTAATGGGATTTAGAAACGAAATTGATTTAATAATGAAAGAAACCCCTAAGAAAAAACAAACTTTATGTTTTTCAGCAACAATGGACAGTGCTGTTAAAAAGCTTGCGTATAGATATATGAATGATCCAATTATCGTAAGTGTTAAAAAAGAAGAAATCACCTTAGCTAATATTAACCAAGAAGTTGTTGAAACTATTGATAGAGAAAAAAGAGAAGCTTTATGTAAAGTGTTAGATGAAGACAATCCTTTTATGGCTATAATATTCTGCAGAACTAAAAGAAGAGCTGATGAACTTGAAGTAGTTATGCATAGACGTGGATATAACTGTAAGGTTATTCATAGTGACATTCAACAATCAAAAAGAGAAAGAATAATGAAATCTTTTAGAAATGCTGATATTCAATATTTAATTGCAACTGATGTAGCTTCTCGTGGATTAGATATTGGAGGAGTTGATCATATTTACAATTATGATATACCTGAAAATGTTGAAACTTATATCCACAGAATTGGTAGAACTGGAAGAGCTGGTGAAAAAGGCTATACTTGTCTTTTCGTAGATCCTAAAGACTCAAGAATGCTTTCAGAAATTGAAAAATCTATTAAATTAAATATTCTTAGAAGAAATCTTTAAACAGTAACAAAACTAGATAATTTCAATTAACAAGTGGTAAGTTGATGTGGAAATTCCTTTGAGAGTTGAGACTATAGATAGATTTGTACAATATAAGCATAGATGAAAATTACTTTAGTGATAGACATCTATGCTTATTTTTTTTATGATAGGTTTGTGTAAAAACAAATCTATCTATTCTCCTCTCTTGGGAGTTTCTTCATTTTTACTTATCAGCAAAGCTAATACTTTTTATTAATCTATCTTCTCCAATAATAGTATTCTTAAAAATTCTAGTTGCATTTTCTTCATATTCTTTTGGTTCTAACATCGCAGGTGAAAAATGAGTTAATAAAAGTTCTTTACAATTGCCATCTCTTGCAAGTGTTGCAGCTTCGCTAAATGTCATATGTTTTTTTCTTATAGCTTTATCTATATCATCATCACTTCCAAAATTACCTTCACAAATAAACAAATCACTATCTTCTATAAAATTAACTATACAATTTAAAGGTCTAGTATCCGTAATTAAACTTATTTTTATTCCTCTTCTTTCATCACCAAGTACCATTTCTTTTTTATATTCTTTGCCCTCATAATTTATTATTTCTTCATAACCTTTTTGTAGCTTATTCCATAATATTTTAGGTACATTATTTTTTTCAGCTTTTTCTACTGAAAACTTCCTATCACGCTTAAAATATAAACTATATCCTATACAAGGTGATGAATGATCAACTTCTAATGTTGTAAGCTTTATTTCACCACATTTTTCAACAACTTCAAGATTATCATCATTAACCTTAAAATTAATTTCCCTAGGGTTTTCTATTATATTTAAATCATATGTAAGATATTTTGCTATAACAGTAAGTCCTTTAACTACTTCTGTTATTCCTTCTGGTCCAATTATAGTTAACGGTTTTTCTCTTCCGCTATTTGCTATAGTTGATAAAAGTCCTGTTAAACCAATAATATGATCACCATGACAATGTGTTATACAAATTACATCTATGGATTTACCCCCCCATCCAATCATTCTCATAGATACTTGAGTTCCTTCCCCACAATCTATTAGAATTTTTCTTCCTTTAAAATTTAAAAGTGTTGCAGATAAATTTCTATAGGGCATTGGCATATTTCCACCACAGCCCAATAAACATAAATCAACCATACTCCCACCAACTTTCTATATTATGCATTTAATTTAAAGGTACAATTAGGATAATTTTTACATCCTTTAAACTTTCCATACTTACTTTTTTTCTTTTTAAGCTTTCCTCCACATCTTGGACACCTATTTTTTTTCAGTTTTTTCTCTGCATTTTTTACTGTTCTTTTAACATTTTTAACATGAGCCTTTCTTTCTTTAAATGAATTAACATTTAACTCTTCTAATTTCTTAAATATTCTTTCTACTTCTTCAATTGTATACTCTTTAGTTTTATATGATTTTATTATCTTATTTACTTTATTAATATATGTAACATCAGTAACTGCATTTACATTTAACCTTGCTCTTTTACTAAATAAAATAATAGATTTTATCTTTTTGTATCTTATTTCAGGAATTAAATCTTTTATTGCCTTTATATGACCATTATTTTGTTTTATAGGATTTCTTAAATTTTCATTTTTATTTATTAGTATTTGACTCCAGTTTTCATCATATTCATTTCCTTTTATTATTCCCTTATAATTTTTTGTTTCTATAACAAAAACTCCATATATAGATATAACAACATGATCTATTTGTGTACTACCATTTGCAGTTTTTAGCAATACATTATTTAGCACCTTATATTTTCGTTTATTTAATTTTCTTAACCTTTTACTTACTTGTTTTTCTCCAATATATCCTTTTATCTTAGCTTTATATACCCTTATAAAAACAAATGAAATAACCACTATTCCTATTATTATTTTCATATTATCACCTAAAATATCTTTATTGAGATATAATATTTACTTAAAAAAGCCCCAAATAATAAATTTGGAGCTCCTACATTATTTTAAAAGCTATTTAATTATATCTTCTTTTATTTTTTTCTTTTGCAAATTTTCTAGCATTTTTTATTCCACCAACACTTGCAAACATATTATTAATTTTTTCTTTTTCTAATTTTCTACCTTTTAATTCTGAATATTTTAATTCTTTTTGAATCTTCTTATAGCTTTCAAATCTATTTATATCAATTATTCCATCTTCTATTGCTTTTCTTACAGCACATCCTGGTTCACTTTCATGCTTACAATCTGAAAATTTACACTGTGCTGCTATTTCATCAATATCAGAAAAAGATTTATCTACATCTCCAGTAATAAGTTGCAACTCTCTCATTCCAGGTGTATCAATAACTACGCCTCCATTAGGTAGTACTAAAAGCTCCCTATGAGTTGTAGTATGTCTTCCTTTATCATCATTTCTTAAACCATTTGTAAGAAGAATTTCTTCTCCCATTAGTTTATTTATAAGAGTTGACTTTCCTATACCTGATGAACCTATGAATGCTACTGTTTTATTATTACCTATATAATTATTAATTTCTTCATAGCCTTCACCATTTATAGAGCTTGTTACTAATACATCAATTCCAAATGCAACGGCTTCTACCTCTAATTGCTTTTCTAAAACATTATCACAAAGGTCAGCTTTTGTTAATACTATTACAGGTGTTGCCATACTATCCCAAGCAACTGATATATATCTTTCTAATCTTCTAATATTAAAGTCATTATTAAGTGCCATACATATAAACACAATATCTATATTTGCAGCCACTATTTGAATATCTCTTCTATTTCCAGCAACTTTTCTTTCAAAAGCACTTTTTCTTCTTAATACATGATGAATTATAGCATTTCCATTACTATCATTTAATCTATCTACCATAACCCAATCTCCTACAGCTGGAAAACTTTCTGTGCCTAATGCTTCATGCTTAAATTTACCTGAAACTTCTGCTAAAGCCTCTCCCTCTTCTGTAATAATTTTATATTTATCTTTATGCTGAACAGATACCCTTGCTAAAAATAAATTATCTTCATACATTGTTGCTTCAATTTCAAATCTTTCAGTTAGTCCAATATTATTTAAATTTGTTTTTTCCAATTTTCTTTCCTCCGAAATGCACTTAAAGTTTAAATTAATTTCAACTAAACCCTTAGTGAGGAGGTATCAAAAGTTTCATTACAATTCTGTAAGGCTAATTAATACCCACCTCACTAATTAATACACTATCCATTTCAATGCTTATTATTTTCATAATAATACATCACTCCTTTTACGAAATTAAAGGTATGAGAACCTAATTCTCATACCTAGTTTATCATTATTTTTTTAATATATCTACTATTAATTTCCTAATTTTAATTACCCTTTTACACTAATATACAATTAAATTTCACTTTATATATTTATGCATAATAAATTTAGTTTCAAGCTTCTCTCCTACTTTAAAAGAATGTTTACCAATTTCTTTAAATCCATTCCTTTCATAAAATGAAATTTCTCTATCATTTCTTTCACATATACCAAGCCATATAAATTCTTTACTATCATTTCTTGCAACTTTAATTACTTGTTCAATAAATTCCTCGACTATATCCTTACCTTGATAATCCTTTAATATATATATCTTTTCTATTTCCATTGATCTTGGATTCTTAATATCTTTTTGCGCTTTATATTTGTTTAATTTTACATATCCACCTAACATGTCATCTATATACATGAAATAAACTCCAGAGTTTTCATTTATTATTTCACGACTTAGCTTTTCAACACTAAAGCTTTTATCAATATATTTTGCCATATTTACCGGTGTATTATCTTGACCATATGTATCTACATAATTAATTATTGATAATTCTTTAAGTGTAAATAAATCATTTAATGTACACTTTTTTAAAGCAACTTTCATTACGTTATCCTCCCTTAAATTCCTCACTCTTATTCCTCTATTGTATTTTCATAATAATATATCAACAACCTATCCACTTATTAATTACACTATTATTTATTTTGTTTTTCATTCCATTCTTCTTTTAAAATTCCATAGAAAAGTTCATCATGATATTCATCTTTATAACCAACAACCTTTCTATTTTTAATAGCATGTCCCTCTCTTCTCATTCCTATATTTTCCATAACACGATAAGAACCATAATTTTCTGCATCACAAGTAGCATATAATCTATGCAATTTTAATTCCTCAAATGCAAATCGAACTAATTCTTTGCCTGCTTCGGTCATATACCCCTTCTTCCAATAATTCTTATGTAAAACCCATCCTAGCATTGCTTCATCTAATGTATCATTTAAATAAATACCACATCCCCCTATTACATTTCCTGTATCCTTTAAAGTCACTGCAAAATCGTATTGTTTTCTAGGATTTTTATTAGCATTTTCTATACATTCTACTAAAAATTCAACTGTATCATCTTCTGAATTAGGTCCCCATATCATATACTTAATATTTTCTATATCAGAAGCATAAGCATGCACCGCAGCGAAATCATTTTCATTAAATTCCCTTAATATTAATCTATCAGTTGTCAACTTTATTTCTCTTTCATCATTAATTCCCATATCCTATTCCCTTCCCATATTTCAATAATTTTTAACTAATCATTACCAATTATTATAACATATATTTAATCACTTTTCCATTATATGTATTTCAAAGAGGTTATTGTAATTTTTTATTACAATAACCTCTAAAGTAATTAATATCTATAAAACAAATTCTAACTGACAATCATAAGGTTCTTTTGAAACAATTTTTTCATTATATTCTTCAGCTTCAACACATCCCATTACTTTGTAAAATGCTTGTGATTCCTCTGAAGAATGTGCCGAAATATATAGTTTTTTTGCACCAAGTAGTTTTGCTTCTTGAATAGCAATTATGAAAAGTTCTTTACCTATACCTCTGCCACGACTTTTATAAGAAACGTGAATAGATGATAATTGTACATATTCTTTATGTGCTCCAAAGAATTCACTTTCTATAGAAAAAAATCCTATTAAACTTTCCCTATCAAATGCGCCTATAACAACTCCATTTGTTCTTATAGTATTTTTTAAACATTTTACTAAAAATTTATATTCTTCTTTACCCCATTGTTCTATAAATGGAACATCTTCTAATTCCCACTTATCTCCATGTTTTCTCCAACATCTTTTTACCTCTTGATATCTATTAAACTTTGAAAATAATTCTTCGTTTATTTCTTCTTCTTTTAACTTTTTATAAATAATCTTATCCATTTTACATCCTCTTCTCATGCTTTATTTAATAAATTTCTAAGGCATCATCTGGTAACTCTTTTATATGTTTAATAAAATTAAAACTTCTTTGTGCTTCATCATAATTATACTCATATCCTAATTGTTTAGATACACTATAAGCAACCTCTTCAAATAACTCACAAGTTATAAAAAGCGCTGTCCATGATGAATTATAATCACTCATATTAAAAGTACTCATTAATTTATCCCATAATTCTTTATCTATATATTCTTTAAGAAACTTATTAGATTTTCCAATACTAACTTTAAAATTTGTCTCTATTCCAACCTTCCACTTAATCATAGTTATTAATCCATCTCTTACATAGTTATTCATAACATCTATTGAATAGAGAATTTCTTTTCTCCATAATCCTTTTGCACAATATGGTGCTACCCACCAAAAATTATTACATTCACTAAAGTATTCTTCATAACTAGGTTTTTTAATCCAGTAATCTTCATCACTAGCAGGCTTAACTTCTGGTAAAATATTATCTTTATCTAATAATTGAACTACTAATTTATCTTTGTTATATTCCTCAGTTAACATATTAATTGGTTGCAGATGCAAATCTATTCTATTTCCATCTGTAAATTGCATCAAATAAGTATATCCATTATTAAAGTCAATATTAATTCCTTGCATTTTATCCAATTTATCTGGTTCTTGAAAAATAATTGGTTCTCCAAAATTACTTGTCCATTTTTTATCTTCTATAAAAGTTTTAGTTTCTGTTACCACATATACAATATCATAATCTTGAAATATATCTTTTTTTATATTAGGATTAGCTCTTGAGCCATTCATATATACAGCTCTAATTCTTTCATCTCGTTTAGCTATATCTAAAATCAAATCATACATTTCCTTTTCACTTCTCATAAACTTCTCCTTATATAACTCAATAGTAATTACTATTTAATTTTAATCTTGGTAAGTGATAATATGTTGGATTTCATTTTTTAAATCTTTTAATTTTTCTCTAAAAAATGTTGGATATGCTCTATACTCATTTAATTTATCTATAGGTAACCAATACATATTTTCTTTTACCCCTTGAGTATAACTATTGCTATTTAATTCTTGAGTCCCTCTCGGTTTCATTAAGAAATATAAGGCTATCTCATGACATTCCCTTCCTTCTAAAGTACCATCTCCATCAAAGAAATTTTCATGTATAAATGCTAATCTTTCTACTTCATACTCAACACCAGTTTCTTCTAACACTTCACGCTTTACAGCTTCTTCTGCAGATTCTCCAATATGAACTCCACCACCAATAGAATAATAATAACTTTCTCTTTCATTTCCAGCAAAAAGAACATGTCCATTTTCTATAATAATTGCCGCTGCACGATATCTAAACCATTTATTTCTCTTTGTAAATCCACAATCATACTCCATTTATACTCACCTCACCCTTTAAAATATAAATACTAATATTATTATACCATTGCTTATTCTCAAATAATCAGTCTCATTTTTAATTTCTGAATTCTTACAAACCTCAATTTATTTAATTTATTATTAATTCTAATAAAAAACGTATTACTAAACTAATATTAATTTAGTAATACGCCTTTAAACTATATATTATTTTCTAATATATTTTTAAATACTTTATTATGCTCTATATCTTTACTTAAACTTTGAATAACTCTTATTATTTCATCTTCAGTTATTGCCTTTTTTGAATTTAAAGCAATTCCTATTACATAAGCCTTTATTATCTTATAACTATTAATTAATACATTTATACTTAAGTTTAAGCTTTCACCTTTATTAAATGGAATTAAGTCCTTAAAAATTTGATTAACTAAATAATTTTCTAAAATATATGAGTATTCTTTAAGTCCTATAAAACCATCTTGATTTTCACTTATATATTTGCTTAAATCATCATATTTTGAAATACCCTCTTTATATTCTACTACACATTCTTTAAGCCTTATTCCCTTTATATTATTAATAAGTTTTTCATCTATAAGGCTTAAATAAAATTCATTACTTTCATTAAAAGGACTTCCTTTTAACT